>Ga0190303_1000303_pt1 | contig 20338 bp, 12 predicted proteins | sample 48700701_MG_FD_161672 | JGI IMG/M metagenome (GOLD analysis project Ga0190303, IMG submission 161672) | Hydrothermal vent sediment bacterial communities from Southern Trench, Guaymas Basin, Mexico - 4870-07-0-1_MG | ecosystem: Environmental > Aquatic > Marine > Hydrothermal vents > Sediment ... | reverse complement strand
CCAGATCTACTAAGGTTTTAAGGGACCCTTTCGCGGCCTGGCGGAGCTGCTTTCCCTTCTCTCCGAACCCGGAAAACTTGACGCCAAGGTGCTGGTCTGCGGTGTGGAGTAGTTTGATCATAGAAAACTCACACGTAGGAGATCCCCTAATCTCCTGTCAGAGGACAGAGGTCCCGTTTTGCTATAGTAAATATTCGGTAAACCAGTCATATCCTGCCTTGAAGCGGTTACCTTTTCGGGTTTCAAAGCTTACTCATTGCAAACCGGAGAGGCAGTGCAATCTGGTCTGCGATTGAAACCCTGCAAAAGGCAAACCGCTTCCGCGGCAAGGCACAGATGGCAACTCCAAGGCGCATGGACCGCGAGTTCACCGAATATTTACTTGCTATACGTAGCAGGTCTGCTCTCTTGCACCAATCCTTCACTAATCTGGTCGCGATGCAGTCATCCCTTTCAAAGCTATTTTCTCCTTTGATGATTTGCTTCATAATCTACTTACCGTCCCACTTAGATCTCAACCAATTCAGAACTGCCCATGTAGCCTCTAAGTCTTCACGGTTATAAGCGAGGATTTGATCCATTAAATTGTCTCTTTGTTCCCGGTCTTCAGTTTCAGTGGCCTCAATATATTTGGCCATGGCCCAGTCACCGGCTACTTCGTCCAAGGTTCTTTTGAAGCCGACATATTTTTCAACTACCTTAAGGCTATAGCTTGGGATCGGAAGCGCAATGGAGTGCTGGGTAACTGGCAGAAGGTCTAGTAGATTGCTTTTCACCCGTGCGGCTATTCCATTCCGGTCCCCGTACCTTTCTAAGTAAAGATTTATTTTGACTCGCTCATAATGGTGCCAGTGAATAAAGGGAATATCACCATATTTGTCGAAAATGGCCTTGACATTTTTAAGAAAGGACTGCCAGCCTTTCTCATCACCGTCTTTACCGAATCCTGCTACAGCGGGCATAAAGTCTCCTTTGGCCTTACCAAAAACCTGTAGTCCCCAGAGGTAGATCTTTTCGAGTTCATCCAAGTGTGGGGGTAGTCCCTCCAGATCGAACATTACATAGTTTGGGTGATCTGGTATTAAGGGTGGTTGAATCATAATTTCCTTGCCCTCAGACAAAGCTTTTGCCATGCGCAGAATTTTAACCGCGTCTTTGCCCACTCGTCGCATTCCTGCACCCCAAGGGCGTTTGAATTCTGAAAGGCTATCTTCATCAAAACGTCTGAGAAGCTCCTCGATTGTGGTGATCTCTTGTGCTTTGAACGCCATGGCCAGGTTTTGATCAACCCCAGGGACTAAGGCGACGTCGCGATTTGCTTCGGCTCTCGGCCAACAATAGCTATGAAAAGTGCAGCCTCCACATTTGCTCCATCCTACCGGGCTATATATTTCGGATTCCGCTGTCTTAAGACTTGCTATCTGCTTAAAAAGCTGGAGTGCCGCTGATCCACCATCATATGGAACCTCAACTATATCGCCTGTTCCAGCATGGACTTGTAAAGCGAACGGAGATTTACCTGTTGTTTGATCATATAGCCACCCATAAATCTCTAGTTGCCGAAGGATCTCAGCGTGGTCATTTTCAGTAATCCTTCTGGAAATCTTGGAGTCACGTACGATGTAACCATCTTGTTGTCTTATAAGAAAATCAGGTTCACCTAGGATTTCACACTTCCTTCCGTCCAATTCGTAGATCGTCTTCAAAACCGCCTGGTATATGACAGAAGCACCATGCTTTAAGGCTTCTTTGGTCCTCTCTTCCCGATCTTCCAGAGACCCTTCGCGAAGGTCTTCGTATTCCGGAAAGGTTGCAAGGTGTGAGACCTCGTGCCTTTTCCCGAGCTTAAAAAGAACCTGATCATAAGGCCCGGGTGGAGATCCCTCCTCTCCGATTTCTTTGAGATAGATCCGAAGCTCACATTTTGAGGGGCGGGAATAAGTGTAGAAATCCGAAGCAGTTAGTCGAAGCATGATCTAGTATCATCTTTTTGCATGCCCCTTAAACACGAGCATAACGATAATGCCCTTTTATTTGCTGGTTGAAATACTTGCCATGGGAGTCGGCGATCTTTAACTCTTCAAATACCTGAATAGGAACATCAAAATATTGATAGACCCGTCCTCCATGGAATTCAATTTCGAGAGTATTGGTATTTTTATCATACCTGATGCGTGATAGGTTAGTAGAAACGACAGAAATCCATTCCATATGCCCCTCCATTTATATTTCATCAAAATCGATAATACGGGGTGAATTAGGGTCTTGCTTTCTCCACAGTTCAACGACTTCTGAATAATCATTTGGTTCCAGATCTCTATTCCAACCACCAGGTCCTATTTCATCATAAACAACTGGATCTTGGCTATCTGGTCTCCGATTCCTTGATGGAGGATCTATCATTGCCCTTATAGGAACATGAACCCCTTCCCCAACAATTATTGCTTCTCCAGTCCTGAGTATCGGTAGCATTGAAAATAATCCCTCTATATTTTCGGAGACTGCTGAGGTAACATGCGAGCGATCTTGTGAATTTGCCAATCGCATCGCAAAAAATGTTCCACATTGGCTCAATATAGTTGTATCTATTTCAACTGGTCTTTGAGAGATAATCATAGCCCCGATACCATATTTTCGACCTTCCTTAACAATACGTCGGACTGCCTGGGCCGCTGGCCCTATATCATCCCTTCCAAGATAAGCATGCGCCTCTTCGAGCACCAAAAGCAAAGGTCGCTCTCTTCCGCCCTCTGAAAGGTTTCGTGCCCAAAATAGAGAATCATAAATAATCCTGAGAAGAACCCCTATGAGTATGTTGAGAATATCACGCGGAATTCCTGATAGATCTAAAATCGTAACGGGCGTTGCGCATTCAAGCCATTGACTTAAAAGTTCATCCAAATCCTTTTTTGGAATTCCATCTGTATTTGGTAACCAGTCTCCCGGTCGAAAAAGAAAATCATATCTTGAATCCCGGAGCTTATAGGCCAATGCCTCTAATGGTCGCCTGATATTGAGTCTACTCTGACTCAGATATACTTTTGGGCTTGCACCTGCTGAGGTGTCTTGTGGTTTACATTTGGGTGGTCTAACCTTTATAGGATCTCCGCAATCAATTTCCTTCCCATTTTCGTCAGTTTCGAAAGCAACTGTATCAGGCGATTGATTTCCAGTTTGTAGATGTGTTGACATCACAAGCAAGTGGAGCTCATACCACAATTGGTGTATGCTAAAAGGTACTGGTGAATCAACATTGAGTGTGCTCTCGATAACTCCTTTCCTAGATTTATTCTTTAACGACTTCAATTTTTGCTCTGTAATTTTTTCTATGATTCCTCCACGATCTGCATCACTGGGAACATCACCAAATGTCACAGATAATAGCTCATCAAATGTGAGTGCCCAATATGGAATATAGAGTGGGTGCTCATTTCTACGTTCGTCAGGATTAATTCTAAAAACCATCGCCTGATCTTGTAAAGCGGCGGCATATTCTCCGTGAATATCAAGCACTATAACTCTAGCAGATTTGAACCGCCCAGCTTGAGATATGGTATTTAGTAATCCAGCAACGGTTGTTGATTTTCCCGTTCCCGTGCTACCAACTATTGCAGAATGCCTTGTTAAGAGTTTATTAATATCCAGTAAGGCAGCAATAGCCTCTGAACTAGCGAGACTGCCAACCCTAACATATCTGGGTGAATCTGGGCGGCCATATATACGCTTAAGATCTTCTTCAGTGACAAGATGAACAGTATCTCCAATTGTGGGGTATTGTGAGAGACCTCTATCAAAATCCCCTTTACGAGTACCTTCACCAACCAGCTGGACTGTCATCCATCGGTGACCATGAATCTCATGTTCAGCAAGCCGTTCTGGAACCGCACTGGCACCAACTTGGGAAACAATACCAAACAAGTCAACGTATCCAATTGGAATTCGAACGAAACTACCCACTTGGCCGATCCTAAAAGCATGTCCATCAACAAAAGCTAATCCTGATGCGGTATCTTCATCGAGAACAACACTAATTGTTGCACCTTTTACATCCTCAACTGCACCTAAACGAGTAGGGTTATTAGCCATTTGTTTTTTTCCTCACGCTTTCTTTCCTGCGATATCTTGGAGAAATGCACCGAAAAAATTAAAATCTCCAAGCTTGAAACTCGCTTTCCATGGATCATCCTCTTTCGCTCCTTTTGTCCATTCTATAGCCCCGGAGGGTAACAACGAGTCGGGTTGTTCATCTAACTCTCTCCAGATTTGCTTTCTTGTCCCAGTAACTGTCCCATCTTCCGCAAGAATACTGAGGTTTCCACGTTCTTTTGCCAACGAAACTGCGCTAGTATAGTTTTTCAGAGGTCCATACATCAGAGCAAAAACGGCAGTAGAAGGTGTCCCTTGTAAACTTTGAACAATTACATCGTTTAAATGCTGATCTCCAAACGAATATCCGACAACTATCATAGCGCTTGATGGAGTGCTTAGAAATTTCCTCAACTGATCCATCATGGCAAGATATGGCATCTTTCGACTTTGCTCATACTTAAGGTGCGAAGGGTGGATTACTACATTCCCACCTTTCTCAATATCGGTCCTAAAAACCTTGAAACTATCATCGATACTACTTCTCCAATTAATAGAGCCGTGTATTTTCCATAATCTGGCCCATCTTGGCGGCAGATTGTCAAACTCAATTGCATGAGAATCAAAAAAAGGTTGACGTGCTCCAACAAATCCATCAAAAAAAGGTACTCGAAAATCTTCAAGCGCTTGTTCTATTAATAAATCGTAGTTGGTTGTAAAAATCTCAACTGAGTAAGTACGATCAATAGAACCAACCCAAGAGGCAAAATTGTGGTATGGGGTAGTTTTATCTGGGAGATCTTTGCTGACACATTTAATAATCTCTTCACATATCCCCGTTTCAAGCTTTTCGAGTGTAGTCTTGCTCAAGCCCCTCACATCACCAGTACCAACCAGATCTTTAAGACCACGAACACGGCTTAGAATATCCTCAATATTAGGATTAGAATTTCCATCCTCGTTTAGTTGCAAACAGATGTTTCTCCACGGTTCTTTATAATCTTTACAGCACACTTTTTTTGCCACCGTCTCAGTCAGGCCTTTAATATCAGGGATTAAAGGCGTATTCGATCCAGCGTTTACTGAATATGGACACCCAGCACCGAAAAGGAAACCAATTCTCATTTTATCTTGAGTTAAGCACTGTAATAACTGATTAGCTTGCTTTTCAGGGTCATTGCTCATAGAAGTCACTCCACATTTTAGAAAATAAGAATTTTGAACCGATAATACTGGATAACAATTAAACGATTTTTTGCTACCTGCTTACACCATAACAACATTATGCTTTACTATTTGTTTATATTATATTTTGCCCATTTGCCTAATCCATTATGGCTTTCGTAAATGCATCTATTGCATCTGCGTAAAACTCGATGTTGATTTTGGTTGCCATATCATCTGAAAGCTCAAATAATTGCTTCCTTGATGATATAGGCATCAACAAAGTCATTGCGCCTTTCTCAACAGCCAGTTCAGCAACGGCAACCGGATTCGGTACCATTTCAACAGAACCTCCAAGATTTAAAGCACCAACAATGATAAGCCCACCTTTCACACTCCGTTCGATCAACCCACAGCAGAGTGCAATAAGCGCTGCCAATCCAAGTCCTTGACCGGAGCTGTCGATATCCATAGACCGGAGCTGTATCGAAAATTCATGGCTACGTGGGTCACGATCTCCTACCAGCTCTTTTGCCCTTACATAAAGGTTTTGTTCCCCGTAACGAACGCTTTCCCGAAAGGCAGGAGGAACAGGAGTATTGAGGATTTTTACACCACTTCCGGGACCAACCGTTGCCTCGATTCGATAAAGCGCCGGAGAGGCTTCTTGGCCGCCCGGACTGATGGCCCATACCTGGCCGGGAGGGAGCGGATCGGTATCAATCAATTCATCGCTGTGAAGCTCTGGGGTTGACACAAACTGTTCCACGCCATCCACACCCATAAAATAGCTGAAATGGGTATTTCGGAATTCGGTTTTCAGGCAGCGTTTCTGCTGTTCTTTTACACGGCGGCGAGCCTCCAACGCGATACGAACAATCGATTCCAGCTCTTCATCAGGAATCGGCATCTCTGGATCAGGAAATATGAGTTTAATCAGTCCGCTGACGGTTTTGTTCACTGCTTCGATGTCACGGCCACTAAGGGCTCCACCCCAATTTACGCGCCCTTGTAATACTGACAGTCGACTTCCAGAACGGAGCTTGTTCCAGCATTCGGACAAAAAATCGGTGACAAGGCCAAAATGATTGGTAAGGTTGTCAGGATTCAGTTTAGGAAAGTCCCAGCCAGGGACATACGAGTGAATGCGGTCCATGAATGCGGTATCGTTTCGCATTTCAACAGGCAGCGGACTGAGTAGGTGCCCGATTCTCTGTTGTTGCTCAACGTCAACCTCAAAATTTCCGACCATTACAATACCACCGAAAGCTCGAATCGGTTCTTTACCCCTGGAAAATTCACCAGAGGCCATATAGCCTTTCATTATATTAACGCCATCCTTCTTGTCGAAAGATATCCCTGAAATCTCATCAAAACATACCACATCATAATGGCAAACAAGGCCGCGTTGCCCATTCGCCATATTGACAAACATTTTTGCTACAGTAGCCTTGCCACCTGATACTAAATGAGAATAAGGGGAAACTTGCTGGTATATATGACTCTTTCCGGTACCTCTTGGACCGAGTTCTACCATGTTAAAATTGTTTTCAATAAATGGAACCATGCGAAGCAACGCCACCATCTGGGCACGCTCTGAAAGCGTTTCCGGTTCCAGTCCGATAGAACGAATCAGGAACCTTTTCCATTCATCAGTAGTGAATTGGCTCCGGCCTCGATCCAAAACGGAAAGAACATCCGCCTTCGAAAGCTGAATTGCTCTCAATCCCTCGATTGCAAAGGGCCTCCCGCTTTTCTCTTGAGCGATCGCCCCATCGTAGGTCAAATTTAGCTCGGCATAAAAACCATCGGTGAGCATTCGTTCATTATCATGCACAAGTTGATCATTGATACGCACATCACGTAAACCCAGGCTTGGGAGTTCGGCCACAAAGCAATCATTTTTGGAGTCAAGCTTGGCTTTTATGAGATCAATTAGTTTCACCGATCCCTTTTCCCGTGCCCAAGCCTTAAATAATTCCTCTTCCCCGGTTCTGACGGTACGATCTTTCAGTTGTCTTTCAACAATCCCGAGGCCTTCCTCGATTTCTTCTTCATCAACAGTGGCGCAATAGCGTCCAAGTAAAAATTCGACGACATAAGTAGGTACAGGATACTGTCGGCTGTATTTCCGGACCAGATCCTTGCGCACCAGAAATCCGTCAAACGTAGAGGCGGCAAGGTGGTCGAGAGAATCAAGTTCCATTTTTATTCATCACCTCCAATTGTTGTAGCCTGCTTCCCTATTACGGCACCCGAAGAATCAACAATAACCAGACTAACCACAGTGCCTTCCAAACTGTCATCCTCTACAAGGAGACTTACGCGTCCATCAGCACTGACTATCTTGGGGTTGGCTACACTTGAGGTTGGGTCATTAGGTTTTGTTCGAAGGTCCGCAGTGATTTTGGCTCCACCTGAATCGATGGCAGCTCGGCATCTCATACCAAACCACTGAGTTTCTTTTATTTTAGCGATGGCTTTAGGCACATCGCTCAGGCTGAATTGGAGATCCGGGATGAGGCATTCCTGCAAACTCACACCGCCATGGGCATACTCGTTTCCATTTGAAAAACAATTGATCCCCGGTCCATAAGCGAAATATTCATGAGAATTCCAATGCCAGTTGGCCATCGGAAAATCGACTTTTGAATGACTTTTAATAGCCGCGCACCTTGCCCACCGGCATTCGGTGAGGTATTTCGGCAGCTTCACAGCAGGCAGACCGCCAGGAACCAGAAGCCAGCCATGATCCGTTATAACCCGTACCTGCTTCCATCCGGCTTCAAGCAACTCTCTAATTCTCTCGATTAGCAGCTCAAGCTGTTCCGTTATCCTTGATGCAAGTTTGCTTTGTAAGGTGTGGCCGAGCTTGTCAATCTCACCGAATTCCGTCCATGCGCGGGCATCAGCTTGATCAGGCCCTCCAGTTTCAGAAGGGCTAAGAACCTGATAGCCCTCTGAGGTAAGCAGTTTGCGGAAATGGTCAATTGTTAATGGCTTGCCGCCTTCTTTTGTCTCTGGACGAAACTCCTCCCCTAATTGCTTTCCTATGATTTGACCAGTCACTGGTGAGAGCGCGGGCTTGGCAGTGGCAGTAACTGTGGGCAAGGCTGCCCATCGCCAATTGGATGACACTTTTAATTGTTGCTCCTCTGCCAAAGCTGTTAAGTGTCGTGAAATATCAAATCGCAGGCTATCAGCAAACAACAGGCATTCGCCTGCCTCGGCAATTATGCCAGGCAGCTCATCGTTGCCTGAGGGCAAAGGCTTTCCTGTTACAAGTTTTTGGAAATGCCACGCTGCATCATCCAGCCAGGGCAAATAAATGCTCCTCAAAGCCGCTTCCATTGCCTTGCTATCCTCGGTGGACTTAATGCTTGCCAGCGCCAGCATTGCAGACAAATCCGCTCTGTAACTGCTGTCTCTGTAAATAGATGCCATTGCTTCCGCAGAATCACCACCCATGCTTTGTGAAGTCGCTTTGGCTATCACAGCCAGATGTTCTAAGGCTTTTGCAAGTGGACTCTGTCCGATTCTGGCCCATACCCAATTGCGACGTTTATTGTGTCGGGCTTCCAGTTCCTCAATTTTCTCTCTGGCTTCTGCAGGACTCTTTGATGATAATTCCAACAGTTCCTGACGTAATAATTTTTCCTCGCTGTCATTCTCATCAGGCCAAGGCTCTTTGTCGAAAATGAGCGTGCCGGAGGGTTTTGATCGCCTAAGTAATTCTGGTAAATTAGGATACAATAACGGTGATTCTTCAAAACGCCTCCAGAGATTTTCCCAAACTTCATCATCCCTTAATCCAAGTTTCTCTCCTGCAACAATTTCACCATCTTTTTCAGGGTCAAAGCCGTATTCAGCCTTACAACGGGAAATGAATGCCGCCCACTTATTGTCATCCCATTTTTCTCGGATTTCTGCCGGAGAATTCATCCACACCAGTAGGTCTCTTGGCGTATCTTCAATCATCAATTTGTCGAAGTCTTCTGCCTCAAGTCTTTTACCGATCAGCCGTGTTATTGGTGTTACCGCAAGTTGGGCTAATGCACCGAGCATCGACCGCCGAGTGCGTCTGTCCCTGGCAACATCCAGCCCAAGACCACCGTCCGCTGAAACCAAAAACGCTTCAACAGTCCAGTCCCTTCCGTTACGCTGGGTCCAAACCGTGCCGCGATATTGCAGCTCAACAAGCGGTTTCAAACTGTCCGGACATTCCTCAACGGCCCTCAATGTCTGCCTGCTGACATTCGGCATGTATATGACAGGGGTGGCATCCTTCGGCAGTTCGACATATGGCAAAGCACGTTCGATAACACAACGTAGCCAGATAGCCGGACCGGTCTTCTCTTCAGGGTGATATTCATCCAGTGTTAAAAGCTCTGGCATCAGTGGGCGAAGCTGGCTAACCAGCGGCTCCCACTGCGAGTCTGCATCGGTCCATAAAACGGCCGCCGGGGCGACCACATCGGAGCGGTTGAAACGGGCGGCTGCTGTCAATGAATTTCGCAATGCTTCGATTACTGTTATCGTTTGGTTCATAAAAAATAATGCTCACTTTTTAATGAATATCCGTCTACCTCGAAAAGTATCATGGTTACTTTTTTCTTTTATTTAAAATAGTTATATAATTATAGGTCTTAAAGTCCGTCTAATCTCCGTCTAATCCGGGATTTCCTTTAGTTTTTGGTGCAGCGCCTGGGCGTCATACGCCTTCATGTTTGTTTTTTCCCCTTCCGCGCCTTTTGTTTATCATTTATGCTCAGATGGATGTCATTTACGCGATTGCCAGTAAATTCGCCATCTTTCCAGAACCACGGATATTGTTCCTGCGGACGATAGGGCTCTTTCCCTCTGTCTTTATTCCATTTGATATTGGGTTTCCAGCGCAGGATTCCTGCTCCTTTTCGCCCTCCTGGAATATCTTGCGCCATGAATGGACGAATATTAAGTCGTACTCCGCCATTAATATCAGGTTCCCAACCAATAGGTTGATCTTCAATAGGTTTCCAGCGAATAAAAATGTCAAAAGGCGGTTCACCTTCTATAATTGCGATCAGACGTTTTTGAAGCTCCAGTGCCGCTGCCAGCCGATCTTCAGCGCCTCCTTCACCTCGTTTAACTCCCTCTTTTTGCCGTGTAATCCAGTCACCAAGATAGCTATAGGTTAGATTCTCCAGAAGTTGCCGGCCTTTTCCGTTCCCGGCTGCGAGTTTGTGGTAATTCACAAGCACATGGAACCCGTCGCGTCTGCGGCCGTCCCAGATGTGCCAGATGAAGGGACGGTGATGAAACAGCTTGCAGTGCTGTTCGAAGAACTGGTCACGCAGCCATTCGTCAAGGTTGGAGGCGTTGCCGCCAGTTGCTTTTATCAGCTCCTGCTCCCTGGCCGGGGACCAATCCGGGCCGAAGGCGACGGAAAGAGGCTCCCGCAGACGATTGGTGGCAGGCTCTTCACCCCGCACCGAGGGGATGCAGACAATGCCGTCTTTGTCAACATATTCCAGGAGAGCATTGCATTTTTCCACCCAGTCCCGTTGCTCGTCGCTCAGTTCCATTTTCTTATCCATCTCAGCGGGCCAGCGATAGCCAAGCAGCCGCGCCATGGCAACTTGGAGTGGGTGTTCGCTTTTGGCTGGATGGCCGTGGAAGATCCACTGGGTCGGGTCGTCGGAATATGGCTTGGGCAGGCCGTTTGGGTATTTCTCGGCAGCGACCTTTTGCCAGTATTCGAGGTTGAAGGGGACTTTTAGGAAATTCCCTGGAGTCACCAAGTTTTTCTGGTCAATTAGCCTTACCTGCTTTTCAAATTCACCCATTTCAAAGAAAGACAGTATAGCAGGCAAATGTTCCTCATTCTTGGCTCTGCAACTTGCCAAAACTTTAGAGTAGAAAAATCCGTCGTAGATACTATGTGTGATTCGTTGGGAACCAGAGATTATAAAACCAATTTTGCCTAATACACCCAGACCTTGAACTCGAGCACCGCTGAAATTCGCAAGTTCACAATCATCGTTAGGCCAATCCCAGACGTAGTTTCTGCCTGAGAATAACCCTTGATCGGGAGCGGTTTGAAAGAACTTCCACCGTGAGCTATGCTGAAACTCCCAGAAATTCCGAACATACTTAGGATCATCTCCTGTAGAACTTCCTTGCAGAATTTGTACATATTTGCCAAAAATCTCTCCAGATCGATCAAAATCACCCAGTATTATCCTGAAATCTGGGTTTTTAATCTGGTAGCTTTGTTGAACAGTTAAGATTTTGTCGCTTATGAGATGTAATGATTTATCTTTGGCGGTTTTCTGTGATGAAACATCTAATCCATAGAAACAATCACATTCAATGTCATTGTTCTTGGCTACAGATATTGTCACCAATGCTACATTGACAACCTCACCAGATATTGTTTCAAATGCTCTTGCGCCAAGACGGGCAATACCTCCAAATTTTACCGATTTTAATAACTTTTCTCGAAGGTTAGAGTACGACTTCAGGAACAACCAGTATTGCGAGCAGACAATCGACACAATTCCTCTTGACGAGCAAAGTTCCAAGCAGCGTATCAAGAAAGCTGTAGCCAAATCCGGGCTTCCCTCCGAGTAATACCTGTCGATGAAATTAATGAGTACCTCAGATTGCCCTCCACGACCGAGATAAGGCACATTTGTTACAACAAATTCATACTTACCAACCAAAATAGTTGCAGCTTTCATAAGACCTTGAGCTATAATACCCATTTCAGTTATTTCATTATCTCCCTCGTCAGACAGTGCTTTAGCAAGTAACGGGCCGGCCTTTTCCCACTTCAATTCAAACAGCGAGCCTTTGGCAAGGCCGATCTCCGGATTGATAAGACTCCCCAACGCCGGCGCGTCCTTGAACTGTTTGTACAGCTCCTCCAGCGCCATGCCCAGATTGGTGTTGTCCCCGGCCAGGGCGACCCACTCTTCCTTCTTGGCGCTGATGGCGAGGCCCGAGCAGGCGACATTCAGATCCGGCAGTGGCCGGTAGCCACCGGCATTGGGATAGCGCCAGGCGGCCAGGGCTAGGGCAAATGCGGCCAGCTCCACGCAGCGCTGATCTAGCTCCAGCCCGTGGATGTTCTCGCGCAGTACGGCATCCACTGCATCTTGCGCACTTAAACCTTCCAACTCCATGCGCATGGGTACCAGCATCAAGAAGGCGGTCACCAGGAAGTGCCCTGAACCGCAGCAGGGATCCAAAGTTTTGAGTTCGCTTAAGTGCTCCGGCCAGCCATCGAATGTCCCAGCGGCGAGCGACCAAGTGCCATCGTTTAACTTGATGAATCGCAAGTATTCCAGTGGCACACCGGGTAGTGCGGCCTTGTTGCGCAATTCATCTTCGCTGTCTGCATTTTGAAGATCGGCTTTGGTCAATCGCCTTGCCGCCCACCATGCTCCAAGAGAGTTATCGAGAAGGAAGCTCACCATGTAAGGTTCAGTAAAAAGCTGGGTTACTGCCGGCAATTCATCGGCCCCAATTTTATTCCCAGATTCGTTTACCTCTTTTTTCCGTTTACCTTGCCAGAACTGATAGACCCATCCGAGGGAATCGCTGGCTGTAAAAACGGACGCTTCCAAACTGTCAAGCAATTGTTCGAGTTTTAGTTGATGTTCACGAGCAAAAGATATTTTAAGTAAAGGATCATTTGGTCGAAAAATTTGTGGCAGCATGCGTTGCGCAAATTCACTGGCCAGAGTCCAGAGGTCCTTTCCCTCATCCTTGGCCAATTCCTCACATTCCTCAAGGCTGATGGCGACCCCCATATCTGGTTCGATCAGGAGTTCATTTTCCGCCAGGAAGCGGGCAAAAAGCATCCGGTGCCAGTGCTCGTAGGCGCATTCCCAAACAAGATGGGTTATTTCCAGTTCACCTTTATGGTTCTGTTTGTCCCCCAACAGTCGCGCCCTGGCACGCAGATGGTTGCGCAGCTTCCGCTCCTCAGGAGACATATGCTTATATGGCTCATGGTGATGCACAGCAAGGGCCTCTAGGGCTGTTTTTGCTCCCGCCTCGGCTATATCCCGTGCTTCGATAATCGTTCGTTCAAGCTTATTCCGAAGTTCTACGGGTAATACTGGCAACGCCCTTCTCCTTATGAAATGACGATCGGTCCTTTTTTAATCTTGATTAGAAGGTCCTTTTCGACATCCCTCATCCAGGATTTTATATCGTCTTCCGTTTTCAAGGTGCCGCTGGTGAGTTTAACCGTCTGGGTTTCGGGTTCCAAAAGCTTTGCGGCGGCCAAGGCGGCATTACTGAACTGTTGAGGCAATGCATCGATCTTGGTTTTCCAATTCGTTAAAGGCGTTTCCTCCAGGGTGCGAAGGAGGCTTGAGTCATCACCTATGGAAAGGTCAGGAATATCTGCGATATCTTCCGTATAGAGAATTTCCATTTGCTGGTCAGCAGTGATCTTTTTCCAGTTATCGTTTTCTTCTAACAGGGCCATTTCTCGATCATAAACAGCTTTAAAATAATCATGGGCTTTCTTTACAGCGGTACGCAATGCTGCCACTACTTCTTTGTGGATTGCCGGAACGGGATCAGTGTCGTCGAGAAGCCGTCGTTCGTCGCGAACAGCCTTTGCCTGCTGGTTAAGGTCTTCTGATTCAGGCAGGGTTTTACTGTGTTTCAACAGGAGTTGGAGTGTTTCCCATGCGGGTTTTCGTTTAGCGGCTAGATCTGCCAAGGCAGACCATTCCTTAACCTGTTTTGAAAGCGAATCATATTGGTTCAGAATCTCGGCAAGCTGTTCGTTGCCGGCTAAGGCTCTCAAATTATCAAGATGATCTATTGAAGGACGTTCCGGCATTGGTGGTGCGCCGCCGGCCCTATCTGCCAAGTCCGCTAGATGAACGAGAAATTGCCCTGCAGCGCTTGATTCCTCATTGGGTTTACAAGGGATTCCAGCGCATTGGAACAGTTTACGCAGTTTGATACGGGCTCTTGCATCGATGGTTACAGTTTCCGCCCGGAAATCACTGACCGATATCTTGGCCTGGTCGAGCTGTCCCTGTTTAAGTTGAACACCTTTGTGTGTAGCCCTGATGTGGCCTGTTGTGAACAGCGTGATCAAAGCAGCGTCAATTGCATCACGAGGCCAGCCATAAGGAGTGCTCTCAAAAGTATTTCGAATTTCCTTACCTTTTTTTCCGGAGCCGATCTCTGAAAGCACTGCAGAACAGACTGGGTGTTTTTCGGGTGCATCATTCCAGTCAACGGCTTGCAAGGCAGCTTCGGACCCTCCCTTAGCTCGATTGATAACACTGTGCCAGCGGTCATCATCCGCATCTTGAAAATCCGGGAAAAGCCGGTCCAGGGAGATCTCTGCAGCCGAATTCACTTTCTCTTTCAAAGTCAAATCAAACCGCTCTTGGCCGCCGCCTTGAATAACTTTGGCTGCGTTTATCACATCCTGGATAATGCTGTTCCTTGCAACTTCGGCTGAACCCATTCGGGTTGCCATTGAGTCACGGGCTTCCTGACCCTCAGGTGTTGTGGGCGTACCCTTAAATTCTATGGTTGTCTTTGCCGCCTCGTACTCTATTATCGCTTTTTTAAGGTCATCGGCACTGACTTTGGGAACATACACATAGATAACTGGACTATCAGTTCCGGCGGCCCGGGCATCGGCAAGCACCGTGCTTTCATTTTCGCCCCAACCATCACGTATCCAGACTGGAATTTCATTGCCCTTAACTTCTGGGGGTTCCGTACCAAAATGGATGGATAACTTACGAGCGGCCTTACACTTCCCATGAAGTAGTTTAATGCCATTCAGAGCACTTGAGCATGCCGCGTTTAGTAGAGAAGAACGCTTACTGGATAGTGCAGTCAGGTCGTTATTCAACTTGGTCTGCCGGTTACGAAACTCACGCTCCCATTCACTGCTTTCTCGGGTCTGGAGGCTGTATTCCTCGTCTATTTTAATTAGTTTTCCCTCATCAACCAGTTTGTCGAGAATTTGAGGAATCTCTTTTCTTAAAGTTGTGCCATCGCTTGCAAGGTCGCTTACGAGAAAATCCGCGAGCGTTTTGGCTGTAGCCCGAACACCAATGTCAGCCACCTCTTCACGCGGCAATTTACGAATCAGGAAGACAAGTCCGCAAATACGCTTGGCCAGTTTCCCTTTCTGGGTCCCGTCATCGAGGTTTCTGATCGTTTCATCTATTTCCCGCAACAATACACCTGTGCGGAGGAGGTCAGGCAGAAGTTGGTCGAAAATGAAGTCAGCCGGCATGACAGTGCCAAGGGGTTTTTCGGCCATTTCCTTTACCGCGTCATAAACGATACGAAGCTGTGTCCGGACCTGGCTGCTGGTGCCGGGAACATCAATGGCACGCAAGATATGCTCCCAAAAACGCCTCCGAACAGGCAACAATGGGTAATCATCTACAATGATGGAACGGTCTTCGGTACGAGCCCCAATGCGTGTCCCCGATAACTGCCGGTCGATTTCCCCTGCATAAGCATTGAGCGCATTTTCAATGGTTTTGCGTTTATCAGCCTTTTTGGCAAGCACCACACGACGAGTTACCGTTTCCACATCCGAATCGGAGAGCTCAACAGGGATCGTAAAACGGTCCCTGAGGCGCTGCAATAAAGGCACACTTCCGGCAAGGGCTGTTTGCCCTGCACCTATGAGCAGAACCCGGCTATCGAGCTGTTTACAAATGGCTTCGGCAATTTCCATTACATCAGTAGAACGATTAGGGCTGTCCCCTATGAATAACTGGATTTCATCAAGCACAATTACGGTGCAAGGGATTCCTCCATTTGTGGAAAGAACCTTTTGGATAATTCGGATGAATTCCTCAGTTGAAACATCTTTCACAACGGGGAACTGGGCACGAAGCGCAACACGAGCCTGCTTGAGGTCCGGGGCAAAAGCGGGATCAGCATCCAACAACGCCTGGGCCAGAACAGGACTGACATATAGGTCATGCAGTTCACTTTGAAAATCTTTTCCGGCGGATTCAACCGAGGACTTGACCTTTTCATACATGTTGTTTTTCTGAAGCCAGATACAGAACTGCGCCTGAGGCAGTGAGCTCGGAAGACCTTTAGAGCGCAAAATGATACTTAAAACAGCAAGACGAACACTTTCACCACCGCCGGAAGGTAGAGTGCCTGCTGCAGCATGAAGCCCGCCACATCGCTTACCCAATGTATCCAGCTCCCTCAACAGATCGCTTACTTCATCCGGCAACTGAGTCAGTCCACGGGCGCTTGCTCCATCAGATTCAAATTGAGTATCCACCCATAAATGCCTGAACATCTTGAGAAGGTGAGACTTGCCACTCCCAAAAAAACCGCTTACCCAAGCAGCAGGCTGAACAGTTGAATCCGCATTCCCCAAATACGATTCAAGAATCCGAGTAAGCCCTCCCTTGTACTGGCCTTCACAGACAAAGTGTTCCAGTTCATACCGTAGCGTTTCAATCTCTTTTGTGGTCGCTGATTCCGTTACAGTGGCCACACCGTCATTGAGCAGCTTTGTTGTAGCGGGATCTCTCTGAAATATTTCACGGTTTTTCATGAGTCACTTACCCCGTTATGTAATGTTATGGGAACTGCCAAATAATTCCAGCCGTCCCGCGCATCGAGGAGCCGATAATTATTATTTTCAAATTCACCCGGAAAAAAGAGCAGCAAACGCCCCCGAATGTCGTGCACGACTTCCTTTAGGACCAAAGATACCTTGGTGAATCCGTATAAACTTGCTACTCCATAGACTGCCACCACAGTATTGCCATTCACATCTGGATCAGTCAGTATGTTGCGGAGTTCTTGTGCAGCAAACTGCAAAAAATCACTTCCAAGTTTCATTGTAAGGTCTTCCGGGTATTCAAAATACAGCTCCCTGTATTCTGTGTTGGCCATCCAAGTAGAGAAGGTTTTGGTGAAATTGAAGGACTTCCATTTATGTCCAGCGTCGATAGTTGCTATCTCGAAAAGTTCAAGCCTTGCACGGAGCTTGCGTTCATCCTCTTTAGGATAGACTATAAAGATGGTTTTCTGATCTCCGGCGAGGTTGCGTTGCCAAGGCGCAGAAATGTGATTGCGATAGCGATTTGCAAGTTCCTCAATCCGTCCCATGAATCAACTGCCTTTCATCTTCTGTCAACATGCGGGCGAAAGAAACCTCTATAACACCACCTGCTTGACTCAAATCCAGAAAACCTAAACGTTTCGCCTCGATAGCCAAAGAGATCAGCTCTTCGACAGGTGTATCGAGCACTTTTGCCCAAAGGGTATTAAATAAGCCGCCCCCGCGAGCACCAAGAATATATGCCAACAAAAGAGCATAAGCCGTTACGATTGGTGTGGGTTTTACTTTCTGCCGGATTTTTCTCACACGACCTTTTAAATGCCCTGACTGCGTCCATGAGGATGATATATTACGTACAGTCGTGTTAAGCGTACCGGTATTTAGTCTATCTTCGACACTCTGCCGAAGAGCATTCATTAATTTTTGGCGCATGAGTTCTTCGCCATTTGGCATCTGAAGAATTGTAGTCGAAGTAACTCTTAAAAGAGGGTCCCGTGCCAATGCGGTTAAAAGGGCGAGGAGAGGGCGGCCATTCTCATCAACCTGCCAAAGATGGCGTAAGACACGAAAGAGTGGGGTAGAAGGATCCAGCCCATAGAGTTCGCTTAATCTCTGGCAGGTAAGTTTTCGTGTTGAAACGGTCCGCTTACCAAGACAATTTTGGTCAATAATGGCTGAAACATAGGCATCGCGAGGCGCATTCGGCTCCTGGTCTTCAAGCAATAACGCCAGTTCTTTGAGCATTATGGTTCTGCTGGTGTGTGTACCTTTGTCCCCAAATCGAAAGCCCGCCTTAATCCAGGGCTGAGAAACTTCTGAATTCCGCAATAGAGCATTTTCTTTGAGTATCGGATCGTACTTCATTTTATCCTTTCTTTTTGGCCTGCAAGTTTGCAGGCTAAAATATATTTTAGCTTGAACTCAAATGTCAAGAACAAATTTTGAGAAGATTTCAATAATTCTTGGAACAGACGGACAGGAGTTAGCCAACCTACAAGCAGCCTTGGCTATGAAACTTAGATTTTTGCTTGATCTTTCAAAAGATTATGTTCTATGAACCGACGAGCTTATTAGATGAAAAGCTTGATGGGTCACACCAAAAGAAGGGGGGAAGCGTCTCTATTTAACCATTTTTCAATCGCTGAATCGTTTATCGATTGCTCAATCACTCCACGGCCCACCTTCAGGCCATTTGCCTTGAAAGAGTTTCCCATTTTCACTTGCCAGTGCAACCGGTAGAAGAAATGCACGGATAGTGGCCATTATGTTAGCAAAGTCTTCAGGTGCGCCTATTATCGATCCTTTCTTAGTAAATGCTGACCACTGGCCTTTCTTGTCAGCACGTTCTGCAAATTCATCTGAAAAGATTTCCGCATCGGAATGAATGGCCGTCTTTCGCCTGGTGCATGTTGCAGTAATTGCTTCTTGAAGTAATCGGCCATCAAATGAATACTTCTGGCTCAGACCCCAAATGTCAAAAAAATCCTTCATACGGCTGTTTAAGTCAGCCAGATCCAGAGCGGCCTCAAATTTTTCAGCAATAACTGTTTCCAACGAATAGCCGAGAATCACCGGCGGTTCCATATCGAGCAATGTGGGAAATTCCATCTCTCTTGAGGCAGGAACCACACGATCCCCAAAGCCGATATCGATTTGCATCGGAATTTGCGCTTGCCCAAGTTGACCAACAAATTTAAACCGCACCCCAGGGTACTCAGAATTAGGAGACATCGTTTCATGGGTCATTTGAGAAAAATCATAGACCAGCCCATCATTAACATTTATACTTCCAATTTCTTGAATGGTCTGAGAAATAGCATCAATATTACCGAACATTATTCCCAAAAAATCGATATCCTTGGTCGGTCTTGCCTTGGGAAATCCCAACCCGAGCAAAAGCAATCCACCTTTGAGGATAAGTTTATCCTTATATACAGATTTTGAAAGACGGAAGAGGAATCTTTCAAGACCATATAAGACCAGAACCGCCTCAAAGGGTTTACCGCTTTGTCGTGCTACGTTCAACAAACGGCTTCGAACAGAGGCCACTACGTTTTTCAACGCATGCTTGTTCATGTTACCATTGCCTGTATATAGGGGCGGACAATTTTTTCTACTTTGCAGATTTTGGCATATTCCATCAGACGGGACGGGCTGAAATCCTGACGTTTCAGATATTCCCGGGCAGCTTCGATTGCCACATCAAGCCCCACGGCCTTTCGCCATCGAAAACAATCAATAACCGTTTTTGGCGCATTATAAACCCGAATGTTTTGCTTCATGATCCGATGGGTTTCAATCCCCCGGCTAAACGCAGCCCCGCTGAAAAAAAAGACACGGACAGGCGGATAATCAATCTTTGGTTTGCGGGCTTTTCGATCCACTGCAAGCCATATGTAATGAGGTATCTGGGTTGTGAGTTCATGAAAAGCCAGCGCAGAAATCAGACAGATGACGCCCTTTGGAACTTTTTTAGAGACTTCTGCCAGAGCCACCTGGGCGGGAATATCCATATCTACAATCTGAAAAAGCCCGCGGGAAATAGGAACAATGGCGCCCTCATCCCGTAGACCATATAGGGTTCTTCTGTGAATCCCCTGTGCCAGTGCTTCCCGAGTGCGAATAAGCCCTCCGCGTTCTTGGATAATTTCTATGGCTCTATCTCGTGCTGATTTCATGTACAAATGGTACAAAAACGCAGGCAAAATGTCAATGGTGCCGACGATATTGTACCAACCTAATGGTTGGGTACCATTTCCACTTTGCCGACTATTTTTTTGACAGGAAACATGCCCAGACGTTCCCAGGGAGCGATGTTGATTTTTAACCATCGTTTGAAGGATATCATCAACTCGCGACATGATGGGCAGCAGGATTTCCTTTCTCCTTCCAGATTTCAATAACCCTGTCTGCGACCTGCTCCGGGGTTGATTCGTCCGTATCAATTTCGTATTGAGCGGCGCTTTTGTATTTTGGGATCCTTTGCTCCAGGACTTCCGTAAC
>Ga0190303_1000302_pt1 | contig 20408 bp, 17 predicted proteins | sample 48700701_MG_FD_161672 | JGI IMG/M metagenome (GOLD analysis project Ga0190303, IMG submission 161672) | Hydrothermal vent sediment bacterial communities from Southern Trench, Guaymas Basin, Mexico - 4870-07-0-1_MG | ecosystem: Environmental > Aquatic > Marine > Hydrothermal vents > Sediment ... | reverse complement strand
TGCTGCAGGTGATGTGTCTGCTGGCCCAGCGTATGAGTGCGCTTTATGTGACCGGGGAAGAATCTCCACAGCAGGTGGGGCTGCGGGCCAGGCGCCTGGAACTGCCGGCGGGTAATCTGCAGATTTTTTCCGAAACCAGTGTTGAAACCATCTGTATGACCGCTGCCCGGCAGAAGCCAGCAATTATGGTGATTGACAGCATTCAGGTGATGCATCGGGAGGATGTCAGCTCGGCGGCGGGTAGTGTCTCTCAGGTGCGAGAAAGCGCCGCCAGCCTGACCCGTTTTGCCAAGCAAACCAATACTGTGGTGCTGATGGTTGGCCATGTCACCAAAGATGGTAGTCTGGCAGGCCCCAAGGTTCTGGAGCATATGATCGATTGCTCCATTATGCTTGAGGGAACCAGTGATAGCCGTTTTCGAACCCTGCGGGGCATCAAGAACCGATTTGGTGCGGTGAACGAACTGGGGGTTTTTGCGATGCTCGACAGCGGCCTCAAAGAGGTCAAAAATCCCAGTGCTATCTTTCTGTCACGCAGTGATACTCAGTCTGCGGGCACGCTGGTGATGGTGGTCTGGGAGGGTACCCGACCGCTATTGGTAGAGGTTCAGGCCCTGGTCGATGACAGCCAGTTTGGCAGTCCGCGCCGGGTTACGGTGGGGCTGGATCAGAATCGACTATCGATGTTGCTGGCGGTATTGCATCGCCATGCTGGTTTGCAAATGGGTGATCAGGATGTCTTTGTTAATGTGGTGGGTGGGGTGAGAGTTCTGGAAACCAGCGCGGATCTGGCGCTGTTGCTGGCGGTGGTCTCCAGTTTTCGGGACCAGACTCTGCCACGGGATTTGATCGTTTTTGGTGAAGTGGGGCTTTCTGGTGAGATCCGCCCGGTCCCCAGTGGCCTGGAGCGCTTGATGGAAGCGGCCAAGCATGGTTTTAAGCGGGCGATTGTACCCAAAGCCAACCTGCCGAAAAATAAAATAGCGGGTTTGCAGGTTATCGGTGTTGAAAAGCTTGCCGAGGCGCTGGAGGCGATTTAGCCCGCTGCTAGACTCCTGGTCGGCCCGCCCTGGGCAGGGCAGGCCGTGTTGAATTTACGGACAAAATTACTCAAATTCTATTGCGCCAGCCGTTTGTATTTCATGCGTTTTGGCTGATCATCACCGCCAGTGCGGGCCTTGTGGTCAGCTTCATAGTCGGAATAGTTACCTTCAAAGAACACCGCCTGGCTGTCGCCCTCAAAGGCTAGAATGTGAGTGGCGATGCGATCCAAAAACCAACGATCGTGGGATATGACCATCACACAGCCGGGGAAGGTTAGCAGGGCTTCCTCCAGGGCTCTGAGTGTTTCTACATCAAGGTCGTTAGTGGGCTCATCGAGCAGCAGGGTATTGGCACCCTGTTTTAGCAGTTTGGCCAGGTGCAGGCGGTTGCGCTCACCCCCCGACAGATCTTTAACAAACTTCTGCTGGTCGCCGCTTTTGAAGTTAAAACGCCCGAGATAGGCGCGAGAAGGGGTCTGATAGTTGCCGACCTGAATCATATCCAGGCCATCGGATACTTCCTCCCACACGGTTTTAGTGCCATCAAGATCGCGCATCTGATCCACATAGGCGATTTTGACAGTATCACCCAGGGTTACGCTGCCAGAATCTGGCTGTTCGGTACCGGCAATCATTTTAAAGAGAGTGGATTTCCCTGCACCGTTACCACCGATGACGCCGACGATACTGCCGGGAGGAACGCTGAAGCTTAGGTTTTCAATCAGCAGAGAGTTGTTAAAACCTTTGCTTACATTTTCCAGGTCGATGACCCTGTTGCCCAGTCTGGGGCCCGGTGGAATATAGATCTCCATGGTTTCGCTACGCTTCTGGAAATCCTGGGAGTTGAGCTCATCAAACCTTGCTAGTCGAGCCTTGCTTTTAGCTTGCCTGCCCTTGGGGTTGGCGCGGACCCATTCCAATTCAGCCTTGATGGTTTTCTGGTGTGCGGCCTCCTGTCTCTCCTCTGTTTTCAGCCGCTGCTCTTTCTGTTCTAGCCAGCTTGAATAGTTGCCCTCCCAGGGGATGCCTCGGCCTCGGTCCAGCTCCAGTATCCAGCCAGCGGCATTGTCGAGAAAATATCGATCGTGGGTGATGGCCACGACTGTACCGGTAAAATCATGCAGGTAGTGTTCGAGCCAGGCAACGCTTTCTGCATCAAGATGGTTGGTTGGTTCATCCAGCAGCAGCATGTCCGGGTTGGATATTAGCAGTCGGCACAGTGCTACCCGGCGGATCTCGCCCCCGGAAAGTTTGCTCACGTCTGCGTCCCAGGGAGGCAGACGCAGGGCATTGGCGGCGATCTCCAGTCGGTGCTCAAGGTTGTGAGCATCCAGTGCCTGGATAATATCTTCCAGCCGGGCCTGCTCTTTTGCCAGCTTGTCAAAATCAGCATCGGGCTCGGCGTAGTCTGCATAAACCTTGTCCAGCCCGGCGAGTGCATCGAGTGCTTCGTGGGCACCATCTTCCACGTTGCCTCGTACATCCTTTTCCGGGTCTAGCTGCGGTTCCTGAGATAGATAACCGATTTTCAGGTCAGAGGAGGGTATGGCTTCGCCGTCAAACTCTTTGTCGAGCTGTGCCATGATGCGTAGCAGGGTCGACTTCCCGGAGCCGTTCATCCCTAAGACCCCTATTTTTGCGCCGGGAAAAAAGGAGAGGGAGATGTCCTTCAGAATTTGTCTTTTGGGAGGGACGATTTTGGAAACACCCTGCAGGGTGTATGCATACTGAGCCATAAAGAGATCCGTTTAATCACAGTTCGAAAAGGATATCAGGGTAAGTTAAATTTGAGGGGAACACAATCTGCCCCGCTGAGCACAGAGTCTCTTTTACGGTTTCATAACTACTCGGCATCGGTCTGGCCTGCTACAATAGCGGCCTTTAAAAGAGCAGATCCCCCAAGTACAGAGATAGCGGAGCAACTATGCACTGCCCATTTTGTCGAGCAGATGATACCCGAGTCATCGATTCAAGACTGGCCGCAGAGGGTGAGCAGGTGCGCAGGCGTCGAGAATGCAGCGCCTGTGGTGAGCGTTTTACTACCTTTGAAACGCCTGAACTGTGGCTGCCACGGCTGGTTAAGAAGGATGGCAGCCGGGTGCCTTTTGATGAAGAGAAACTGCGTAATGGAATGCTGCGGGCACTGGAGAAACGCCCCGTCAGCACTGAAAAGCTGGACAAGGCCCTCAGCCAGATAAAGCATCGCCTGCGGGTACTGGGGGAGCGTGAAATCCAGTCAATGACAGTGGGTGAGCTGGTAATGGAGCAGCTGAAAGGGCTGGATGAGATAGCCTACATCCGCTTTGCTTCAGTTTATCGACACTTTAAAGATCTTGATGAGTTTAAAGAGGAGATTGAGCGCCTGTCCAATCGAGAGCCGGATGAAAATTGAATGAGTCTGAGTAACCCGGATGAATACTTTATGGCGCGGGCGTTGCAGTTGGCAGAGCGCGGCCTGTATACGACCGACCCCAATCCCAGAGTAGGCTGTGTGTTGGTCAAGAATGGTACAGTTATTGGCGAGGGTTGGCATCGTTGCGCCGGTCAACCTCATGCGGAGGTCAACGCCCTGGCTGAAACTGGTGGTCAGGCTGGCGGTGCAACGGCTTATGTGACGCTTGAGCCTTGCAGCCATACGGGGAAAACTCCACCCTGTTGTGACGCCTTGGTGACAGCGGGCGTTAATCGGGTGGTTGCTGCGATGCAGGATCCCAATCCGCAGGTAGCAGGTGATGGTTTTGCCCGTTTGCGGGCAGCCGGTATTGAGGTGCTTGTGGGTGTTTGCGAGACCCAGTCCCGGGTGTTGAATCCGGGGTTTATCAAGCGAATGGAGCAGGGTTTACCCTGGATACGCTGTAAAATGGCGATGAGTCTGGATGGGCGCACGGCTATGGCCTCGGGCGAGAGTCAGTGGATTACCGGCCCTGCAGCCCGGCGTGATGTGCAGCGGTTGCGAGCTCGTAGCTCGGCCATTGTGACTGGTGTTGGCAGCATTTTGCACGATGACTCCTCCCTCAATGTGCGTAGTGAGGAGCTGGGGTTCAATGCAGAACAGATGAGCTTGCTCCAGCCATTGCGAGTGGTGGTGGACTCGCGCTTTCGTACGCCCCTGTCGGCTCGAGTGCTGGGAGTATCCGGCAGTTCGTTGGTGGTTGGTGCCCAGGAAAATGAGGGCAGGGCTAAGCTTGAAAATGCGGGTGTAACGACGCTATTGTGCAAAGGGGAACACGGGCAGGTAGATCTGCACGTTCTGGCGGCCAAGTTGGCGCAGCGACAGTGTAATGAGCTGATGGTTGAGGCTGGTGCAACCTTGAGCGGCGCATTTGTACAGGCCGGATTGGTCGATGAATTGATCATCTATATGGCGCCAAAATTGATGGGTGATGCAGCAAGACCCTTGTTCCAGTTGCCAAATTTAGACAAAATGTCAGATCAAATCAAGCTGATAGTAACTCAGATCCGCAGCGTGGGTGATGACTGGCGAATCAGTGCGCAAGTTGATTTTGACTAAGCGCACCTATTAATAAAAGGAAAACGAACACAGTGTTTACCGGAATTATAGAAGCCGTTGGTGAAATAGCGGCGATGCAGCCGCAGGCGGGTGATGTCAGGGTTTATATCAAATCAGGGCAGTTGGATCTGTCCGATGTACAGCTTGGTGATAGCATTGCCACCAACGGGGTGTGCCTGACGGTAGTTGAGCTGCCTGGCGATGGCTACTGGGCTGATGTTTCCAGAGAGACCATTAGTTGCTCCTGTTTCTCTTTTCTACAGGTGGGAGCCGCGGTTAACCTGGAAAAGGCACTGACGCCTGATACCCGTTTGGGGGGGCACCTGGTTAGTGGTCATGTTGACGGTATAGGTGAAATTATCGGCCGAAGCGATGATGCGCGTTCAGTACGTTTTACGCTCAAGGCACCGGATGAGCTGGCTAAATATATTGCGGCAAAGGGCTCTATCTGTATTGATGGAATCAGTCTGACAGTTAATCAGGTTAGTGGTGCTCAGTTTGATATTAATATTGTGCCTCATACGGTTGAGGAGACCATCATTGGTAGCTACCAGGCTGGCACCCGTGTTAATCTGGAGGTTGATCTTATCGCTCGTTATCTGGAACGTTTGGTGCTGGGTGAGCGGGCTGCAGACCCTGAGCAGGAGGGTGGTTTAAGCCTTGCCATCCTGCGTGAAAATGGTTTTGCCTGAGGGCTTTGCTGAAAAGTTTAAATGGCTCTGATTGAATAAATTGAATTTGGAATAGGTAGCATGATAAAAACGATTGAAGGTGATTTTTCTGCAGGTAATGCGCGTTTTGCGCTGGTTGTGGGCCGGTTTAACAGTTTTGTAGTGGAGTCATTGTTGGAGGGTGCGCTGGACGCGCTGAAAAGACATGGCGTACCGGAGAGTCATATTACACTGGTGCGGGTGCCTGGTGCCTTTGAAATTCCGCTGGTAGTGAATAAACTGGCGAATCAGAACAACCATGAGGCGATCATCGCCCTGGGGGCTGTGATACGAGGTGGTACGCCTCATTTTGACTATATCTCTGCTGAATGCACCAAGGGGCTGGGTCAGATCTCTCTGAGTACCGGTGTGCCGGTCGCCTTTGGCGTGTTGACGGTCAACAGTATCGAACAGGCAATTGAGCGCTCTGGAACCAAGGCTGGCAACAAAGGAGCTGAAGCTGCGCTGACAGCACTGGAGATGGTCAGCTTGGGGCGCAAGCTCGATTCCTGATGGGAGAATATAATAAATCTAAACAACCCAAACCAGCACAGCGACGCCGCGCAAGGCGTCTGGCTGTACAGGCGCTTTACCAGTGGCAAATTTCCGGGTCCTCCCTGTTAGCCATTGAGATGGAGTTTCGCGAAGATAATGATTTTCGCAAGCTGGATGAAGACTATTTTTCTGAACTTCTGCATCAGGTGCCCGCGCAAATAAGTCGGCTGGATGAGACGCTTGGTCAGCTTCTGGATCGGCCGCTGCAAGATCTCTCCCCCATTGAGCTGGTTATTTTGCGCATGGGCACCTATGAGCTGCTTGAGCGCAAAGATGTTCCCTACAGGGTCGTTATCAATGAAGGGGTAGATCTTGCCAAGACATTTGGTGCAACTGATGGCCATAAATATGTCAACGGTGTGCTGGATAAGCTTGCGCGTATAGTTCGGCAGGATGAGAAAGCCTGACGGTTGCAGTGTGCCGGGTAAACAGTATGGCCCTATCTGAATTTAAACTGATCCAGACATATTTCAACCGTAGCAATGAGACAGCCGAGCCGGATATTCTGCTGGGCATCGGTGACGACTGCGCAATCTTGCGGCCCAAACCGGGGCAGGATCTATTGCTCTCCATTGATACCCTGATAGAAGGTGTTCATTTTCCGCAGGGCACTGCTGCCTATCAGTTGGGGTGGCGCTCTCTGGCGGTTAATCTCAGTGACCTTGCTGCCATGGGTGCCCAGCCGGCCTGGTTTACCCTGGCCCTGGCCCTGCCCGATAGCGACGAGGGTTGGCTTAGTGAGTTTAGTCGGGGCCTGTTTGATCTGGCTGACCAGCACCAAATACGGCTGATCGGCGGGGACACAACCCGCGGGCCGCTCAGCATTACGATACAGGTTCATGGCTACACGCCAACAGGTAAAGCGTTGCGGCGTGACGGCGCGCTGGCGGGAGATGCCCTCTATGTGACGGGTTTTCCGGGTGAAGCTGGTGCTGGTCTTCGCCGGATTCAGCAGGGTGGTTATACAGATACAGATCATCTGATCCGCCGATTTTACCAGCCCCGGCCTCGGCTGGCCTTTGGTCAGTTGATCCGCGATCTTGCACATTCAGCGATCGATATCTCAGATGGGTTGCTCGCAGATATTGGGCATATTTTTGAGCGAAGTGGTGTGGGCGCGTGTGTTGATGTCGACGCCATACCCTGTTCGGCACCGCTAGTTGAGGCAGAGGGAGCTGTTGAAGCGCTCAGGCTAGCATTGACGGCGGGCGATGATTACGAACTCTGTTTTACCGCAGCAGCGGAGCATCATGCACAGATTATGCATCATGCTCAGGCGTGTCAGTTACCGGTGACCCGTATCGGCACCATTACTTTTGAACCTGGGCTAAGCCTGATTAATGCTTCGGGTAATTCAGTGGTTATGGAGGGTCGTGGCTATCAACATTTCTAGAGGGAAACGTCATGGCAGATAACACGGGTTTTGACTGGAAAAATCCGCTGCATCAGCTGGCTTTCGGCTTTGGTAGTGGTTTGGCCCCCAAAGCTCCCGGAACTTTTGGCACCCTGATGGGTGTATTTTTTTATCTTTGGTTGCAGTATCTACCCTGGTTCAGCTATCTGCTGGTGGTGCTGGTGGCCTTTCTTTTGGGTATTGAGATATGCAGCCGTGTATCGCGGGATCTGGGAGTTAAAGATCACCCCGGTATTGTCTGGGATGAGATGGTGGGTTACTGGGTCACCATGCTGGTAGCACCGGCTGGGATCGGTTGGATGTTGCTCGGTTTCATACTGTTTCGTATTTTTGATATTTTCAAGCCCTGGCCTATTGGCTGGGCTGATCGTCGAGTTTCAGGTGGTCTGGGGATTATGCTGGATGATCTGTTTGCGGGTGTTATCGCTGCGGTGGGTGTTGCTGTAGCCGCCTGGTTTTGGCAGGGTGGTTTATGAGGCGATTGATCACTTTTTTGCGGGTGCCAATTTTGCTGCTGGTGGTGTCGTTGGCAGAAGCGGTAGAGCTGTCTCAGATTGAGGTGGTGGGGTTGTTTCGAGATACTGCAGTTCTGCGTGTGGCCGGCAAACAGCGGTTGTTGAAGGTGGGCCAGCTCAGCCCGGAGGGTGTGATGTTAGTCTCAGCTTCGAACTCCGGGGCCGTTGTATCGATTGAGGGTAAGCAATACTCGTTACAACTATCCAACGGGGTGCGGGGAGGTTACACGGAAAAGAAGAACTCCAGCGAGCTGATAGCTATCAACGCTGCAGGTCAGTATATAACCCAGGGTAGCGTTAATGGGCGAGCAGTGACGTTTCTAGTGGATACCGGCGCGACATCGGTGGCCATCAATAGCCGTGATGCGCGCCGACTGGGTATTAATTTTGCCACAGAAAAACCGGGTATGGTGGCTACCGCAGGTGGCCCGGTACGAGCTTATTCACTGACCCTGGATCGAGTCAAAGTGGGTGAAATTGAGGCTCGAAATATAAGGGCTGTGGTACTTGAGGGAAATTATCCGACACTTGCCCTACTGGGAATGACCTGGCTGAAACATGTTGAAATCGTGGAAAATGCCGGTGTAATGAAGTTGACAAAAAAGTACTAGCCGCCACAATAGGTGCCTTGGCCGCGCCTTAGCGCAAATTTTCTGTGTCCTAGGAGTCTGTCGGACTTGGCTGATCGTAGCGAGGAAACGCCGATTTGAAGCAGATTTTCCGATCTTTCGAGGCGAATAGCGGGCTATTTAACGAGAAAGATCGGAAAATATGACCAAATTTGGATTTTCCGCAGTAGATTAATGCCAAGTTCGACAGGCTCCTAGTAACGGGTATCCGCTAAATTCCGCAATTTTACAGAGCAGGGGTATTAAGTGTCAGTTCGATATGTAGCATCATCCAAATTGCCTACGCAATGGGGTGAGTTTGATATTCATGGTTTTGAAGATAAAAGCACAGGTAAGGAGCATATCGCACTGACTCTGGGGGATGTTGGTTCTGGCGAACCGGTGATGTGTCGGGTGCATTCAGAATGTCTAACAGGTGATGCACTATTTAGTCTACGTTGTGATTGTGGCCATCAGCTACATAAGGCGCTGGAAACAATAGCTAAAGAGGGGCGGGGTGTTATTCTTTATCTGCGCCAGGAAGGCCGGGGTATTGGCCTTGTCAATAAGATCAAAGCTTACAAGCTACAGGATGAGGGTGCCGATACCGTTGAAGCCAATGAGCGACTCGGTTTTGGCGCGGATATGCGTGACTACAGTTTTTGCCAGCCCATGTTCGAGCACCTGGGTATCAAAAAAGTCAGGTTGATAACCAATAACCCGGTAAAGGTAAAATCGTTGCAAGAATTTGGGGTGGAGGTGGTGGAGCGTATTGCGTTGCACACAGGTGAAAACCCCCATAATGAAAAGTATTTAAAAACCAAAGCTGGCAAGCTTGGTCATCTATTTGAAGACCTTGGACCCAGTAGCAGCGAAGAAAAATAGAGTTTCTGCGGCCTATGGTAGCCGCAGGGCTTTGAGGTCTAGGGAGTTTGGTTTTCTTGTGCATTTCATATGCTTATTTACCTCGCATAGCTCTCAGCTGAGAGTTTTAGCATTAAACCTAGAATCTTCAGTTGGACAGGCTAGAGAGTGCGTTTTTGGCGGTGCAGGGCAAGGCGCAATGACGCGGAATAGTTGTTCTATTCCAAGGAATTGCAACGCTGCACTGTGCCGCCACAAGCGTGCAATCTGCCCTGTAGCGCGACGTACCCAGCAGATGAAGATATGGATCGGAACTAATTACTTTCATATCAACAAGTTACTATTATAATGAAGCGGTCAGCTGAGGAATCTAGGTTAAAGGACTCGTGCGTTAGCTTGTGGCAAATAATGCTGCTGTCAGTTTGTGCGGCAGTGGCGCATGGCGCTGAACCTGTTAGTTCAGCGGTCGGCACTCCCTTCGGATTTATCGATAGTCATGAAACCATCGGGTGGCATCAGGAAAATGCGATTCGGGGGTGGGCGTTATCGAAAACTGGCCCTGTTAAGATCTCTGTTTTTGCCAAAGATACCGAGGTTGTAACGACTCAGACCGGTGGCTCCCGTCAGGATGTCGCCGCAGCCTATCCGAATTATCCGCAGGCACCCGACTCCGGGTTTGGCCTGATTGTACCCTTTGAAAAATTACCAAGAGGTCGGTATCCCCTGACCATAGAGTTGCTTGATTCGCTCGGGGCTAAAAGTGTTTTGCAGGGGCCGCTGGTGATCAATGACGGCCCCATTGCCAATATCGATAGCCTTAATCCCATCGTGAGGGATAGTCGGAATATACTGCAGGGCTGGTTCGCTGGAACCCGTGGCAAGGTGCGATTAAGTTTAGAAAAAGTCAACGGCCGCGAAGATTTGTTAGCTGCCCTGTACCCCCGGCCAGATGTTGAAAATTACTTTGCAGACTGGTCAGCAGATGGCCTGGCGTTCAAAGGTTTTGATCATGTGCTCAGTTTTAGAGAGCTACCCCGTGGTCGCTACCCGCTACAGCTCTCATTGGCTGATGACAATGGTGTTTTTTATCAAGGCAAGGGGCCGCTGGTGATCAATGACCTGCCCATTGGTCGGGTGATATCCCCCCACTGGAATGTTGTCAATCCAGGTGTTATGGCAGTGCGGGTTTGGGTTGCCGATGAAGATGGTATTAAACAGGTCAGGTTAATCTCTGACAGTGGCAAGCTGCTCGCGCAGATGCCGGTTGTTAGTAAAAACGTCAGTTATCAGTCAGTACGCGAACCCAGGGAAAAATTAATGGGTGAGGCTACCCCGGCAGTCAAGCTGGGGCAGGTTCATCTGGGGTCTGTTAATGCGGCGCAACTGCCTGGTGGAGTACACCGGCTATTAGTTGAAGTAACAGATCTGGACGGCAAGGTTAGCCAGCTTCCAGGCCCTCTGTTGGTCAATAAAGTAGCAGTAAGCTCTGATCCCTGTTCAGGGGAGGCATTAAAGGTGCTGATGCCAGCCGACACCCAACAGTTTCGCAATGGTTTCCGTGAGATGCGCGAACTTAAGCAGGCTGCGGCGGCTGGTTGTGTTCAGGTGGGGATTCGCGGTCGGGTCGAGTATTTGAGAACCACTAAGGGCGCAAAACTGGATTTCAGATTTGATCCTGGCTTTCCCGATAGTCTTAGGGAAAGAGAGGGGCAATTAATGACCACCACCGCGCTGGATGAACTGCTCGATCTGGCAAAGCAGTGGCAAGTGCCGCTGCTGATAACACTGGATGGAGGCCCCTGGGCCGATGCTCGTTTCCCCGCCCCTGACCTGGATGTGGTGGATTACCTTGAGAAAGACGAACTCAACGTGCAGTGGAACCAGTTTGGCCGGGCTGAAAAGGATGATGCGTTGGCAGAGCTGCCTGGTTCCTATGGCAGCCCCCAGCTGGCCAGAATGATGACTCTGAATCACTTTAACCAGCGTTACCGCTATTATAAAAAACGTAATCTTCAGGCGGCGGCTGCCGTTATTAATGACAGCGAGGCGGTTCGTCAGGGCCTGTATGTGGGCCTGAACCTGGACCCGGATCAGTACATTAATCCCTGGTTTTACAAAACCCAGTGGTATGACTATAACCCGGACACGCTCATGCAGTTTCGCCAGTGGCTGACCCACACCGGCTTTTATTCAGATCAGGGAATACTGTCCGGCAGGGGGCATCATAAACCCCTCACGCTGGCAGCGATTAACAAGTTGGCCCGGCAGCACTGGCAAAGGCTGGAGCAGGTCGAACCGGATCGTGCCGCGCCAGACTACACGAACCCCTGGCATCAAATCTGGACTCAATATAAACGGCACTTGGTGGCGCAGCATTACAATGACCTTGCCGATTGGCTGGTTGAGGCGGGTGTAGATAGCTCACGCATCTATTCAAGCCAGACCTTTATCCAGACAGATATCGCCGCAACGATAAATAGCCCTGCCAGTGGCTGGACCGATGAAGCGGGCGTTTCAATGGCGGGTGCCAAGCCTGACAATGGCAGGTTGGGTGCAATACTGTATGGGCCATCTAGTCGTGATCAAGGCACTATTCGTGATGGGCAATCACTGTTTGCTCGCCTTCGCCAACTTGACCCCTCCTGGGGTGTGGTGGAGCTGCATCCAGCAACCATTGAGTTGCCTGATTATCTGCCTTCCCACAGTGAGTCCTATCAAACGCTGGCAAATATTTTAAACGCCGGAGTGACCTTTATTTCACCCATGTGGGGTAGCCATGCCGCTGATCCATTAACTTATCCGGGTCACTTCAAATCCTATGACGCCTTTACCGGGACTGATTTTGAGTATCAACTGGTGTGGTGGTTGTTGCAGCGGCAAAATATTCCTGTGGGCAGTCTGTTTTATCCCTTCGGTAACCACCATGTCTCCTCTGATGATGGCTGGAACACACTAGAGGGGACCTGGGTGAAAAAACGTCCTGGTCATCTAGAGCTTGGGGCAGAACACGCCACAGCTACTTTAGAGTCCCCTGATCTTGATTCAGTATTTTCTGGCAAGCGCATGATGCTGAGCATTGAAGGGCGCTGGTCAGCTGAATGTCAGCTCGAATGGGCCCTGATTGGCGATGGAGAAAAGGTCTCATACCAGGCATTTAAAAATCAGCAGAAAATAGCCGCCTCGGTCCTGTTTCCTGTTGAAGACAGCCCCGGCAAAATTAGATTGCGCTGGAAAAATTGCAAGCAGGAGTCCACAGGCGGGATCTTGCTGGACAGTGTATCCCTGGTTGCAGCGCCGGGTTAAAGGTTAAAACTGTTTTTTAAAAGGCAACCCTCTCCATTTTCATGCAGAAGATAGCAATTTTTAGGTGATCAAATCTACGCACTCGACCTCATCAAAAAACAGCTAAAAAAAATCAAAAATATCCCTAAAATCTCCCCAGACGTCTATGAAATCGTCTCAAAGAGAGCCTAGGCTAGAATCCACCAGAAGTGGGCTCTTTAGCTCGCCATTCCCACACCCAAAAACAGATAAAGGAAAAATATGAAAGACTACCCAGAAAAAAGCTGCGATATCTCACGACTCGTTACGCACCCAAAATTGGTTGAAGCTGCCCTCAGCGGACAAAAAACCCAGCAACGCCGAGATGGTGTGTATGCCTACCCAGATGAAACCTTTGAGCTAGAAGGCGTCACCTTCAAACTCACCAGCCTAGAACGCCAAAAACTGGGTGAAATGAGCGATGCCGACGCACAAGCCGAAGGCTACCCAAGCCTTGAAGCTTACAAAGGCCTTATCCTCAGAATGCACCCTGGCATGACATGGGAAAGTGAAGATTTAGTCTGGGTTCACTCATTTGATCGCGCCTAATAGCTGAAAGAAATAACGCAAAGATACAAAGAAAACCCAAACAAACATTCCCCTTTGAAAAAGGGGGGGTGAGGGGGGCAAAACAGCCACGACTATATTAAGGCTGCAAGAAATGGGGTCAAGATCTTTGGTTTTGACACAAGAAGAAAGGCCTACTGTCCCCTCCCCGAATAAGCGGCAAAATAACTCGCCATCATTAATTATTTCGACGCTTTATAGAGCGGCCAGCTTGTTCAGAAAATGGATCAGTAGGCCATCTATGTTTAGGGTATTTAGCGCGCATCTCCTTGGCAATATCTGCATATGATCCTCCCCAGAAGTTGGCCAAATCACTGGTTATTTGTATGGGTCTTCTTGCAGGGGACAACAACTCAAAGCGTAATGCAATGCTATTTTCCGCCAGCATGGGCGATGCAAGCTCCCCTAATATCTCTTGCAAGACAACCGAAACAGTTGGCCCTTGATGGTGGTCATAAATGATAGGAACGCGCTTACCACTTGGCGTTACATAGGTCGTTGGGGCTTGGGCCTCAAGTACCTTTGATTCTTCGTAGGTTAACAATGAAAAGAGCAGTGGAAACAGGTTCACTTTTTTTAAGTCGGATAGCTTTTTAATCGTGGGAACGTATGGAAGCAGCCAATCGTCAGCCGCCCCCATAATGCCCGCCTCTGTTAATACGGGGAAATTCTTTATTTTGCCGCCTAGCCATATCACCCGATTCATCCACTCATCACAGCCCTTCGTCCAACTTAATAGGGCCTTAAAGTCTGTTTTTAACAGCCCCTTAATACAGTCTAAAATAAACTCGATAGGCACATCATAAGATAGGGTTTCTTCAATGGTTATGCTGCCATATTTTTGCGATACCCTTGCAAAGACACGGCTGTTATTGGGCGCTAACTGATACGACCTTTCTTCTGATATATTATCCGCAAATTTGTCCGTTAGCATCTTTTCGTTAACGCCTATCGCACTAAATATGCGCCCCTCCTTTTTTTGAGCGTCACAATCATTCACCACTAAATACTCATCATTAATAAGCGGGTCAGATTCACTCAGAAACACCCCTTTACCATTGGCTAATTGATATTGATGTCGGCTGGAAGAGCGTCTTTTCGCTAGCCGTTCAGGAAAGGCTAGCAGCAACAAATAGGCGGCAATATCTGCCATCCCCGACACCGCGACGCCAATTTTTTTGTGCCTGATAGATGACTGCAGGGTACGCACATCTTTAAGCACAGTTTTTAACGCATGACGGTTCACGAACGGTTTATGGGCTGTTGTCGCCCCGCCTTCAATCAGAACCTGCAACCTCATCAAAAGGTCCCCACTGTCGCTGCGTTGAAAAATATCGCGTTCTGATAAAAGCGCCGCAATATAACAGGCCACCTCACGCTCTGGGTGACCCTGAGCAGCCAATAGCATTTTTGCCAGCCGTGGGTGAATAGGTAGAGCCGTTGCTTGCTGACCCTGCGCGGTCATTTTGCCTGCCTTTTCAAGTAGCCCCATTTTAATTAATAAATCTTGAGCTGAATCAAAATGAGCTTTAGGCGGCGCAGTTAACCAATTAATCTCTTCATAGGTTGAGTGCCCCGCGCTGGCCAGCTCTAACACCACACCTGCTAAATCAGCACTCAAAATTTCTTCTTGCTGATAATTATTTAACGATCGGTGCTCCGACTCACTCCATAACCTCAAACATTTCCCTTCAGACAACCGACCCGCACGCCCCTTACGTTGCTCTGCAGATGCTTTAGAAATTTTAGTGGTCGTTAGTTTAGACATCCCACTCGATGGGCTAAAGCTCAGCCGCTTTTCCAGCCCCGAATCAATAACGCATCTAATCCCTTCAATCGTTAAACTGGTTTCTGCAATATTGGTGGTAAAAATGATCTTTCGAATCCCCGAACTGGCCCGTGCTATCGCTTTTTCCTGCTCCGCCAGTGGCAACGAACCGTGCAAAGGCACACACTTAAATTGTGGGCGTTCTGACAACATCGATTCCGCCTGTGAGATACACCTTTTTATATCGGTAATACCCGGAAGAAACACAAGAATATCGCCCTCATCATCCATCACATCAGCAATGGCCTTACAAACATGCAATGCCAGCTGTGTCGCATCAATCTTCTTATGAACAACACTCACAGGGTATGACCGCCCCTCACACAAAATCACAGGCGCATCATTAAGGTAGGTTGATATTAAATTCGTATCTAATGTCGCAGACATCACCAGAATACGAAGATCCTCACGAATAACCTGCTGTATTTCAGCCGATAACATCAGCGATAAATCCGTATTAATCGATCGCTCATGAAATTCATCAAAAATAATAAGCCCCACACCCTTTAACTCAGGGTTTGATTGAAGCCGTCGCGTTAAGACCCCCTCAGTAAGAATCTCAAGCCGTGTTGAAGTCGAGATTCTTTTTTCATTTTTGACTTGATAGCCAACCGTCTTACCCACCGTTTCACCAAGGCAGCTTGCTAAGTAATTTGCGATAGACCTTACCGCCATTCGTCTGGGTTCAAGCATAATAATTCGCTGACCTGCCAAAAAGTCAGCGTTTAATAACGCCAGCGGTACAACGGTAGATTTACCCGCACCCGGCTCAGCCTGTAAGACAATGCTCTGATTATCTTTTAATCCCTGTAAAAGGCGTGCCAGTATTTTTTCAATGGGAAGACTAATGTTATGACCTCTGCTTTGGCTTTATATGTGCTGAAAAGTTAGCAGTGAGACCTTTGCACGAGAGCCATTTTGCTCCCATGCTGTGTTAAAAATGTGCTCAATCGGTCATTTACAACTGTAAACTCCCTCTTTGCGCGCGTTTTTGCCTTGCCTGGAACCAACATCATCTCTCGTGCAAAGGTCTCGCAGTATAATAAAATATTAATATGCAGATTCGCCTAACTCGCGATGGCCACAATAAAGCACACCGGCTGAAGTGAGCCTTCCCATCGTGGATTAGGCAATGAATGTACCGTTGCCTAGTAGGATGGCGGGTTAAGGGCTTCAGTTTTGCAGCAAGAAAAAAGTGCTGAGCCCGTTTTTCCTTTCTTTTAAAGGGTAGGCCTCCACTTTATTTTTCAAAGCTTCTGCTCATCTTGACGGACTAAAAATAAGTCATCGAATGACCGCTATTTATCAAGCTAGTGTTTTAAATATGCTTTTCACAGTAAAGATAACTTTTGTTAACTCTTCATCAAATGAGATTTTGTGACGTTATCCCTGAATAATTTACCAAATAACCCATGATTTTTTTGCTCATAGCGTAACCGGCCAGCAATGATACAGGGTGAAATATTCAGCTTATTTGATAATTTTACGATTGAGGATGGCTCTTCTGGACAGCTGTTAGACCAAATATGGCTTGGAATAAACGCCTCCTCGGCTGAGGTATCGGCTTCGCGTTCTATTTTATCTGTAGCTTCGGCATCTAGGTCATCAATAAACCAAGCGTTATCACCCTTAAAATGTAAAGCAAGGTGAGCTAACTCATGCATTAGTGTAAACCAAAAATTATCCAAGCGGTCATGGCGTAATGTCAGTGCAATAACCGGATCTCCAGTAGCGTTAATACAAACCGCGCCATCCAGATATGTTTTTGGTAGGTGTGGCTCAATAATTAAATGTATTCCATTGCGGTTTAAATACTCTTTGGCAAGGCGTGGCCCTTGTTCAGACCAGGACAGCTGGGCAAGATGTTGCATAACCTGTTGGTTAACAGCGCCTTGTTGGTAGCGGGCTGGTAAAGACTCTTCTTGAGCTTTTTGTAAAACACGCACCTGCCAAGCCCACAAAGCATACTGATCTGTCTCTTTATCGCTAGAACGCAAATGAGCACTGCTGCGCAGCAAAGTGGGCTGTAATGAAAAACCAATCGGCACCATCGACAAAAAGTGACTGACTTTCTCTGAGGCATACTCCTTTAGCTCATTAACCGTTCCAGAAAAGCCTTCAAAATAGCCACGCTTACGCATCTCTGCGAGTGGGAATGCTTGCCAATCGATTTCATGACTATTAACCGTTTTTAGTAAAGGCTCTTGAATAAGAATATCTGCAGAAATCCCTAGCCCCAAGCTGATCTTTCGAATCATGTTGATACTTAGCGTTCGCTTGCCGCTGAGCACTTCAGATACTTTTGGCGCAGAACCGATAAAAGGGCGTAAATCTTTTTGGCTAAGCTGCGCCTGCTCCATACGAAACTTGATTGCCTCAATAGGATCAGGCCTATCAATAGGAAACTGCTCTTGCTCATAACGCTCAATCAACAGGGCTAAAACATCAAGTTCATCCGCTTTAACAGAGTCTGTTTTAGGGTCAGAATCCATGAGAAATGCCAGGCGCGCTAAAGCCTGCTCATGCTCTTCATTCGTTTTTATAATTTTAATATGAGTCATAGCCTCCTCCTTTAAAAACGCTTCTTGCTGTAGTCAGCATGTGTTCCAACCCACTCAATAAGCGCGATGCCATTTTGATAGCGTATCTTTACAACCAAGCGATAGTGATTGCCTTTTATGTTGAATATCACACGATTGTCTGAAATAGGATCGGCACTTGGGTAGCGCTTTTTAACATCATGTGGTGTCTGCCAGGTGGCACTTTCAGCTTCAGAAAACCATGCCTCTAAAGCCTTTTTGGCGTGTGTATGTTTTTTATAAAAGGTAACTAGCTTGTTACGTCCCAGGACCTTCATAACCCTCCTTGGTTCCCATAATGGGAATTATAACGCATTTCCCAAAAAAGGGAAGTCTGGCTGTGTTATGACGAAATGGTCAATCAACAGGCCAATAGATTCTGACAAGGGGAATTAAGGCACGGCCCTCTAAATCAAAGTGTTCGTAGTGACTGACAATCAGGTCAGCCAGGTCATCAAGGTCAACCAGTGTTAATGGGAAGGTGGAGCGTTCTGCTTCATAGCGAGCCTCGCGAGTAAAACCACCTGTGCTGATGAACAATCCAGAGTCACCCACTGCACTGGATTTTGTATTCTCCTTTATCCCGTCCAACGGGGAGATGACTTTATTCTTTATGACTTCAGCTCATTATGATGGACTTAAAAAACAAGCCATCAAATGACAGCTATTTATCAAGCTTTTGTTTTGAATATGATTTTTAGAGTAGATGTAACTTTTTTTAGCTCTGCATCAAATGACCGTCAAATGAGATTTTATTATTGTAATTAAGCCCAAAATGGAACATATTTCCACGATTTTCGGTTTGCTTTAGGGTCGTATAACCGAATAAAACCAGCATCTACCGTTTGTTTTATAATCCGGCTTGCTATAGCGCTATTAACTGAATCAATATCAAAACGCTCCCTAAGAGAAGTGTTATTCATTGCTTCCCTGTTCACATATTTAAGGCAACAATGTAGATAGCAGGCTCTAGTTTTATCTTCCACATCCATTTCATTGAGCGATTTATAAGCAAATAAAATAGTACGAGTATGCTGCTCTGATTGTTCAAAAATTGGGGCCGGAAGTTGGTATAGCTCGGTTTCATATACAACCTTATCGATTCCTGTTCCTCGTTCTTCACAAATATTTATTCTACGCATAAAAGAAGCTAGGGCTTCATTTCGGCTTTGAGGCGGCGTATCTAAAAACCGCTGTATATCAATTAATGGCACGCCTGGGTTGCTAATTTCCAACCGACTTTCAAATAACTCAATCATCGGCCCCGTACCTGTGAGCGTAAAATCCTGATGAATAATGGCATTAGCAACTAACTCACGAATAGCCAATTCAGGATACATAGGAACTTCGCGTCTAAATGCTCGCCCGATCTCCTCATTCGATGGAATCATCGTTTTTAAATAATCAACTAACCCCTCAAAACCAGCAGCGTAACCTTTGTTACCAGTAATTTCTCGAATTGTTTCAATGCGACTATTCCCTTTATAGTGAATAACACGTACAGATTTTCGGGTTAGATGGCGGAAATCTTCTAATTTTTTAGCAAACAGAACTGCACCTAAATTAGTGATATTCCACTTCCCGGAATCAGTCCTTTCGATTAAATGATCTGATAATAAAGCACTTAAAATACCATCACGACCTTCTGGCAACGGCAAATCTAATAACTCAAAATAAGCAGGATAATTCAGCAACCTAAGCACTTGTTCTACTTCCAACTGCTCAGCCGCAATTTGTTCTTCAAAAGGTGTGCGATCAAAAACACGCCATAACTCACGTTCTTTTGCCGGAAAGTCTCTGAGCTTCTTTTTATAAGAACCGACCCGAATATATTCAGTGCCATCAAACTGTACTGGTGTATGCCCCGCTGCTTGAACCTCTAAAATAACAACATCTAATCCATTAGGTGCCACAAATTCATTGAAACTAAAATCAACTTTAGGAACCAATTTTTGCAATAGCCAACTTTCCAGTTCTTGCTTTTTATAACGAGCTGTTGATGGGTTAAATGCCGTTCCAATGACATCATGCGTGTTGTTATCAACTCCCCATAAAATATAAGCTGATTGCTTGCCAATCAATGCAGCAGAATTGGATAATGCAGAAATATACTCACCGATCATCACTGCTTCATCGTTATTATGCTTAAATTCCACCCACTCAGTTTCCTTTGCTAACAAGCACAGTTCACGCAATAGGCTTTCAAGTTGTTCTTGGGTTTGTTTTATTGGCATAAAATTCCTTCTCGAACGAATGTGCATCTAATTTTAAGAAGTATTGTCATTAATTGCATTTTATATCCAGTTTAACTCCAAGCTACCATAGCCTTAACTGTGGCTTGCATCGGTTTTTTAATGGTTGAATTGCTCATGTATTTCTCACGCAGTTAGTGCCTTTTCAACCACCGCGTCGCTCAGGTGAAGCTGGGTCGTTTGGGCGTTGTTTAGTTGGGCTTGGAGTTGATCGCAGAGGGTCATTAGTTCGTCTACTTTGGTGACTATGCGGTGTTGTTCATCTAATGGAGGTACAGGAAACCAGATCTCTCGGATCGTTGTCATTGACAGGCTTGGCTGAGCAGTAGATTTCATCGATTTAAACAACTCTTTTCGTCCGCTAGGGCTTGATATAAATAAATTGAGATAACATAAGTTTATATCTGAATGTGGCTCTACCTTAGCGACATTGGGGGCTAGGTGAAATCTTCGGTTTTCATCTAGAATACATACATCGCCAATGCCAGCACCAATAAATGTTATTAATAGACAAGGTGAGACCTTTGCACGACAACGCTACTCGGCCCCTATTTTTAATTTAAAGCGTTTTTTAATGCTGAAAACACCCAAACCTCGCTATAGAGAAGAAAATTCTTCATGAATTACCCACTTTTCTTCTG
>Ga0190303_1000301_pt1 | contig 20410 bp, 17 predicted proteins | sample 48700701_MG_FD_161672 | JGI IMG/M metagenome (GOLD analysis project Ga0190303, IMG submission 161672) | Hydrothermal vent sediment bacterial communities from Southern Trench, Guaymas Basin, Mexico - 4870-07-0-1_MG | ecosystem: Environmental > Aquatic > Marine > Hydrothermal vents > Sediment ... | reverse complement strand
CATTTAACAGTTTCAAACCCGGTGACTCTGCGCCGGCAACAACCCCTTTTTCTCCGATAACGGCAAGCCCCTTATTTTTCACATTTTGAGACCCTGAATCATCCCTGATCGAATACACGATCTTTTCGATCTCCTTCTCATTAAAACCACAACCCTTTAAAAAATTTGCAATTACCTCCCTGTCGGACCGATGAATACCCGCTTTCCCATCTGTACGACCTTCCTTGCTGTGCAACCCCTTCTGTAAAGATACAATACCTTCCCCGGAGGTCTTTTCATTAAGTTTTCCAATGGATGACATATTTCCCAGCAACACATTAAAAAACGCCATCGGACCTTCCATTGGCACGAACTGAGACCGTTTTTTTTCGACATTGCCCCCTTGCAGGCTTCCTGATATACCCAAAAGGTCTGTGCCAGATTTTAAACTCAGCAAATTAGACCGTATCATCTCGACCCCGTATCCAGTTCCTCCGACAGGCAAGGAGGCTTCATGAACATGTACATCTTATCTTTGGAGTAATTTTTAGTATTAAAAGGCAGCAAAAAATATGCCACCTCGGGACTCCAAAAAATATATTTAATATCAGGAAATTAGGAAAATAATAATTAGGGAAAAATTAAGATAAGGCAAATATTGCCTACCTATTGATTATGTTTGTCTGTGCGGGTCTGCGGCTAAAAAGTATTTTCACTGTAAATCTCATTGCTGAAGGTCTATTTACTCTTTTGGGGAAATCGATCGATATTAGTTATTTCTTTGGTTATCTCTACTCCTTTTTGCGGATGTATATACCCCCATATCTCCCCTGCCTTCTTGGCCCTCATATTCATGATTATAGCTGCAGCTGTTTTCTTGTCCAATTTTTCCAGCATAGCGCTTGCCTGGGCCGGAGGAGTGGATTCATAAACTTTTGCTAAATTCTTATATCTTTCATCACGTATCTCTTTAATCTGCTCAAAGAATCTGCTTAACTTCTCTTCCACTATACGCAGCTCAGCAAATTTCGACAATATTTCATCTTTCAGAGAATTAAGCCTCTTTTCTTCAGACTTCAAAAAAATTTCCCGATCCTGGAGTTCCTTTCGTTCATTCACCAGTGAAGAGGCAAGCTCCCTTTCTTTTAATAAACTATCTCCATATATATCCCTGCCGGAAAAATTCCTGCTATCCACTGCCGAAGAGTTCGCTGATGCCTGCTCTACGGACAAAAAATGATCAACAGCCCCTGAACTTTTAATTATTCCTACGACCGAAATAATCTTCGCAAAAAAGATAAATAATATAAAAATTTCACAAGAAATTATCAATTTTTTCAATTCTCATATTCCTTCCATATCTGGAAGTCTCCATCTCGTCCAATTCTTTTCGTTCTTTAGTGATTATATGCATCCTATATTCTTTTAACCTTTTTTCTCTGATTATTTCTAAAATTTTTCTCTTCTTTATAGCATCAACAAGCTCCAATCTTTTCTCTTCCAATTCCCTCGCAATTCCTGAGATAACCTCTTCATGATGTATTTCCTTATGTTTTATATAATTTATATAACTAAAGTAAGCTGAAATATCTGCGGCACATAATTTGGTCCCATCCATGCCGCTTAACCTGGAAATCAGATTCAATCTTTCTTTTTTCGATTTTTTCAATATCTCTTTTTCGCAATCAAATCGCCTTCTTGTATCCGCAAATTTACACGCAATATCTTCCGCTAACCGTTTTCTATAATTCAAAACTGATTGCAATCTAAAATTAAACATATCTGGTAACTACCCAGGTTATCAGGTTCAGGGTTCAGGGTTCACCGTGAACCCTCTAATTGAAGAGGGCGAGCAGCTCTTCTTTTGTCTCTTCAAAATCAACCTTTTCATTAATATTCTGTTTTAAAAAACGATTTACTTTATCTATCATTTTAATTGCATAATCTATTTCCGGGTTGCTTCCCTCTACATAGGCATCTATATTAATTAAATCCTCGGCATTTCTGTAGGTTGCCACAATATTTAAAAGATCATTTGCCCTTTTTCTATGCTCCTCATCTACAAGATCAACCATGACCCTGCTGATAGAATTCAGAACATCTATCGCAGGATAGTGATTTTTTGCAGCCAAATCACGGGAAAGGGTTATGTGACCATCCAAAATCGCCCGTGACATATCTGCGATTGGCTCATTAAAATCATCGCCTTCCACTAATACTGTATAAAGACCTGTAATGCTGCCTTTGCCTTCTATATTCCCTGCCCTTTCCAACAGCTTCGGCATCAGACTGAAAACCGAAGGCGTATAGCCCTTTGTAGTTGCGGGTTCCCCAAGAAAAAGGCCGATTTCTCTCTGGGCCATGGCAAATCTGGTCAGCGAATCGATCATAAGAAGGACGTCCATGCCCTGGTCTCTAAAATATTCTGATACAGATGTTGCTGTATAGGCAGCCCTCATCCTGAGCAAGGGATGGCTATCTGACGTTGCCACTACGAGCACAGATCTGGCCAGACCCTCCTCCCCAAGATTATTTTCTATGAATTCACGAACCTCTCTTCCTCTTTCACCAACGAGTCCGATTACGTTAATATCAGCCCTCGTATTTTTGGCAATCATGCCGAGGAGAGAGCTTTTACCTATCCCGGAACCTGAAAATATCCCCATCCTCTGGCCCTTGCCGCAACTGAATAATCCATTTATTGCCCTAATTCCCAAATCTACCGGTTCCCTTATCCTGCCTCTTTTAAGAGGGTTGATAGGATCTGCATAAATCGGATATTCGCCCTCCGATCCCAAAACCCCCTTATCATCAATAGGATTGCCTAAACCATCTATGACTCTTCCTAGAAGACCATGGCCAACTTTTACACCTGCCCTTTCACCTGAGGAGACAATTTTACACCCCGGGGCTACATCATCGAGACCTTCGAGAGGCATTAAAAGGACCTTGCCCTTCCTGAATCCCACAACTTCCGCGCTAATCGGTCTGGCATCACCATTTGGATAAATTTGGCACATTTTACCTATGGAACTCCCGGGATCATACCCTTCCACTAAAAGGCCGATGACCTCGCTCACCTTCCCATAGACCTCAATGGGATCTATCCCCTCTATTATTCTGTAATACCTTTCAAGATCATACATATTCGCTCGTGTCACTTGCCAAAAATCTGAGATGGGGTGAAAAACATCAAGTTGAAAGTAATGTCTCTCTGATCTTGTTTAACTGCCGATCCAGCCTGGCATCTATTTCTCCTGAATGTGTCTCTATCACTGCCCCTCCTCGTCCAATTTCCTCATCTTCAATGAGTGTATTTTTTATGTCACAAAATTTGCTAAGAAAACCGGGATTTGCCTCTATTATATAATGGAGATCTTTGGGATTCAGTCTGATCTTGATACTTTCTTTGTCACGTACATCTTTTATTATATCTCTAAGTACAGATACTATGATCTCTCTATCGATATCTACTTCTCTATGTATAACTTTCTTAGCTATTAAAAAGACGAGATCAATTATCTCCTTTTCAGAATTCTCAAAAAATTCGTCTTTCAAGATCTTTAAATCTTTAATGAGTTTCATAACAGATTCTAATGCCATAGATAATTTTTTCTTTTCTTGATTTTTACCTTCCCTTACTCCCTTTGAAAATGCCCTATCATATATCTCCTTTTTTATAAGCTCTATTTTTTCTTCTACCTCCTTTTTTTCTGGTATAATTTCGGCTTTAACCTCACTCTTGTTTTTATAAATATCATTCTCTTTCGTCTGAAAATTTATTTTGATGAACTTTGGTTTCAGTCTTTCTATTGAATCTGTTGGTTCAATATCTTGAGCTTTGATAATTCTATTAGACGAATACATCTTTATTATTATCCTTTATAATTGTTATTTTACCTTCAGATTCTAATCTCTTTGCAGTCTCTACAATCTTTTTTTGAGCTTCTTCTACTTCAGATAGTCTTATAGGAGGCATAAGTTCTATATCTTCCTTGAGCATTTCAACCGCACGACTTGACATATTCTTAAAAATCTTATCTTTCATCTCCTGCTCAGCTACCTTTAGAGAGCGAGCCAGATCTTCTTTGTTTATTTCCTTTAGCAACTCCCTAATATCTTTATCACTTAATTTCAGAATATCATCAAAAGTAAACATGAGATCCCTGATCTCAGATGCTAAATCCGAATTTACTTCCTCGACCGAATCAAGAATTTCATTTTCACTCGACCGACTCATATTATTCAAAATTTCTGCCATCATAGACACTCCGCCAATCTGCTGCTCGCTCACCTCATCATCAAGATTCAGCTCTGACTCAAGCGTCCTGGCCATCTCTTCTATGAACTCACGCGGAACGCTTTTTAGAGTGATCATCCTGTTCACAATTTCATTTCGCCTGTCAGGAGGAAGATTTTCCAAAATCTCTGCAGCCTGTTCTGGTCTTAAAAGTGCCAGCATAAGGGCTACTGTCTGAGGATGCTCTATCTTTGTAAAATCAATCAAGATCCTGGGGTCAATATCCCTCAACTTCTCGATAACCGAATTATCAGGGGCTTTAAAATTTTCTTTTTCGATTATACTTAAGACATCTTTTGCTTTATCATCCCCCAAGGCCTTTTTGATTATATTTTTAATGATATTATCATCAACAGATACAATACCCTTTCCTTTTTGCTGAGCAAGTGTACAAAAATCTCCAGCAGCACACTCTATATCTTCCTCAGATATTTCGCTTAAGCGGCTCATACATCTTCCAATACGCTCAATCTCTCCTGGTTTGAGATTTCTCATCACCTCTGCCGCCTGTTCTTCTCCTAATGACAAAAGCAATACAGCCGCCCTTTCCTCGTTTGTCATATCTTTCAATCCCCATTACTTAATCCAATTTCTCAATAATTCTGCAAACTGTTTAGCATCTTGATTCGCCAGAGTCTTTACGACTTCTACATTATTAAGACTTTTATGCACCATCGGTATCTTTGGATTTTCTAACTGATTATCAGGCACGGATAACAATTCAGGTGCACCTCCAGCCTCTTGATCTCCCACCTCCTTCAAAATCAGCTTAACCAAAGGACGTAAAATAAAAAATACAACAAATACCAGGGCAATCAGAGAAACGAAATATTTCATAAACGGCATCAAGAAAGTCAATCCATCCTTCCAAAAACCTCTTTCATCAGGTCCTGTTTCCAGTTCAATTGTTTTGAAGGGCATGCTGGTTACTACTACCTGATCGCCCCTGCTGGCATTAAAACCGATTGAATTCTTTACGATATTTTCCAAAGACTTCATCTCCTTTTTCGATCTTGGCTGGAATTCCTCAATACCTTTATTATTTTTATGATAGATACCATCTACCAATACAGCCACAGATAATCTATCTATTTTACCTACCGGCATCACTGTCTTACTGACAGATCGGTTTATTTCATAATTAATTGTTTCGTCTTTTTCTTCCTGCTTCGTCTTATAAGAATCATTAGTTCCTTTCTTAATAGGACTAACGGTACTTTCACCAGATTTTATAGGGGCGTATGATACTTTGCTTTTACGATGTAAACTTCTTGCTACTGGTTCTTCAGAATCATAAACTTCTTCTGTTTTTTCTATAGATGTAAAATCAAGATTTGCAGACACCTTGGCAACAGCATTTCCCCGGCCCACTACTCTCTCCAATATACTTTGGATTTTGTTAGCCAGATCTGCTTCTAAGCTTTCCTGATACTCTCTCTGTGAATCTGTCACCTTGGCGAATTTGGACTTGGTCTGTACATTTGATAAAATGTTTCCACGACTATCAAGTATTGTTACTTTTTCTGACTGAAGTCCTTCCACACTACTTGCCACAAGGTGAGCTACTCCTTCTATTTGAGATGCCTGCAGTCTTCTACGTGGTTTCAATTTTATAATAACCGATGCCGTCGGCTCCTCCTGTTCCTCTGTAAAAAGAGACCTCTTGGGCATCACGATATGGACCCTGCTGTATTGAACTTCGTCCAAGCTATTGATAGTGCGCGACAACTCTCCCTGAAGAGCCCTCTGATAATTCAATCGCTGTACAAATTCCGTAGCACCAAAATTTTTCTTATCGAATATTTCAAAGCCCACTCCTCCGCCCAGAGGTAATCCCAGAGATGCCAGATCAAGCCTTAATTCAGAAACGTGCTCGGAAGGAACTAATATAGAATCGCCGGCAGAACCTACCTTGTATGAAATCCCTTTCTCCTGCAGTCTGGCTGAAATTTTTTCTGCATCTTCAGCAGAAAGATTAGAAAAAAGTACTCTATATTGATCCTGATTAACAAAATCGATCAATATCCCTATACTTATCAAGCTGACAGCAGCAACGATAATAATTGATAATTTCTTTGAAGGACTTAAGGCCTTAAAAGCCTTCCATAACCGAGAAAAAAATTGAAAAAAGAAATCCATATCCTTCATCTTGCATTATCCTTTATTCTATACCTGCATTCGCATAACTTCCTGATAAGCTTCCAAAATTTTATTTCTTACCTGCATCATTGCCCTGAAAGAAATACTCGCCTTTTCCAATGCAATCATAGCTTCGTGAATACTTCCAGAGTCTTCCAGTTCCACCCTTGAAATAGCTTTATCGGCATCCAGTTGAAGCTCATTGATTTCTTGAACTTTGTTTTTTAATACATCAGCAAAAGAAACTTCACCTTTAGTATCCGCCTTACTTTCCTTTTGAGGACTTGGAGCCAACAGATTTCTCTGAATTAATATATTATTCATGCCAGAAACCTCCATAAATATTTCCCGGGCGCGTTCACAGGTTCAGGTTTCTCTTGAACCTGTGAACAGCTTTTACTATCTCCCTATCTCTAAGGCCTTGACTGCCATATTCTTTGTTGCATCAAATGCCGTAACGCAAGCTTCGTATGCCCTGCTTGCCATGATCATATCCGACATTTCAACGACTGTGTCTATGCCGGGCATAGCCACAAAGCCTTTATCATTCGCATCAGGATGATCTGGATCAAAGACCATTTTTATATTCTTTGCGTCTTCTACAACACCTTCCACTTTTACCTTTCGCAGGGCATCTGCCAGATCATCCTCAAAATTACCCTCCAGGGGATTCGCGGAAAAAACGATCACTTTCCTTTTATATGGGCCTCCTTCCGGTGTCCGCGTCGTATTAACATTGGCAAGATTTGATACGATTACATCCATTTTTGCCCTTTGAGCCTCAAGCCCGGATCCGCAAATCCGAAGAGCTGCCAAGAAATCCATTTTTATTTCGCCTCCTTTAAAATGCTATTTAAGCTTCTGAATTTTCTTGCCATTAACTCCACAGTAAGATTATACATGAGATTGTTTTCGGCCAGTTTTTCCATTTCACTATCGATTTTGACTGCTTCTCCAGAATTAACTATCTTAAATCTTCTTTCATTAATATGAGATGATTGCTCAGATAAATGTCTCTTATTCGTTTTTGTCATCGTTACTTCTTCACCATTATTGATAAAAGCCTCCAGCTGTTTTTTAAAAACGAGTTCCTTTGCCTTATATGCCGGTGTATCTATATTAGCGACATTTGAAGCTATTACTTTATTTCTCTCCAATCGGAAATCGAGAATTTCAGATAACATCTCTATAGTTTTATCAAATAAAATATCCATAATGAGGCATCCTTCATAGTAAGCCAAAAGTAGTTTGCACTTTGTTCATCGTGTACTTTGGCAGTGAAATTTGAAACTTGAAATCAGAAACTTGAAATCAGAGCTGATTAATCGAATTGTTATTCAGTTTTTATCCAATTTCCAATTTCCAATTTCCAATTTTAATATCTATCAATGATTTTTGTATTCATTAATCTTGTTACGGATTGTTCGCACACTTATTCCCAAAATTTTTGACGCCTTAGTCTTGTTTCCATTCACCTTTTCTAAAGTTCCAAGTATGAATCTTTTTTCCATTTCCTCTAACGTAATATCTTGTGAAGTAAACGCCTTTGATGCCATCGTCGTTGTTTGTCTGCTATTCAAATTCTCTGGATAATTACCTTCAAGATCAAGATAAAGATGCTCGGGTAAAATTATTTCGCCACCTGATATCAATACTGATCTTTCGATTACATTTTCCAACTCTCTTACATTGCCAGGCCACTCCTGATTCTCCAATATGCCTATAACCTCTTTCGATAATGTCGGCTTATTTATCTCGTTGGCCCGGCTGTATTTCTCCAGGAAATGCTCGGCAAGAAGAGTAATGTCTCCCTTTCTCTCCCTTAGCGGGGGTATCTTGACTGGAACAACACTGAGGCGGTAATAAAGATCATCTCGAAATTTTTTCTCTGCAACGCATTTTTTTAGATCTTTATTTGTCGTAGCAATTATCCTGATATCCAGAGGAACAGAATCTTTCCCGCCCAATCTATCAATCTCGGATTCCTGTATCACCCTGAGTAATTTTGATTGAAGATGGAGGTCCATTTCACTGATTTCATCCAATAACAAAGTCCCGCCGTTCGCCAACTCGAATTTCCCCAACTTCCTTTGGGAAGCACCTGTAAATGCGCCCCTTTCATACCCAAACATCTCGCTCTCAAGCAGGTTATAAGGAATGGCTGCAGAATTTACCGCTACAAAATGCTTATTCGCTCTATTACTATGCTTATGTATATAATGGGCAAGCAGTTCTTTCCCTGTGCCGCTTTCTCCCTGTATTAAGATGGTTGATTTGCTTTTGGATACACTTCTTATTAATTCCAATAGATCGAGCATCTTTTTGTCTTTTGTAATAATGATTTTTTCAGTGATCAGGCATCTTTTTTTCTTATATTCCAGATCGTCTTTCTTTTCTCCATTTTCGGCGACAACACCCTTTACAACTGACTCCAGATGCTCTAATGAAAAGGGTTTCATAATAAAATCCGAAGCCCCTTCTTTCATTGCTTCAATTGCAGTATTAACTGTGCCGTAACCGGTTATAATTATAACAGGCGTCATGGGAGAAATTCTTTTAATGCCGCGCAGGACCTCCATTCCGCTCATTTTCGGCATTCGCATGTCAGTTATAACAGCCCTAAAACTATTATTATGAAATTTGTCCAGGGCGTCTGCACCATCCCCTGAAGTACAAATTTCATATCCACAACTTTCCAGGGATTCGGAAAGGGCCATCCTCATAGATGGTTCATCATCAACAATTAAAATTGACTCTCTTTTCATTTCTTAACTACCCGGGTTTTTAGACTCAGGGCCGAAGTATATCAATCATCCCGCAACACTCGATTCAAACCTTCAACCCAAATTATGCACTTCAAACACCGAACAATAAGGAACAAATAGAAAAATCAGTAAGTTATGGTGTATTGTCCAGTTTGGAATGTTCACCCAAAAGGTGCATTCCACCGGAGTTAAAAATTGTTCGGTATTTGAAGCCACAAGGGGCAGCCAATTTTACCAAATCTGCTTTGTTGTCAGGCACTTGAAGTACAAAAGTACGTCTGCGTGCCTTCCGCCTCGCATCTTTGGCAAACTTGGCTGCTGCATAATTCGGGTTCAAGACATTCTCTCTTCAGTTTATTTCACCTGATTGTTGAAACTCTCAAGTTATTAATGGAAATGTAATATTAAAAATTGCTCCCTTACCATTATTGCTTTCTACATCTATCGAGCCACCATGAAGATCGACAATATTATGAACAATAACGAGACCAAGACCCATTCCCCCCTCCCTGGTACTAAAAAAGGGATCAAATATCCTCTTTATATATTTATCGGATATTCCAGTGCCAGTATCTATAAATTTAATTTCTACTTTTGGATCATCAATTTCTCTTTCTTCTTTTATTTTGCCATATATTTTTGTTTCGATCTGAAGATTTCCTCCTTCTGGCATTGCCTGTATAGCATTCAGTATAAGATTTAAAAATACATGCTTCAACAACTCTGTATCGCCCTTAATAATAGGATCAATGTTTTCATGTCTTGCTGTAATAATAATATTTTCTCTTCCAATAATCTGCTTGGAAAATTTTAAAACTTCATTTAACACATCATTGACATTAATTTTTTTCATTAATGATTTTTGTTTCCTCGTAAATAGAAGCAGATTAGATATTTTGTTATCCATATTCCTTACAGAACCTATGATATGAGATACTCTATCCCTATCTTTCTCACTCCTTAAATCCTTTTTTAGTAAAGAAGCAAAAAGCTCTATACTTCCTAAGGGATTCCTTATTTCATGGGCGATATTTGCTGCCATTTCACCCATTGCAACAAACTTTTCTGTCCTCTTTGCCATTTTTTCCAGTTTTTCGATCCTTGTGACATCACACAGCACAATAACCACCCCTATCTTCTGCCCGTCTTTTGCCTTAACGGTGGATGTAAAGATTTCTAACGTCCTTCCTCTTAAGCTGATTTTCTTACCCAATCCACTGAGAGTATGACCGGAATGCCTTTTTGAATCATAGGATAATATATCTCCGAGCAGCAATCCCGCTTTCCCCTCCCTGGCATCTTTGCAGGAAACTCCTGTAAATATCTCGGCGCATTGGTTCATCATTGTTACGTTTCCGTTCATATCTGCCACAACTATACCGGTCGTGAGACTCTCAAGAATATTCTGAAGATAATTTTTTGTCTCATCTTTCTCTGCTAAAGCCCTTTTTAATTCTACATTCTTAAACTCTAATTCTTTGTTTATATTTTCAAATTTCTTCTGTAAACTGGTAAATGCTTCCTGCAATCTGGCTGTTGATTGACTAAAACCCTCAAAAGCTTGCTGCAAAAAAACAGTACTTGATTCTTGCTCAATACTGCTATCTGACTTATTCATGAGTTACCTATATATACTAAGGTTGAGCATGCTTCATAGCAAATCAAAATTAATTTCCGCTTACTCATTCTATAAACTTGAAATTAGAGCTAATTAATCGAATTGTTATCCGGTTTTCAATTTCTAATTTCCAGTTTCGGCATTAAATCCCATTAAATACTTACCATGCTTCTCGGTCCAGTCTTTATCATATATACAATAATCAACTAAATTTGACCAAAATTCATCCCCACCATCTCCTTTCAATGAGCTGAATGATTGCTCGGCCATATGATCATTATTCAAATACATGTATCCCCGTCCAATATTAAAGACAGTCCAAGGTTTATGTGTATCTCCTTGAATATGATCCAATGACTGTTTATACATTGAGATTGCTGACTGATATCTACCTTCATTATAAAAATAATCACCTAATCCTTCATAAGAATCTATAATCTCAGAAATACATTTTTGATGCTTGTCTTTACATATTCTTACAGCCTTCTTATAGTTTATAAATGCAGATGGATATAAACCCATCTCCTTTAAAGAATTTGCATAATTTCTATAAACACCTGCGACATCCTCAACATTTCCACCAGAGCCTAAAATTTCTAAATAAAAACGGGCTGCTTCCTCAAAAAGCCCTCTTCTATAATAAATATCTCCCAACAACTTCTCGGCATTTATTAATATTTTTTTATCTATATGTGATTGTCTCTTTAACAGGGCCTTTAATTCACTCTCTGCATCATCATAATGACTCCTATCATAATTGATTTTTGCTATACTAAGTAAAAGTTCGTCTCTTTTCTCATTTTCCTTGAATAGGTTAATCATTTTCATAAAGTTTTCAACTGCACAAGTTAACAAACCTGCCTGCTTTAAGCTATCTCCAATTTTTAGTAAATTATCAAAATTACTATACTTAAATAATCCATACTTATAAGACTTAAAATATAGATCGCAAACAGCAATATAGTCTTTCCTTGAATAATAATCATTCACTAAATAATTTACACTTAATATGAGGTTCTTTTCATTAGCTTTTCTATATCCTCCATAATAAGATTGACTTAATGATGAATGGTAAATATCAAATGCCTGCTTATAGTTGCCTATTTCCAACAATGCATAACCTTTCAGAAAAGGTAATTCTTCCTCCTTTCTGTTATTATCCAGTATCTCTGTTATCATGTCATCATATGCAGAAATATATACTGGCGCTTCTGCCTTGGAATTTAAGGCTGCGATATTTGCCATAATTGGCGCTTCTGCCTTGGAATTTAAGGCTGCGATATTTGCCATAATTACTGCGCTTTCTTGGGCCTCCTTACTTTTGGGATATCTTCTGATCACTAAACTTAACATTTTGAGACCACGAGATAGTTGATCCGCCCCCACAAGGGAACGAGCGATCTTATAAAGAACATCCTTAGAGTATTTTTCTTCGGGAAATAGACTCACAAATATAAAAAAAGTCTTTAAGGCCTGATCATATTTTCCTGTCTGGAGATAAAATGACCCTAGCTGAAAAATATCATTTTTTGATATCTTCTCCAGGGCAGGCCATCTCTTCAATGCGTTACCATACCAAATATCAGCGTCATTAAATTGACGTATCCGGGAATAGCAATCTCCTATACCAAAATATGCGTCCTTGACATGCTCATCATCCGGGAATCTCTTTACATACTTCTTAAAACTCTCAATTGCCCTATCAAACTTCCCCATTCGGTAATACATTTTACCAATCATAAACATAGCTTCAGGAATGTATTCTGATTCAGGATATCTCGAATAAAGATGGTTAAATTCTGTCAATGCCTCTTGATAAAGATTCAAATACTCATAACTTTTGGCAAGCCTATAGATGGTTATTAAGGCATCTCCTTTTTTTAAATCAGGATAGTCGCGAATGAGATTTCTATATTGATCTACAGCTTTTAACAAATACTTTTTATTATCTGTTTTCTTTCCAAGAAAATAATAACAATCACCCACATGTCTTAATATGGATTCTTTTTCCATATCTTTGAAATCTTTATGTTGAATTATTTGCTCTAATTTGCCCAAGGCATCTTTATAGCTTCCAGACTTAAAATCCCTAATGGCAGCATTATATAAAGATGGCTCTCTGCATCTCTTATCTGCCGTTTGAGGATCTGTTCGATCCTTTGAAGCCGTCTCAAGTTGTATATTTTTTTCTGCATTCAATGAATCAGCTTTTTTGCGCCCATTTTCAGGATCAATAACAGGGGGATCAAATTTTCGTATTATGAAATTCTTAATTATCCCTTTCTCTTTCAGGGTCTGCCCGGCATCCAATGCCTCCTGTCTACTTTTATATTTACCTGCCAGTACGCGGTACCACCTTCCTTTTTTAGAAAAATTCACATTTTTACAAAAAAGTTTAAGATCTTGTGCACTCAGCGATTCTATCATCGCGTTGGCCTCATCAAGATTTTTATACGCAGCTATTTGGACACTGTAGAATGCATCTTCAGCCCCTTCCCCGGAACTTTTTGCACAGGGGATAAAAATGAGCAATGCCATCAAGGCAATAAGGACAGGAAAATTGTTATGTAAAATCTCTAACTTGGAAAAGGTCATTTTTACCATCAGCGATAAAGACAATTTATGCAAATACGCTGTCAAGATTAAAGCAATTTATATACCAATTGCTCCCTGTTCTTCTCACAGGTTCAGGGTTCAGGGCTCAGGGTTCAGGGTTAGGGCGAAAACTTAAACCGTTGATTCGTGAGATCTGTCAATTATTTGACGAATTCCACAATCTTTCAACGAAGGTGCGCACTTACTATCCCCATACTGCACGATACCAAGGTAACCGCTCACATTGTTGATAAACCATCACGGGGTATGCTTTTTGCTTTTTTAAAAATTACAATCAAAACCACCGCTTATTTATCGAGAATGGTATCTCCTCAATAAGTTGCGGTAAACGCTTTGGTATGCCGATTCTCTGGATTCCCGCCTTCGCGGGAATCCAGAAGTCAATACCCCGATTTATGAGATCTTACCAAGAATATCTTTCAGGAGATAAAATGGAGACTTACGTCGCCAGGCAACCTATATTCACTAAGAGTAAAAAGGTATTCGGATATGAGCTCCTTTTCAGAGGAGGAATGTCCAACTTTTTCCCCAACGTGGATGGGGATATGGCCACGTCCAGACTCCTCTCCAGTAGCTTTCTCCTGATTGGGATGGAAAAGATCACAGGTAAAAGAAGGGCCTTCATCAATTTCACCCAAGATCTATTGGTAAACCGGATTCCCCTTATGTTCCCCAGAGAGAGAACTGTGGTTGAAATCTTAGAGGACGTAAAACCCGAAAAGGATGTGATAAACGCATGCCGAGAGATGGCAGATAAGGGTTACTGCCTTGCACTTGACGATTTCTTGTTCAGACCGAACTATATGCCGCTTATCTCTCTGGCAAAAATCGTAAAGATCGATTTCAGATCGACACCTATGGAAGCGATATACGAGCTGGTTGAAAAATTATCTCAGTGCGATGTCGATCTCCTGGCCGAGAAGGTGGAAACTCATGAAAAGTTTCAGAAAGCCTTGGAAATGGGTTTTGTTTATTTTCAGGGATATTTTTTCGGTAGACCTCGGATCTTGAAAGGAAGGGATATCCCGACCTCCAAGATTACGCTGATGCAAATAATGGCCGAAATTAACAAGGAAGACTTCAGATTTGATGAGTTAGAGAGATTTATATCGCGTGATGTTGGTATTTCTTACAAACTATTGCGGTATATCAATTCCGCCTATTTCAGCAGGCTGGAAAATATATCTTCTATCAAACAGGCGGCTGTTCTTCTTGGAGAGTATGAATTAAAACGCTTCCTTTCTCTTGCAGCGATGACAAAACTGGCCTCTGACAAGCCTGATGAATTGGTTCGGGCTTCCATTATCAGAGCCAAATTTTGTGAATTGATGGGAGGTCGGGGCAGCTTCATGGCCAAGCCGTCGACACTCTTTACCGTCGGGCTCTTTTCACTCATTGATGCCATAATGGATGACTCAATGGAGAACCTGATGAAAAAACTTTCCTTGTCAGAAAGTATCAAGAATGCCCTTGTATATGGAAGAGGAGAATTAAATCATTATTTGAAGCTTGTGGTATGCTACGAAAAGGGAGATTGGGAAGGAGTTGCTGAGATGGCGAGCATTCTTGGTTTGGGTGAAGAGGATCTCCCCCGCTATTATATGGACTCCGTATACTGGGCGGATTCCTTCATGGTCATCTAAAAACTTATGGTACCACCAACCAGAGGTGGTGGTACCAATGGAAAAATCTGCCTATTTGGACTATGGCGGCTTGTTCAGAAGTCCTTGAAATCACCGTCATCCAGGGGGATAACCTGGTGAGGTTTCATTTCCTCTGCTTTGGGAATGGCTATTTGTTTGCCCTTGACCATTTCTGCCGGTCTTCGGACCGTGCTACCAGCCCCTTTACTTTCTGCATCAGTCTGTCCGCCTTTTAGGTCACGACGGCCACTGGTTTTGAATATTGAAACCGTGGAAGAAAGCTCTTCCGCCGAGGCTGCACCGTTTTGAGCCACCTTGTCTATTTCGGAGATGGCCTTATTCACCTGCTCGATTCCTTCTGATTGTTCCTGGACGGCAGCAGCAATCTCAGAGATCAGACCGGCCACTTTGTGTGTGCTAACAGCTACCTCACGATATTTCTCGTCGGTCTCCTGAACCAGGTCTGTCCCATTCTTAATCTTGTGGACGATATCTTCAATGAGCTTTTCCGTATTTTGGGCTGCTTCGGCAGACCTCATGGCCAGATTTCTGACCTCCTCAGCCACCACGGCAAACCCGGAACCGGCCTCCCCTGCACGAGCTGCCTCCACAGCGGCATTCAGGGCAAGCAGGTTTGTCTGGAAGGCGATTTCCTGGATGGTTTTGATGATCTTGCCGATGTTATCACTGGCCGCTGATGTCTCTTGCAAGGAGCTTATCAACGCCTTCATCGAAGCGTTTCCATCTGCCAGGACCTGTTCCGTAGCAGCCATCAGCCTGTTCCCTTCATTGCTGTTTTCAGTATTCTTTTTCATCATTGATGATATTTCTTCTATGGACGAGGAAGTCTCTTCCACCGCACTTGCCTGCTCGCTTGCTCCCTCAGCTAATTGCATGGCGCTTTCTTCTACGATACCGATTGTTTTGTTCAAGTACTCAGCCATGTGAGAGAATGAATCAGCCAGAGCACCCAATTCATCGCGAGATTTGATAGTCAAGTGACGGGTCAAATCCCCGTTCGCCATGGCGTCGGCGTGGTTCTTCAATATCTTGACAGGATTGACGACCAGCCTGGCAATCAAAAAATAGACCGACAGAATGGTTAAAAGGGCACCGCCGAGACCCATGATCAAGTTCCTGGTGCGAAGGGCAGAAATGCTTGCATACATTTTTTCGTTGAGCTGTCTGACAACTAATCCGCCCAGGACATGATGGCTTGAGCCATGGCAATGATAACAGCGCGTTTCATTCAAGATCGGGCGCAGCACTGAAAAATATCGTTTTCCTCCTATGATCTCTTCGTAGCCTGTTTTCAGGACCTTGCCGTCACTCAACATGGTATCCAATGCCTCTGTGAGGGAAGCTTCACGGATCTGTTGGGCCAGATATGTCCCCTCCTTTTCTGTCTCGGAGGCATAGACAACCTTTTTGTCAGTACCAAAGATGAGGACCTCCATATCTTTGGCACTCTTTCTCAACTCGGCCATTTGTTTTTTGATGGTGCGGCTATCACCTTTGGACATGGGAAAAATCATACTCGTGTATATTGAATCGGCCAATTCATGGCCTGCCTCATTGGTCTTTTCCCTGACATCCTTTGTGTGATCCCACATGTTGACATAGATGATAGAGCCAAGCACGACCAGAAAAAGTGTTGTGAGGGCAGCAAGCACCTTAGCCTGCAGGCTCCCGAACAATTTCCTTAACATTTTTATCCTCCTGTATATGTCAGTTCATTCCATGTAAGGACTAGTGCGCCCCGCCATGGATCAGGGGCTTGTAATCAAAGGCGGCTACCCGTTCTGCGTTGTGGCACGTCTCGCAGTCCTTTGCTGTCAGGTTCTTTTTGAGATCCTCAGGGTCCTCGGATTCTATATGAAGACTTCCCGGGCCATGGCATACCTCGCATCCTGCATTCTTCAGGTGAGGTGTATCCTGTAAGGACTGAAAGCCGCCCGGTTTTCCAAATCCGGTCGTATGGCACTCAAAACACGTGCGGAATTCGGCGTCAGTGAGGTTTTCTCTCATACTTGAGATGCTTTCATAAGAATGGGCCTTTTTGGCGTATGTTTTAAAGCTTTTGTATTCGTCTTCATGGCACTCCTGGCAGGCCTCCGAGCCAACATAGGTTTTCTCTGCAGCCCGGACGGATGCAAGCTTTAAGGAACACCATACAAGACTCCCCATTGCCACTATCCCGCAGCAGAGCGTAAAACAGACCACAGATTTCATTTTTTCCATCATATCCGCCTCCTTTGCGAAGGATCTCCCAATCTCTTTTTTTGTTTGTATCGGGATCCCATACCTGTTCGATGCCCATTCCGGGCAAGTTTGTTGCCGTAACGTTGTAATTTTACCCTGGTCTACATCTTTAATGAGCTATCGACCATAATCAAAAAAAACTTGAATCGCCTGCTTCCTGGTGCGCGGGTGATTCAAGCTTCTCTTCCATTGTGCCGAAAGGTACATCATTAATAATAATGATAAAGGAGAAAACAGACGATGCAGATTGAACCAAAAGAAACGACAGGAGGCCCAATGGCTTCATCAAGCAGAGAGGGAAAATATCTCACCTTTGAGCTGGATGGCGAAGAGTACGGCCTGGAGATCCTCAAGGTAAAAGAGATCATAGGTATCATGAATATCACCTCTGTGCCTCAGACACCGGGCTATGTAAAAGGGGTCATAAATCTCAGGGGGAAGGTCATCCCGGTGATTGATCTCCGCCTGAAGTTCGCTATGGAGCCGCTCGAATACAGTGATCGTACATGCATAATCATAGTTGATATCACAGGCACATCCGGAAAGAAGGTCATGGTGGGTATAGTGGTGGATTCCGTATCCGAGGTCCTGAATATCAAGGATGATGAAATAGAGGATACCCCAAACTTTGGGACCAGATTAAGTACCGAATATATCATGGGCATGGCCAAGGTAAAGGGAGGTGTCAAGATACTGCTCGATATTGATCAGGTATTGAATGCCGAAGAACTCAACATTTTAGACAAAGCGGCTTGAAATTAGAAACTTGAAACTTGAAATTAGAAATTCGGGTCAGCGTGAAGGCCGAGTTTCCGATTTCCTGATTTCAATTTCAACGTTCCCGGAACGTTCACAAAATAAATAAAATATAAAGGAGAGGATAGTCATGTTTAATAATCTAAAGTTAGGGACCAAGATAGCCGGCGGATTTGCAATTATGCTGGTCCTGCTCACTGCAGTGGCCTTTGTGGGCTACAACGGCATGTCCGGGGTAATAAACAGGGTGGAAAAGGCCGATGATGCCAACAGGATAGTTAAAGATATCTTGCACATCCGGCAGCAGGAAAAGAACTTCATTATCAGGGAAGATCACAAATATGCAGAAGAGGTAAAAGACCTGCTTGGTGAGTTCAACAAACATTTGAAAGAGACCAGGGCCAGGCTCACGGATAACCGCCATCGTGAGATGGTAGACGAGGGTCTTGCGGATGCAAAGGGTTATGAAAAGGCATTTGATAATTATGTTGAATTTCATGATCAGAAGATAGCTGTTGGAGAGAAAATGATAAAATTTGCCAAAGAGGCACTGGCAGGGGTTAACGAGCTTAAGGACCAACAGGAGAGCAGGCTTGAAGAGGCCCTGCATAACGGCCTTACCGGGGCCGAGTTCAAAGACTGTGTTAAAACGACAGAAGCGGCCGATCATTTAGTAGAGGATATGCTGGTTCTCAGAGAAAATGAGAAGAACTACATGATCCGCCATGACAAAAAGTATGTGGAATCGGCCCGCGATAGACGGGATAAGAGTCTGGGGCTGATAAATGATTACAAGTCACGTTTTAAGGACACCCGGACCCTTGCCCTGTTGGAAAGGATCGCTGCCAATATAAATCAATACGGAAAGGCCTTTGATGATTACGTGGCGCTTACGAATAGACAGGGCCTCGCTCATGAAGAGATGGTAAAGGGCGCCAGGGGATTATTGGCCTTGGGTGATAAGCTGCGTTCCGAGCAGAAAGAGCTGATGCAATCCCGGATCACCGCGGCCAACAGTATCACGCTCATCGGGACGCTGATAGGGATTGTCCTTGGATCCCTGCTCGCCTTTTTTATTACGCGTTCCATCACCAGGCCCATCAACCGTGTCGTTGACGGCCTGTCCGACGGCTCCGACCAGGTAGCCGCTGCCTCCGGCCAGGTCTCATCCGCCAGCCAGTCCCTGGCCGAGGGCGCTGCAGAGCAGGCATCGAGCATTGAGGAGACATCTTCTTCCCTGGAAGAGATGACCTCCATGACAAAGCAGAATGCGGACAATGCCGGCCAGGCAGATGCCCTCATGAAGGAGACAAGCCGGATAGTCGGCAAGGCCAATGATTCCATGTCCGAATTGACCCGTTCCATGGAAGAGATATCCAAGGCGAGTGAGGAGACGTCCAAGATCATAAAGACAATAGATGAGATCGCGTTCCAGACAAACCTGCTCGCGCTGAACGCAGCGGTTGAGGCGGCCCGTGCCGGTGAGCATGGCGCCGGATTTGCGGTGGTGGCGGAAGAGGTCAGGAATCTTGCCATGCGGTCTGCAGAGGCCGCCAAGAACACGTCAGACCTGATCGAAGGCACTATCAAGAGTGTCAAGGATGGATCCGGGCTTGTGGCCGGGACGAACGAGGGCTTTGCCGAAGTGGTCCGGAGTATATCCAAGGCGAATGAGCTTGTGGGTGAGATTGCCGCCGCCTCCAATGAACAGTCCCAGGGCATTGATCAGATCAACAGGGCCGTGGCCGAGATGGACAAGGTCATCCAGCAGAACGCGGCCAACGCAGAAGAGTCTGCCTCTGCATCTGAAGAGATGAATGCCCAGGCCGAACAGATGAAGTCCTATGTGGGCGACCTGATGGCCCTGGTAGGCGGGAACGGTAACGGAACAGGCAGGAGGCAGCCCGGGGTAATGAAAAAGACAAAGACCATAGGCAAAAAGGTCCTTGAGGCCTCGGTGGGAAAGGTCAAGAATAAGGCAGTAGCAGCTCACGGTGCAGAGGAGGTCAGGCCTGATGAGGTCATTCCCATGGATGACGGGGATTTCAGGGATTTTTAACTGCTTAGTAGCCTATTATGGGCTATTAGGCTGTAGACTATTAGACTGTAGGCTGTAGGTTAAAAACTAACAGCCTTCAGCCTACAGCCTAAACAACCTGAATATTAAGGAGAGATTGGTTGTGCGAATATGGTATATGAGCTAAAGGACACTGATTTTGAAAAGATTCGCCGTCTTGTCTATGAGCAGTGCGGCATCAACCTGCATGAAGGCAAAAAGGAGCTTGTAAAGGCCCGGCTGGGCAAGCGCCTGAGGCAAGGGAATTTCAGGTCT
>Ga0190303_1000300_pt1 | contig 20426 bp, 20 predicted proteins | sample 48700701_MG_FD_161672 | JGI IMG/M metagenome (GOLD analysis project Ga0190303, IMG submission 161672) | Hydrothermal vent sediment bacterial communities from Southern Trench, Guaymas Basin, Mexico - 4870-07-0-1_MG | ecosystem: Environmental > Aquatic > Marine > Hydrothermal vents > Sediment ... | reverse complement strand
ATCACTTATAATGGATAGGGTGGTGTTCAGGTCAATTTTATGCCCCTTTGAATAGACCCTTATACTATCCAGTCTTATGCTTTTGACTGTGATAGGTGGTATCTTTTTCCGCTTTTTCTCAGGAAGATTTAAATGCGCTTTCAGACTTTCGGGTGCAATCAAATCCAGCCCTATTACAACAACCCTTCTTATTTTCAAATTCTTAATTTCAAGAGGGTTAAAGTTTACACCACAGTAATCAAGTTTAACGATGTCTTCGCCATTCTCTGACCAATTAAACCCTCTTATTCTGATGCTTACAGGTGTAAGCCTCAAACTTTCAATGGATACTTCACCCTTGAGGAATCTGTTTGCGAGACTTCCAACAATATTTTTCATATAAGGGCTATTGAGAAAAATAATTATCCCGATTATCACAATTCCGAGTATAATCCCTGTGATTTTTAGGATTAACTTAAACCACCTCACAGTATTCCTCCAATGTTTAAAACAAAGTTCTTTTCACCTTCACACACACCAAATTCAAGCCTCAAAGGGCCTACAGGTGTGATGTAATTTATTCCAAAGCCATAGGAAAAGTATGTTGTCTGGATGAACAGACCATCATAAAACACAATGAAGTACAGAGAGGGAATAATTCTATACTTAACCTGAAAATTGAATGATTTGAACCGATCATAGTATCTTTTCTGTGTGAGGGAATCAACTATCTCCCCAACAGAGTAGGCAGGAAGTCCCCTCACTGTTGTTCTCCCGTCTGTATAAAAGAGGCTTGAGTATGTGGGAAGGTCTGTATAGAATACCTTTCCAGTCCCTCCAAAGATTTCAAGGACAATTTTCCCAATGCCAATAGCACTACCAGCCTTGAAAAGATAAGATTGGAAGTTATTATCACCTCCAAGAAATCCACCACCATGTGCAAGGTTCACAAGGAATTTTATTCCCTTTGTTGGGTCAAAGGGGTTATTCCTGAAATCAACCTCTGTATGGAATGAGAGAACCCTTTCATATGATTGATAAGAGGCAGTATCATTCAGAGTGTTCTCATCCTTCCATTTTATGCTGATATAACCACCGCGATTTTCTGAATGGCTATAACCGAGTTGCCCCTCGTATACCTTCAGAAAAGAATGGTACTCTTTAACCTCCTCCATGAGTTTATACTTAAGTATCAGGTTGAATGGTGAATAAAGAATGTCTCTGGAGGTGAATGTTAAGAAAATGTTGTCCTTTCTTCCTCCGTTTATTCCAAAACCGTATTCACCGGTTATTTTAAGCCTGTGTTCGCCCCCAAGTATTCCCCTCTTAACAATTCCACCCTTTGCAATGAGCCACTCTGGTGAAAGGAAACCACCACCAAAGGTTATATCCAGCAACTTGGAAGGGTAGAGGATGAATTTAACAACAACAGAGTCTTTTTGTTCAAGTTCTCCTTCTGTTATTGTCTCTATCCTTCCAAATAGATGGGTTGAAAGCAGGTCCCTCTTTATCCTGGTAACCTTTTCAGGGTTGTATATTTCACCCCTTTTCAGTGTGATGTATTTTTTCAGTACTGATTCCCTGATTTTTGTCCTGTTCTCAACCTGGATATCTTTTATATAAACCCGTTTGCCTTCCTCAATCAAAAACTTTACAATAACACCCATGTCTTTCAGAACAACGAATGTATCTCTGACATTGGCGTAGGCAAATCCCTTCCTTGAATAATAATCCATAATGGCATAGTTTGAGAGAGTGATCCTGAGTGCGTCATATGGCCCCCCTTTTTTAACCCTTAACAGGGAAATAATTGAATCCCTTGGTATGTTGAAGTTCCCGAGTATCTCAATCTTTTTTATAGGGTAGAGCATTCCTTCCTTAATCTTGAATTTAAGGGACACACCCTTTTTTCTCAGGTTCACCTTTATGTACTTCTTTACCTCAACATCAAAGTAACCATTGTCCCTGTATAACAAAAGGAGTTTCAATTCATCGTGCCTGAGAACATACTCATTGTATTCATTCCCCACCTTTGACTGGATTTTTTCCATGAGGAATTTTGAATTGAATGCCCTGTTACCTTCAAACTGCACCTCTATTATTTTAAATCCTGCAAAAAGATTGATTCCAAGAAGTAGCAGGATAATGGTTTTTCTCATGGAAGATATTCCTTTTTTATGTTAAACATGGATTTATACACATTGTTCATTCCATCGGGGAAGGATTCAATCATTTCTTTGATTTTGAACCTTCGTGTTTGATACTTATAAGGGCATGGATTTTCCGTGTATTCAATACCCTCTCTTCGCAGGAAATTCTCAATCTCTGCCTCCCTCACATAATACATTGGCCTCAACATAACAATCTCACCATCAAAGAAATCCTGAACAGGTTTCAGTGTAGAGACCTCTCCATGATAAAAGATATTCATGATAAATGTTACAACAGCATCATCCCTTGTGTGTCCAAACGCAATCTTTTTGAAGCCTTTTTCATGGGCTATTTCAAATATTCTCTTTCTCCTGAAAAAACTGCATAAGAAACAGGGTGTTCTGTGGTCTTTTTTTACCTCTTTAGAAATGTCCACAACATCAATAAAATAGGGTAGTTTAGTGTCTTCCATCATTTTTTTAATTTTATCCCTGTCCTCTCCAAAACCATGGTCAATGTGAATCAGGAGAAACTCACTGATTTCCTTTCTCTCCTTTAGAAAGAGTGTCAGGGCAACACTATCCTTTCCACCAGAAAAAGCAATTGCAACCCTATCACCCATTTCAAGCATCTTATAGTTATAGATTGCAGCAGAAACCTTTTTCTTTATGCTCATTCCTCAGAGAATACAAGCGCCTGGAATTTATATAGTTCTGCGTCCCTCCAGGCATCACCAGGAAGCCCCGCCTTGTAACACACCTGCCTGAGGAATGTTTCCCTGTCCCATCCCCATTCAACAGGAACCTGTGGGAGGAGAAGGCCTGAGTAAAATCCCTTAACAATATAAAGACCATCCCTTCCTATTTTTATTTCCTCGGGCTTTTTTACACGCTGGAATGGGGTCAAAACGGATATCTCTATCTCAATATCCTTCAGTTCATCATATTTAACTGGTGGAAATCTTGGGTCCCTTGTTGCAGCAGATATTGCCATTTCCTGAACACCCAGATAGAGGGGTTTTATTCCCCTTATAAGCCCGATACAACCACGAAGTTGCCCATGTTTTTTCAGGGTAACAAAAACTCCCATGTTCTTTTTAAGTTCAGGGTCATCTATGTGAAATTCTGGGATATTCCCTGTTTTAAGGTATTCCTCAAGTGTCTTCCTTGCAATGTTCAGAAGGGTTTTCTTCTGCTCTTTGGTAAGGTCAAAGGGCTTTTCAACCTCTGAATCCTCTATACCTTCCTCCTTTTCATTCCCTTTAATCAGTGCTGCTGAAACATATCCCACAACATAACCAGAGTAATTGCCCACAACATCAGCAGAAGTGGTGGTATGAAGGATAACGGATTTTTCAGCACCAAGCATCTTTGCTGCCTTCATCACAGCGGCAACAGGACCACCACCACATGCTACTGCTATCCTTTGCCTCTCCATCTCTTCTATAAACTGGAAAAGCCCATCAGGATTGTATTTCTTAATATAGTCTATCACCACACTGTCCATATCCTTAGCCTGCTGGTAGGAATATCCATGATAGAGGTCTGAACTCGCTATCAAAACAACATCATCCCTTCCTTTCAGCACTTTGTAAAGGGCATTTGCAAGTATATCTATATTTTCCTCAGTCTGAGCACCCATCACAATTGGTACAATCTTAAACTCCTTCAAAACCACCTGGAGAAAAGGAACCTGAACCTCCACTGAATGTTCATGGGTATGTGCTTCAGGGAAGTAATCTATCTTTGGGTTCTCCTTCTCAAGTTTTTTCACGATTTCTTCATCAATGGGAACTTCACCGAGTGGTGTTTTCCATTTACCTGATGGATACACGCTAATTCCATCAAAGTATGCATGATGGGATGGACCGATAATTACAACAGTCTTTATATCTTTACCCTGAAGGAGTTTATAACCATGCGCAGCTGTGAATCCAGAATATGGGTATCCAGCATGGGGACATATAAGGCCTATGACTGTTCCCCCTGTTTCTATCTTTGAATTGTCAAGAAAGTGCTGAATCATCCCTTCCAAATCTGATGGGTTGCCAGGATAAAACTGGCCTGCAACAGCAGGTTCTCTAACCATCTCACCCCCCTTGTTTTCACAGGTTATGAACAGCAGTGAAAGGATTATTAACCACTTCTTCATAATCCTATATTAAACCAACTGATGGATAAATTCAAGTGGGAATTGTATTATTCTTCAAAGATGAATTCTTTTACCTCAACATTCCGCACAGGGAAGTAAGTCTTGTCAAGTGATGTTGCATTGTGCCAATCCCTGTTCATGGTTAAAATATAGGTAACTGAGAACTTTAGCCATTGGTAATACTCTGTGGCAATAGTGGTTCTAACCATTTCATGTGTTTGGAAATTCTATGCTTATTTATGGATGTATTGGGTCGGGAGAATTCACTTATACCAGGACATTCTTTCCCACATTAAAAGACCTTGACAATTAATTATTTCATATTAATATGTGTTCATATGTTCATAGAAAATGCTGTTGAACTATTGGGTTTGATTTCGGACAGGACAAGGCTGGAGATCCTTCTCCTGCTTAAAAGGAGGGATTTCTATGTGTGTGAACTTGTTTATGTGCTTGGGAAGACGCAATCCCTGGTTTCACACAACCTGAGACTGTTGAGGGCATCGGGTGTTGTAACATTCACAAAAGAGGGTAAGTGGTTCAGGTATTCTTTAAAGAAGGATGAAAGGTTGAGGTTTTTATCCTGTCTTCTTGAGGATATAACCTTACCTGATGAGATGGAGAAAAGGATTGATAGATTGAAGGGAAAAGATAGGGCAGGGCTATGTAAATTAATGAAAGAAACCATGGAGGAAGACAATGTTCAGGGAGATTGAATCAAAAAGACTCATCATTAAGAATTTTGCACCATCGTGGTTCGCGGCGGTCATGGGCACAGGCATTCTCAGTCTAACAGCATATATGTATTCAAGTTACATTACATTTTTACTTTATGTTTCGAAAGTGCTTTTTTACTTGAATGTAATCCTGTTTATTGTATTGCTCATACCCTGGATTCTGAGGTGGATTTTATATAGAAGAGATGCACTTGGCGACTTATTTCACCCTGTAACCTCCAATTTTTATCCTACATTTTCGGTGGGTATGCTTGTGCTTGCATCGGATTTCATTGTTGTGGGAAAAATGATATTACCGGCTCTTATCCTATGGTTCTGTGGTGCCATCATTACCATATTTTTTGCTCTATTTATTCTCTTTCATATGTTCAAGGGAGAACATGTAGAAATCCACCATATAAATCCTGCATGGTTTATTCCCCCTGTGGGGCTTATAGTCATTCCCATTCCAGGGAGTATTCTGGTCAACAACCTTTCAGGTATACTTCATGAACTTGCTGTTATTCTGAACATCTTTGGCTGGGGAACAGGATTCTTTCTTTACATTGTCCTCCTTGTTATCTGTTTTTACAGATTTATTTTGCACACTCCGCTCCAGAATATTCTCGCTCCAACAATCTGGATAAATCTTGGCCCGATAGGGGCGGGCACCGTTTCACTGTTTGGTTTGATGGGGTCTACCAATATGATTTCCGTAAAAGAACCATTTTTGTTTTTTGGAGTCCTTTTCTGGAGTTTTGGTATATGGTGGTTGATTATGGCAATTGCAATGACAATTTACTATATACGGAGATTGAGTTTACCCTATGCAATGTCCTGGTGGGCATTCACATTTCCTCTTGGTGCCTATGTGGCTGCAACGCATAAGGTATCTTCCTTTCTTGGTTTTAAAATCATTGATTATTTTGGAATACTTCTCTTTTGTCTTTTGTTTTCTTTATGGCTTGTTACTTCATTCTTCACAATAAAAAATGCCTTCAGTGGACGGTTGTTCAAATAACAGTGGGTAATATATTGACAGACTTCCTTTTATTGGTTATCATAATCACATGATACCATTGAGAGATACTATAAGGAGCAGAACATTCCCAATCCTGACATACTTTTTGATCGGCTTGAATGTGTTTGTATTCCTTGTTGAAAACTCGCTCCCAGTACATAAACTTGATTCTCTTGTTGTTATGTATGGGATTGTTCCTGCCCGTGTAATCCATTCTCCCTTCACAGGTTTTTATACACTTTTCACTTCAATGTTTCTTCACGGTGGGTGGACACATCTGATTGGGAACATGTGGGCACTTTACCTTTTTGGTGACAATGTTGAGGATGTCATGGGTCATTTGCGTTTTCTCATTTTTTATATACTGGCAGGGGTGGTTGCAGGATTGGTTCATATCCTTTTCAACCCACTGTCCACTGTTCCAACAATAGGTGCCTCTGGTGCAATTGCGGGTGTTATGGGTGCCTATTTTATACTTTTCCCCCGTTCCACAATCATAACCCTTGTGCCTTTATTCTTCCTGCCACTCTTTATAGAGATACCAGCAGTTGTATTCATTGGGTTCTGGTTTCTCTCCCAGTTTTTTAATGGAACACTCTCACTTGTAACCCCTGGTGTTCTTGGTGGTGTTGCATGGTGGGCCCATGTTGGCGGTTTTGCCTTTGGTTTGCTTTTTCATAAACTTTTTACAGGAAGGAAAAGGAAAATTTATCCTGATGAAATCTTTCCCTGGTAAGGAGGTGTGATATGGGAACAATAGATATATTCTGGATTTTTTTGATGCTCATCGCAATCCAGCCAGTGCTTGCACAGAAGATGCTTGAGAACGCAAGAAGAAGGTTGATGATGAAGATTGAGGAGATGAGGGGTTCACGATTGATTCTCTTAATACACAGGCAGGAGACCATGAGTTTTCTGGGCTTTCCATTTCTAAAGTATATTGACATTCAAGATTCTGAGGAGGTTTTGAGGGCAATAAACATGACGGATGATGAGATGCCCATTGACATTGTTTTACATACACCTGGTGGACTTGTCCTTGCTGCACTCCAGATTGCTCGGGCATTAAAAAGGCACAGGGGGAAGACAACGGTCTTTGTCCCACATTATGCCATGTCTGGTGGAACACTCATAGCCCTTGCAGCAGATGAGATTGTGATGAGCCCCGATGCAGTGCTTGGGCCAATAGACCCCCAGATAGGGGAGTATCCTGCTGCTTCTATTCTCAATGTGATAAAAAAGAAGAAGATGAGTCAGGTTGAGGATAGGACACTGATACTTGCGGATATAGGGGAGAAGGCGATCAAGCAGATTGAAAAGGCTGCCTATGAATTATTAAAAGGAAAGATGGAGGATAAGAGGGCGAAAAAGGTTGCCAGACTTCTTTCATCGGGTAAATGGACGCACGACCACCCAATAACCTTTGACGAAGCAAAAGAACTTGGCTTGAGTGTATCAAGTGATATGCCAAAGGAAATATACCAGCTCATGACACTGTATCCACAGCCAACAAGGGTAAGTCAGGGTGTTGAATACATACCCGTTAAGAAAACAATGAATAATCACAAATAAGTTTTTAACCTCATATATGTTGAAGTTTACATAATATATATTATCAGACATTGTATTTAATAATCTTTTAAGTTGGAGCCGTACTTAATACAGGTGTTTTTTTACCTGGCTACGATATTGAGAATCTTGTTTTTGATATAAATTGTCTTCTTGATTTCTTTCCCATCTATGTGCCTTTTCACATTCTCATGGGAAAGTGCAGTTTTTATGACTTCCTCTTCTGGTGTATTCCTTTCAATCTCAAGCCTTGCACGAACCTTCCCATTAACCTGAACAACAACGGTTACGATCTCCTCCTTAACTGCATCTTCATCATAAGAAGGCCACACTTCAAGGAAAACACTCTGCTTTTCACCAAATTTTGCATAGAGGAACTCTGCAAGGTGTGGTGCAAATGGGGCAAGAATCTTTGTAAACTCTTGAATTACATAAACATAAGTCTCAGAACCCCTGGAAGGGTATGCTGTGATCTGGTTCAACATCTCCATAAGGGCAGCAATACCTGTGTTGAATCTCATATGCTCGAGATCCTCTGTTAGAATTTTCTTTGTCTTCTCTATACCCCTGTACAATGGGTCATTTTTATCAGGTTCAGGTTTTTTCCTCTCTATATAAGGCATGAAATGATTGTAAATCCTGGAAAGAAATCTCTCTGCACCCTTAACCCCCTTCTCTGACCAGAGGAGGTCTCTTTCTGGTGGTGCTGCAAAGAGTATTGCAATCCTTGTTGCATCCACCCCCACCCTCTCTATTAAACCTATGGGACTTACAACATTCCCTTTTGATTTAGACATTACCTCACCCTTTTCATCCATAACCATACCCTGATTGAACAAAGCAAGCGCAGGTTCATCGCTATCAAGATATCCCAGGTCATAGAGGAATTTTGTCATGAACCTGAAATATATCAGATGGCCTGTGGCATGTTCAACACCGCCTATATAAAGGTCTATTGGATGCCATTTCCTTGCCTCTTCCTTTGAGAATATCTCTTTGTCATTGTGGGGGTCAAAGTACCTCAGGTGATACCAAGAGGAATCAACGAATGTATCCATTGTATCAGCATCCCTGTGTGCAGGACCACCACATTTTGGACATTTAGTATGATAAAAATCTATAGCGTCTTCAAGGGGTGAACGACCAGTTGGTATGAAGTTGACCTCCTCTTCGGGTGGTAACAGCACAGGAAGTTGATCCTCTGGAACGGGAACAATTCCGCATTTCTCACAATGGACAACAGGTATTGGTGTTCCCCAATATCTCTGCCTTGATATGAGCCAGTCCCTCAATCTGTATGTAACCTTACCCCTACCCTTCCCTACTTTCTCAAGTGCTTCAATAACCTTTTTCTTGCCAAGTTCAGAGTCAAGCCCATTGAACTGAGCAGAATTCACCATCATTCCATGCCCTTCATATGCCATCTCCATGGTATCTGGGCATAAATCTTCATCAGGTGGCATTATTACAACCTTTATGGGGATATTGTACTTCTTTGCAAATTCAAAGTCCCTCTGGTCGTGTGCAGGCACTCCCATTACAATTCCAGTCCCATATGAAACAAGAACATAATCGGCAACCCAGATCTCTATCTTCTCACCAGTGAATGGATGTATAGCAAACTTCCCAGTTGGCACACCCGTTTTTTCCCTTTCTTCACTTTGACGCTCTATCTCACTCATCATTAAAGCATTATCTATATATTTTTTAACCTCTTCTTTATCAATACTTCTGGCATATGGATGTTCTGGTGCTATTGAGATGAAGGTTACACCAAAGAGTGTATCGGGTCTTGTTGTGAATACAGGAAGTTTGTATCCATCCTCTGTGTAAAAATCAATCTCTGCACCTTCACTCCTTCCAATCCAGTTCCTCTGCATGGTCTTTACATTCTCAGGCCACCCCTCAAGTTTATCTATATCGTTCAGCAGCCTTTCTGCATAGGCGGTTATTCTTATGAACCACTGCTCCATCTCTTTCTTTCTCACAGATGTTCCACATCTCCAGCACCTTCCACCTATAACCTGTTCATTTGCAAGGACTGTTTTGCAGGAATCACACCAATTTACAAAAGATTTCTTCCTGTAAACAAGCCCTTTTTCAAAGAGTTTCAGAAAGAGCCATTGATTCCACCTGTAGTATTCTGGTTCTGCTGTAATTATCTCCCTGTCCCAGTCGTAACTTATCTGAAGCCTCTTCAGTGTATTCCTTGATGTGGCAATGTTTCCATATGTCCATTTTTTAGGACTTTCTCCCCTTTTTATTGCTGCCTGTTCAGCAGGAAGCCCGAATGCATCCCAACCAAATGGATGTAAAAGGTCATACCCCTGCATCTTCTTGTATCTCCAGACAGTATCACCTATTACATAGTTCCTTGTATGCCCAATGTGCATATCCCCTGAAGGATATGCGAACATTTCAAGTAGATAGAATTTCTTCTCTGGATTTTCAGGAGTTTTGTAGATTTTTGCCTTCTCCCACCGCTTCTGGGAAAATTTCTCAATCTCTTTGAAATTATACCTCTCCATATTACCTCTGTTGTTTCCCCTTCAGTTCCTCAATCTTCCTTTCAAGTTCAATGAGTTCCTTTCTCTTTGCCTCAACCCTTGCGGAAAGCGCAATTTCTTCCCTTCTCTTTGCAACAATTCTCTGGGTGAGTTCCACTTCCTGCCTCTTCTTCTCCTCTATCCTTGCATCAATATTACTTTCACTCACAACACTGTCAAGTAATGCCTCTTCCTCACTCTTTGCTGTTGAAACAGCGGTCTTACCTTCTTCTATTGCCTTTTTTACCTCTTCAAGTTCCTTCTTTTTGTCTTCAAGTTCCACTGTTAACTTTGAAAGCTCGGACCTCAATTCCTCAACCTGCATCCTTTTCTCACCAATGTTCCGCCATTCTTCATCAATGGACTTCATGTCTTCCTTTTTCTGCTTTATCTGATTCTCTATTTCCTGAAGTTCTTTTCTCTTTTCGTCAAGTGCCTTTGTGAGGTTCTCTTCCTCCTGCCTTAGGTTATTTACTGCCTCCTTCAATTTTTCTGTCTCTTCAGTAAGGGTTTCCAGCCCTGTTGATACCTCTGTAACCCTCTGAGCCCCTTTTGTCAACGGAATGGAAATCAGGAACATGAGCACAAATGCTATTCCTGAAAACATGAGATACCTTGTAATGGGTGTCTCCTCCTTTTTTCCGTATATTGTCTCTGATTTCAGCCCAATATGAACCTCTCCAACCTTTTCGTCTCCCCAAATCACCGGCGTTCCAATATCAATCAATTGACCCCGAGGGGTGATTTTTGTCAATCTCCCGGTTACCCTTGGACCAGTATATGTTTCAAGCACCCTTGTGGTATCGAAATCAGCAAGTATAATTCCATCATTTGTTATTATGGTAATGTACTTGCTCTCCTTAAAATTATCCTTCGCATTGTTAAGGAGTATACCAGTAACAATCTCATCTTCATCAGATACCCCTTCTGAAACAATCTGCGCAAGGAGATGTGCCTTTTCCTTCCACTGGTTAAGCAGTATGTCTGATGTATCGGATTTTTTGCCACCGCCTATCATGTTCTGGGCATAGAAAAGACCAAAAACAATAATAAAACTTACTATTCCGATAATTAAAGCCTTTTTTATCATTGTCTACCCTCCCTTTTATCACAATTCCTTTTCACCTTACTATGCTCCATTTCAAATAGCCCGTGTATCATAGGTTGCCTTATTTTGGAGTTTTCGAGGCGTGATGTAATACCAATAGGGTGTGTATCATTTAAAAATCTTGAAGAATCAAAATAGGAGGTTTCCTGCACTTTCACCTGCTCCAGAATGTTTGATAGAGAATAGCAACTGCTCCGGCAACTATACTCAAGAAACGCACCACATCACCCAGTGTGGCAGATGCTGAACGAGGGACAATAATCACATCACCTGGTGATATCATAGGTATAGATTTTTTCTTCCCATTTATAAAGTCGTTCACATTAATAATTACAACATCACCATTTATACTGACGACCTTCACACGGTTCAGGTTGGCAGACCTTAAAGGACCACCAGCAAAGGAGATTGCCTCTACTATGTTTATATTGGGGGGAACTGCATAATGTCCTGGATTTCGTACCTCTCCCCATACCTGGATTCCAACATAGATTCCCGGCTGTTCATACCCGGTGACATTTAAGGCTATTAAAAGTATTAACACATCCTGATTATAAGAATTATCAGGGATTATGTCAAGTATTTAATTGAAAATCTATAAAACGAGATAATTGGATGATTATCTTTAGATATAGAAATTCTGCCCTTGACAGGATGGTTTTTACCCATTGTATTATACCATGAAAATCGGTGTTTCTGGATGTCTGAGTTTTGATATTATAAAGAGTCCTGAATTCTCCATCCAGTCGTGGGGTGGTATTGCCTACAATCTTCTCACCCTGTCTTTACACAGAGATGCAGAGGTCTACCCTATCACATATGTGGGGATTGAGTTAAAAGAATGCCTTTTTAATCTCCTTCCCGAAAATGTATCAACTGAATGTATAAAGATTTCCAATGCAACCAACAGGAATACAATCCACTTGTTCGGTGAAAACAGATATGAATTTATAACCCCATATGCCCCCGGAATTGACATTGAGATGTTATCCTGCCCTGGAGAGATGGAACTCCTCATGCTCAATCCTGTTATGGGATGGGAATTTTCCCTGGATACCCTTGAGAGCATAGACATGGTGAACTCAAAGATAAAAATGATAGATGTTCATAATTTAACACTTGGCAGGCATGAAAACGGGAGGAGATACAGAATCTCGCTTGACCGAAAATTGGTGGATACAATCCTCAGAAAATTCCATATTATTCAGATGAACAGGGAGGAATACAACTCTTTTACAGGGAAAGAATATCCCAAAGGCCTAAAAGAGCTGCCAGAGACAGTCATTTTTTTTATCACGCTTGCAGGTGAAGGAGCAACTGTGGTATATGACAGAAGAATTGAAACATTCAATCCAAACAGGGTCTTCAATAAGGATGTAATCGGTGCAGGGGATATATCAGGAAGTATATTTGCCCTGTCCTTTCTTCTCACGGGTGACCCGTTCATTTCCTGTGAGAGAACCGTCGGGATTATGGAACATCTTAAGGGGAATAAACTTGAAGAAAAGATTGAATCAATAAGGCAAATCCTGATTGACACCCTTAATTAAAGTAACAAAAATACCTGTATGAAACGAACATATATTCTGATCAATGGATGGTGAGAGTCTGGAAGAATGTTGAATACCCCCTTGAAAAATGGGATATATTTTATAAAATCAAGCATGGACAAAAAGAAGATACGGGTGATTAAATGAAGCTGTTCCTTCTCTCTCTCTGGAATGACGAGATTACTCTTGGCGCCAACCATTTGTCCTTCCTTCCATCTGCATCATCAAATGCAGTTAGGGAGGATAAAGGGAATGCTCCAATTACCTTCACATCAGGCCATACAGATTCCTATCTTGACCGTACTGCTGGATCCATTCTCATAGATGTTGGGTTCAAGTTTTATCAACAGGATATGCCTGGAGCAAAGGAATTTTACCTCAATTACGGTGTCAATCCAACAGGCTCTGGATATATACACCGTTTGGGAATAAACTATTCAAAAGGAGGTGCTTAATGCAGGTTAAGGATGAGATTTTCAGGATGTATGATATCAGAGGAATAGTTGAAACGGACCTCACTGACGACCTCGTTTTTGCCCTTGGAAGGGCATATGGAACATTAATCAGAAGAAACAGGGGGGTTGAGGTATCTGTGGGTTATGATGCAAGACTATCCTCACCCCACCTCCACGATGTCCTGATAACTGGGATTACATCAACGGGTATAAATGTGATGGACATAGGCATGGTTCCCACCCCACTTCTCTACTTCTCTGTGTTTCACTACAACCTTGATGGTGGGATTATGATAACGGGGAGTCACAATCCAAAGGAATACAATGGGTTCAAGATTATGATTGAAAAGGAGACCCTGTTTGGTGATGGGATACAGAAACTGAAGGCCATGATCATTAACAGTGACTTTCTTGAAGGGAAGGGTGAGTTGAGGAAGAAGGATGTATCAATGGATTACCTTGAGAAGGTTCTCTCCATAACCTATCCCGGGAGAAAACTCAGGGTTATCCTTGACCCTGGTAATGGAACTGCTGGACCCATTGCAGTCAAATGCTTTGAGCGTATAGGTGCAGATGTTGAGTGTATAAATTGTGAACCAGATGGAAACTTCCCTGCACATCTTCCCGACCCCACCATTCCTGAATACATGGAACAGTTGAAACAGGTTGTGCTTGAAAAAAAGGCAGACTTTGGGGTTGGGTACGACGGTGATGCAGACAGGATTGGTGTTATTGATGAAAGAGGTAGAATCATCTGGGGGGATAAACTTCTCGGTATATTCTCAAAGTATGTTGTGAAGCGCTTTCCCAACTCACACATAATCTTTGATGTCAAGTGTTCACAGGGTGTTGAGGAATACATTGAGTCCATTGGTGGTAAACCGTATATGTGGAAAACAGGCCACTCCCTGATAAAGGCAAAGATGAAGGAACTGAGGTCACCCCTTGCAGGTGAAATGAGCGGTCATATATTCTGTGGGGGTGATTACTATGGATACGACGACGCAATCTTCGCATCACTCAGACTGTATGAGATACTTTCAAAATCAGACAAGCCTATCTCTGCACATGTGGATGAGATACCATCATACTTTACCACACCTGAAATAAGGATTGAAACCACAGAAAAGAAAAAATGGGAGATTGTGGAAAAGGTAAAGGAGCACTTCAGAAAAGAATACAGGACCATTGAGATAGATGGCGTGAGGATTTTATTTGGTGATGGATGGGGGCTTATAAGGGCTTCAAATACCCAGCCGGTTATAGTTGCAAGGTTTGAGGCGAAAACAAAAGAGAGGCTTGAGGAAATAAAAAATCTTGTTCTGGGGTTTGTTGATGCAATTAAAGGAACAGTTTAACTATCTTGTGGAAGTGGCAAGAAAGATGGGTTACAGGGTCTTTATAGATTCTATACTCTCCCCTGGTGGGGATTGCAGGGTTTATGAGAACAAGTACATCATCATAAATAAGAAACTACCTGTGAGGATGCAGGTTAAACTCCTGAAAGAGATACTTGCACAGAGGGTTGATGAAAACACATTCCTTGAACCAAGGGCAAGGAAACTTCTGGGGGTGGAATGAGTTGTGTTTACTTTATTCCTTATAACTCTGATAAAAGCCTGCTGAAAAGGATAGTTGAAGTATTCAAAAGGGCACATTTTGACAAAATCTTTCAGAAGGATGACATCGTTGCAATAAAACTCCACATGGGTGAACTTGATAACACTGCATTTGTAAGACCCATATATGTGAGGAAGATTTATGATTTTCTCAGGGAACTTGGTGCAAAACCCTTTCTCACAGACACAACCACGCTTTACAGGGGTTCAAGGGGAACTGCTGTGGATTATCTTTACACTGCCATGTGGAATGGGTTTGATTTCGCACCGATAATTATTGCAGATGGACTTGGTGGAACATCGGGTGTAGAAATTGAGGTGAACGGCAAACATTACAAAAAGGTGAAAATTGCTGAGGCAATTGCAAATGTTGAAAAGATGGTTGTTATTTCGCATTTTAAAGGTCACGAGGTTACTGGTTTTGGTGGAGCAATAAAAAATCTGGGAATGGGTTGCTCCATAAAAGAAGGTAAACTATCCATGCATTCAAATGCCATACCCGTTATAAAAGAGAAATATTGCACGGGCTGCAGAAAATGTCTCCTTGTCTGCCCTGTTGACGCACTCCATATGGATGGTAAAATAGCTGTAATAGATGAAGACAAATGCATAGGATGTGGTGAATGTATCGGGTTCTGTCCTTTCAATGCAATAAAGGTTTTGTGGAATGCCTCTTTCACATCGCTTATGGAAAAGATGGTGGAACATGCAATAGCCTCTGTTAAGGGGAAACAGGTTGTTTATATAAACCTTCTCATGGATATATCACCTGAGTGTGATTGTTATCCAAAGAGCAGGGGTGCAATTGTTCCTGATATTGGTATATTGATTTCGGACGATCCTGTGTCTATTGACCAGGCATCCTTTGACCTTGTCAGGGAATCACCGGGGGATTACAGATTCTTTGAAGGTGATGTGAGAAATAAAGATAAGTTCGCTTTAATTCATACAGGAATCAGGCCTGAAATTCAACTTGAATATGCAGAAAAACTTGGAATGGGGGAAAGGGAATATGTTCTCAAAAAGGTCGGTAGAGACTGATGTTATAATAAAGAAATTGCTCAAGTGTGCAGTATCAAAGACTGGCATACACGAGGAATTTAAATGCATGTTAAAACAGATAGCAGCCTTTGTAAAGGCAAGTGCGGGAAGTTTGTTGCTTATATTGGATGACGGGAGTCTCCAGTTTGTTGCTGTTTATGGAGGGAAGGAAGAAATCATCGGTGAAAGGCTACCTCCTGGTACAGGGATTGCTGGTATTGTTGCGGAGAGTTTGAGGCCCATCATATCAAACAATCCTTCAGAGGATAAAAGATGGGCAAAGGAGTTTGCCCTTTCCATTGGATACATACCTGAAAATATACTTGCGGTTCCTGTTATGACAGGTAATAAGATTGTTGGGGTTCTTGAGGTTCTCAATAAACAGGGTGGATTTCATAAGGAGGACCTGAAACTTTTATCCTCTGTAATCCCAATTCTTTCATCTGTTGTTGAAAAGGTAAGGCTCTACTATGTGAACCAGAAGGAGATTGAGAGGCTCAGGGCACTCATTGACATCTCTCTGAAACTTGGTGGAATGCTTGACCTCCAGACACTCCTTGAAGGGATTATGGAAACGGCAAAAGAGGCGCTGGATGCCGAGGCAAGTTCCATATTCATGATTGACAAGGAGAGGAATGACCTTTACTTTGTTGCTGCGACCGGAGAAAAGAAGGAAAGCCTTAAAGAGATAAGGGTTCCATGGGGAAAGGGGATTGTGGGGTGGGTTGCAGAACAGGGTAGGACTCTATATGTGCCCGATGTATCAAAGGATGAGAGATTCTATTCAAAGGTTGACGAAAAAACAAAATTTATAACAAAATCAATCATTGCTGTTCCTCTATGGAGAAAGAATGAAATCATTGGTGTTGCAGAGGTTTTGAACAAGAAGGGCGGTGGAACATTCACTGTTGAGGATATAACTGTTTTTGAGGCAATTGCAAAGCATGCTTCAATTGCCATTGAGAATGCATCGCTCTATAAGGAACTTGAGGACTTGTTCAGGAATGCCATCATGCTTGTTGTCAACGCAATTGAAGCAAAAGACCCATACACAAAGGGTCATACAGCAAGGGTCACAAAGTATTCAATGCTCATTGCAAGGACATTCAAGATGTCTGCTGAACAGAGAAGGGCACTTGAACTGGCTGCATTGCTCCACGATGTTGGAAAGATTGGAATACCTGACAGTGTTCTGCTCAAACCGGGTAAACTCACTGATGAAGAGTATGCCCTTATCAAGGAACACCCTTCAAGGGGTGCAAAGATAATGGAGCCCCTGAAAATTCCTGAAGTCATAGATGGTATCCTTCACCACCATGAGAAGTTTGATGGTAATGGTTATCCAGATGGTCTGAAAGATGGGGATATACCATTCAATGCAAGAATCATAGCAGTGGCAGATGCATTTGACGCCATGACCACTGACAGACCTTACAGGAAGGGTCTCCCACTTGAAGAGGCAATCAGAAGGCTTAAAAAGGATTCTGGAACACACTTTGACCCCGAGATTGTTCAGGCATTCCTTGATGTTCTTGAGGTGAGGAGGGAGGAAATAATCAGGACAATCTCTTCCTAAAAAATGAGTTATCTACTTCCCATATATCTTCTCTGCAATGGCAAGTTTCAGTATCTTAAAGTTTTCCTTTAAATAATACTTCCTATCTTCTGGCTCAAGCAGTGAACCAAGTTTTACTTTATAGTCCTTATCGGTTAATTTATCAATTAAAACATCCAGTTTTTTCAGTATATTAATATCCTCAGGTAGCGAGATACCCCTTTTTAGAAGAAATTCAATATCAAAAAGGTCTCTAATCTCCTTTCTGGAAATAAACGCTTCTATCTTTAACACCATCATATCCAATAGGGATACTACATTCACCAAAACCTGTCTATTCGTAAATCTGCTATGGGCTATTGCCCTTTCAACCCTCACATCCTTTATCTCTTTTCTTATCTCTATTTTTAATGACCGTGGATATGCAGGGGATTTTACCTCATATAAAATCGTGTAGAACTTGTTCGCGCTATCTACCAGAATATACGAAAGTTTGAGGTTATCAAGCAGTGATTCAAAAAACTCACTGGTATCAACCTTATTCCTTAGAGAGAAGTCAAGGTCAACTGAAAAGCGATTCAGACCATAACACAGTCTTAACATTGTTCCACCATAAAATACGAGGTTTCTTAGAAAACCTTTGGTATTGAGGTAATCAAGAACCTCTATCTCAAATCTCTCCTGCTCTATTAAATGCTGCATAGTCTTCTTACCATCCTTTTTGTCTTTTCTGGATAAGGCTGGATTACTGACTTCAACCTCTCTTTATCAAGTTTGTCAAGGTCCAGTGAATCAAAATCAATGGTATATTTACCAAAGGACCATAGATATACAGCATCTACAAAGGCCTTTTCTTTTGTGCTTATAAAGAAGTCATTCACACGGATGAAGTCAAAGTACAGAACTCTCTTTATCCTGTAGTAATTAAAAATAAGACCTGCTGGTTCAAAAGATATTGACCTTCTCAAAGCCGCAGACTCAAAAAAATTTCTCTGAACCTGGGTTGTAATTCCGTAGTATTCAAGTGCGGTCATAAAACTTATATACGACGGAACCTGCAAGAAGTTTGCAATTTTAAAAAACTGCTCCTTGTTATACATGTTAAGATTTTGCTTCAGTACATAAAAGTCCCTTTTTAATCTCACAAAAATACCTTTCTTTGCATAACGTGAGGCAAAAACCCTTGCAGAGTCCTCTTTTATACCAAGTATCTCTGCAAGTTCTGAGACACTGAAGAACAGTTTATTTTCAAGTTTGTCAAGCAACATTTCAATTTTCATAAGCACAGAAAGTTAACAGTTTTGTTAATTATATGTTCTTAGCAAAATAAGTCAAGCCCATTCAACAAAAAAGGGGTGGCTGGTGCCACCCCTTTAATCTTTAAACATTAAAGACCGAGTACATCATCAATCTGTGCAAGGAGCCACTTCATATCATCAAGGGTCAAATCACCCATGTGGGCAATCCTGAATGTCTTCTCCTTCAGGTCACCGTATCCATTTGATATTGTTGCACCCCTCTTTGCAAGTTCCTCATTGAGACCTGCGACACTTATTCCCCTTGTGTTCTCAACCGTTGTGAGTGTGTAGGACAGATACTTCTCCTCAGGGAACAGTTTGAAGTTCTTCCTTGCCCATTCCCTCACATATTTTGCCATCTCTATGTGTCTGTTGAACCTGTTATCAAGCCCTTCCTTGAAAATCCTGTCCATCTGAACATTCAGTGCATAGATATGGGATATACTTGGTGTTGTTGGTGTTTGATGCCTCTTATCCCAGTACTTCTTGAATGTGAGGAAGTCAAAGTAATAACCCCTGTTCTCCACCTCCTCTGCCCTCTTCAGGGCCTTTTCACTCACAACACCGATGGCAAGACCGGGGGGAAGGGCAATCGCCTTCTGTGTGCTTGTCACAAGCACATCTATCCCGAGTTTATCCACCTCAATCTTTATTCCACCGGCAGAGGACACAGCATCAACACACCAGACAACATCAGGGTATTTCTTTATCACATCAGCCATCTCCTCAAGGTTGTGCATCACACCTGTTGAGGTCTCATTGTGGGTGACAAACACTGTGTCAAACTCACCCGTCTTCAGTTTCTTATCAATCTCCTCAGGTGGAATTGCCTTACCAAAGGGAACCTCAATAACATCAATCTCCTTGCCATTTGCCTTTGAGATTTGAGCCCATCTCTTGCTGAATGCACCACAAATTGTATGGAGCGCCTTATTCTTCACCACATTCCTTGATGCAGCCTCCATAAGCCCTGTTCCAGATGATGTGGAAAGGATAATGAAGTTTTCAGTATAAAAGAGTTTCTGTATCTTTGGGACAACCTCCTCCATGAGTGCAGCAAATTCCTTTGACCTGTGTCCCATCATGGGCACGGACATCGCATTGAGGATCTCATCCATTACCTCTGTTGGACCTGGTATGAACAGTTTTTTATGCATCCAGCCTCCTTTGTTTTTTAAGTTCCTCCCTTAATTCAGAGTAAAGCGGGAAGGCATCCGTGAGTTCCTTAACCTCTCCCCTGACCTCTTCATAAACCTTTTCATCATCAATATTTGTAAGCACTTTATCAATCAGCCTGACAATCCTCTTCATCTCGTCCTCTTTCATTCCCCTTGTTGTGAGTGCAGGGGTCCCAACCCTTATTCCACTGGCAATAAAGGGTTTCTCCTTATCAAATGGTATTGTGTTCTTATTCACGGTTATATTTGCCTTATCAAGTGCCTCCTCTGCCTGCTTTCCAGTTATACCCTTGCTCTTCACATCTACAAGGAGAAGGTGTGTATCTGTTCCACCTGCAACCAGCCTCCATCCGAGTGACTTAAACTCCTCTTCCATTGCCTTTGCATTTTTAACAATCTGTTTCTGATACTCCTTGAATTCATCTGTCATCGCCTCCTTGAAAGCCACTGCCTTTGCAGCAATGATGTGCATGTGGGGACCACCCTGGA
>Ga0190303_1000299_pt1 | contig 20467 bp, 19 predicted proteins | sample 48700701_MG_FD_161672 | JGI IMG/M metagenome (GOLD analysis project Ga0190303, IMG submission 161672) | Hydrothermal vent sediment bacterial communities from Southern Trench, Guaymas Basin, Mexico - 4870-07-0-1_MG | ecosystem: Environmental > Aquatic > Marine > Hydrothermal vents > Sediment ... | reverse complement strand
ACGCCGGATAACACATTTGGCGAACTGGTCAGACCCGATGGATTATTTGACCAAATGGAAGATTTGATGAAGGCCTATACATCCGGAAGTTGCAGATTTTCTTCCGTGCTGCCGAGGATGAAACAACTGGCTGCCGGTGTCGGCCGGGTCCGCCTTGAGTCATACGCCAGGGGAATGCCCCTGTATAATGGCGTCATCTCAACCTTTGACGATCTCAGTCAATCCGGGAATGTGGACGCAAAATGCGCCCTCTCCACAACCGGGTTTGCCGGGCTGATGGCTTTGGTGAATAAGATTCGTCACAGGTCTTTGTTCAGTGTTGCGGCATCACCGGTCCTTGCGGACCTGCTGAGCCGGGAGGAAAAATCCTGTCTTATCAGGCCTATCACCGACGAGGAAGAAAAGGTGCAGGTCATCGATGATCTCATAAGTTTATACAGGCCCGGCAAGTGCAACATATTTCACATCGGGGATACCATGGGAGATTTTCCTGCATTAAAACATGCTGCGGAATTGGGCGGTACAGGCATTGCTTTTAATCCAAATGAGCCGTTAAGAGCGAGCATTTCGAGACTCCCGAGAGACATTCGGACAAGGATCCGTGAGATCAATTTTACAGACCAGGAGACACCCGATTATACCAAGGTCTGTGATATTATCAGGGAGGCTGTCTGGAAGACGCTCAGGACACGGCTTTAACCCTGTGGTAAGGGAACGGACACTAAAGGACCACTGGAAGGAAAGACTGATCCGGCAGGGAAGGTCGTATTGCCACTGGCCGGTTGATGGGTTACATTTTGGACAGCCCGAGGCTTTTCAATGATAATATAGGCGGATATGCTTTAATCAATATGATAAGGTCCTGTAATCGACCGGCTTGACTGTAGGACCGCCCTTGTATCAGGAATGCAAGTGCCTTTGAGGAATTTTGTATGGAAGAAACAGGAAAGGCCGCTGAGACCCTGACAAAAGAACTCGAACAAATACTGCAGGACAAGATGGCCCCGCTTTTTGAGCGTTACGGGCTGGACATCAAGGACCTGCTTACTCCCCTTAAATGGAAGCCGGTGGTCCTTGTAATAGGCAACTACTCATCTGGAAAATCCACTTTTATCAACGAAATCCTGGGAAGCCGGATCCAGCGCACGGGTCAGGCACCCACTGATGACAGCTTTACCATCCTGACCGCACCAGAGTCTGATGAATCCGAGGGAGAGATACCTGGAAGCACTGTGGTAAATGATGAACGTCTTCCCTTTTCTCCTCTCAGGCGCTTTGGCGAGAGCCTTCTGTCTCATATGCGATTAAAGAGGGTGGAAGATACCCCCGTCCTCCAGGATTTTGCCATCATAGATACCCCGGGAATGCTGGATTCTGTCACAGAAAAAGACAGGGGCTATGACTACCTTGGCGTAGTGGGAGAACTGGCAAAGCTGGCGGACCTCATCATCCTGATGTTTGATCCCCATAAGGCAGGAACAATAAAGGAGACTTATCAAGCCATCCGCAGTACGCTCCCAGGCTCCACCGGAGAAGACAGGGTCATTTACGTGCTGAATCGAATTGACGAATGCGAAAGCATGTCCGATCTTTTGAGGTCTTATGGGACCTTGTGCTGGAACCTTTCACAGATGACGGGCAGAAAGGACATGCCAAGGATATATCTCACCTTTGCTCCCCGGGAAGGCAAAGTGCCTCCCCCGGGCTTTGAGATATGGATGAACGAACGTGAAGAGCTCAAGCAGGCCATGAGTTCAGCACCAAGGATGAGGCTAAGCCACATACTCCAGGAAGCGGATCGAATAGTAAGGGAGCTTGGCCTGCAAATAGAGGCCATGGCCGCCTTCCAGAAACGATTTATCCATAAATTCAAAGGGGTTCTACGTACATGGGGCGTGGCCGCCATACTGGCCTTCTTTTTTGGAGACCTGATCATGAAACTCTTGAGCGGCTATCCGGAAATCCCGCTTGCAGGGGCCCTGCTGGACGGAAACATAAATTTCAGGCATTTCTTTTGGCCCATTTTATGGGCCATGCTGGTCGTGGCCTCAGCTTCCCTGTATGTTCAACGGATACTTTTCCCAAAATTCACAAAGAGTACCCTGAAGGACCTGGACAACCTGATACCAATTGAGACTGCCTACAAAAGGGACCTCTGGAACAGGGTGAAGCACCGGATACATAAACTCATAGAAGACCAGGCCAGGAGACAGATATTGATTGCACATGGCCGATACCTTGGGAAGGTAGAGCGCTTCCTTGACAAGGATCTTGCTCGCTTTTTCGAACGTATTTAGCGCCTTGCCCTTTAACATAATCTTGGGTCTATAGTATCCTGAAAAAATCTGATAAATGGAGGCTTTATGTCCGGTCATTCAAAGTGGAGCACTATAAAACACAAGAAGGCGATGCAAGACGCCAAGCGCGGCAAAGCTTTCTCCAGGATCATAAAGGAAATAATGGTAGCCGCCCGTATAGGTGGCGGAGACCTCGGCGCCAACCCAAGGCTGAGGACTGCGGTAGCGGCCGCAAAGGCCGAAAATATGCCCAAAGATAATATAGAGCGGGCAATTAAGAAGGGTACCGGTGAGCTTGAGGGTGTAAATTACGAGGAAGTAACATATGAAGGCTACGGCCCGGGAGGAGTGGCAATACTGGTTGAAACGATTTCAGACAACCGCCAACGCACCGTAGCGGATATACGGCATCTCTTTTCCAGGATGGGCGGCAGCCTTGGAGAACCCGGAAGCGTGGCATGGCTGTTCGAAAAAAAAGGATTGTTATTGGTTGAGAAAGACAAGGTCGATGAAGAAGAGCTTATGACTATAGCCCTGGAAGCAAATGCCGACGATATACAAGAGCAGGAATCCGAATGGGAGATATATACCGCCCCTGAAGACTTTGAAGACGTGAAATCCGCCCTGGAATCCAACGGTATTCCTGTACTGTCCGGCGAAGTCACGATGCTACCCGGCAATACGGTCGGTATTGAGGACGAAAAGCAGGCAGGCCAACTCCTCAAACTTATGGAGGCCCTGGAAGAAAACAGCGACGTGCAGGATGTTTATGCAAACTTTGACATACCTGATGAAATCCTTGGAAAGGTCAGCCGGGCATGACAAGGGAGATTATCCTGGGGATCGACCCCGGATCGCTGGCTACTGGCTATGGAATTGTGTCATGGGAGGATAACAGGCTCCACTTCGTCAATGCCGGCATTATCCGTCCGCATGCAGGGCTCACTTTTGCAAAGCGGCTTGAAAGACTCTATTCGGGCCTGAAAGAAGTAATAGGCCGACACAATCCAACTGTCTCGGCAGTGGAAGGGGTCTTTCAATCAGTCAACGCAAGGGCTGCCCTGCTGCTTGGTCATGCCAGGGGGGCGGTAATTCTGGCGGCGGTCCATGGAGGTCTACCTGTATTCGAGTATTCGCCCATAACAGTTAAACAGGCAGTGGTTGGCTACGGCAGGGCGGAAAAGTCCCAGGTACAACATATGGTCCGGATACTTCTCAATCTGTCCAAAAAACCCGCCCAGGACGCCGCAGATGCCCTGGCTGTGGCAATATGCCATGCCCACTCTTCGGGCAGCCGGTTGTTATCCGATTCCCGGGAAAATACGGGCTGATGATCGGCTGTATCAGCGGCAAGATTCTGGGTCCATGGGACCGGGGTATTATAGTCGATGTGAATGGGATCGGTTATGAAATCCAGATGCCCTCTTCATCCCTGGCCAACCTGCCTTCATCCGGTAATGAAGTAACGGTCTTCACCCACCTTGTCTGGAAGGATGACACGCTCTCACTTTACGGATTTGAAACAATTGAAGCCAGGGACATGTTCAGGCTGTTGATGGAGGTTTCAGGGGTCGGCCCCGGATTGGCACTAAAAATCCTGTCGGTGCTCTCTGCCGGAGAACTCTTGCAGATACTGGTCAGAGAAGAGAATAATAGACTTCGGGCCATCCACGGCGTAGGGGAGAAGACCGCTGCAAGACTGTGTATTGACCTGAAGGAAAAGGCCAGGGCCATACTTGCGAAAAGACAATGGTATGTGGAGCCGGCCTCTCATATTGAGCAAGTGGCTGCGGGAGACCTGTGGAATGATGCGCTTTCAGCACTTACTCATCTGGGTTATGGTTCATCCGAGACCAGGGCCGCCCTTGCCAGGGCTTTTGCCTCGGCGGGTGAAAGTGCAGGCCTTGAAGATCTTGTGAAAAAGGCGCTGCAGTTTCTGGCGAAAGGTCATACAAAACAGGCATGATGGCAAAAAATACCGCGGACAGAACGGACGATACGGATCTGAGCCCGGAATCCCTGATGGAAGACAGATCCTTTGAGCCCGGGATAAGGCCCAAGTCTCTTTCTGAATATATAGGCCAACAAGAGGTCAAGGCGAGCCTCGAGGTCTTTATTGCTGCAGCAAGAAAAAGAGGCGAGGCCCTTGATCATGTGTTGATCCACGGACAGCCCGGCCTGGGCAAGACCACTCTCGCCCACATAATTGCAGCAGAGCTTGGAGTGAACTTCAGGTCCACCTCTGGTCCCGTGATAGAAAGGCCTGGAGATCTGGCCGCCATACTGACCAATTTACAGCAGGGAGACGTCCTGTTTATTGACGAAATTCACAGGTTGAGTCCTGTGGTAGAGGAAATACTCTATCCTGCAATGGAGGACTTTCATCTGGACCTGATGATCGGACAGGGACCCAGCGCGAGGACCATCAAGATCGAGATTCCGCGGTTCACCCTGGTCGGGGCAACCACCAGGGCCGGGCTGCTCTCACCGCCCCTTAGGGATCGCTTCGGGGTAGTGCTCAGGCTGGATTTTTACAAGGATGATGACCTTTGCATAATTGTCAACCGGTCTGCCAGGATCATGGCCACCGAAGTCGACCAGGAGGGCGCCCTTGAAATCGCAAAGAGGTCGAGGGGCACTCCCAGAATAGCAAACAGGCTTTTAAGGAGGGTACGGGACTATGCAGAAGTTAAGGCAGGTGGAAGCATATCCCGTCAGATTGCAGACAAGGCCCTGCGCTTGCTTGAAGTTGACCGTCAGGGTCTTGACCGCATGGACCGTGAAATTTTAGGTGCCATAATAGACAGGTTCAATGGAGGGCCGGTAGGGCTTGATGCCCTTGCCACATCCGTGGGGGAAGAAAAAGGCACGCTTGAAGATGTCTATGAACCCTTTTTGGTACAGAGGGGTTATGTGCACAGGTCTTACAGGGGCAGGATCGCAACAGACCTTGCCTATGAACACTTAGGCCGTAAAAAGAGTAAAAATGTTAAGAAATTAATTAGTTAGTAATAGTTTAAAATTACTACAAACCACGAAAGGTTACGATTACAATGGCTGCTATCGTACCGCTTGATCCGGAAAAACTGCGTCTGAAAATAGATCCCCAAGACCTGGGTTTTCAACGACTAAGCCAGCTTGAGACTGAGGAAAGGCCTTTAGTGGCCCAGGAGAGAGCCATCCAGGCCCTCACTTTTGGCCTGAGAATGGAACATCCTGATTTCAACATATACGTTGCAGGGATCAATGAAACAGGGCTTTCCGAGCTGGCGAGGTCGTATGTGGAGGAAGTGGCCAAAGACAGGCATCCTCTGCCTTCTGACTGGTGTTATGTCCACAACTTCCGGAATCCGGATACGCCCACTGCTGTGGAGCTTAATAAGGGCAAAGGCAGGGAATTCAGAAAAGACATGGCGGACTTGTTGGATGAATTGATGCTCCATATACCTAAGGTCTTTGAAGCCGATACTTATGTTTCGCAAAAGGAAGAGGTGATAAAGGCGTTCAATGAAGACCGGAAAAGGGTATTTCAGGAACTGGATAAAAAGGTGCGCGAAAACGGCTTCATACTGCAATCAGATCAATCGGTCATGATGGTGGTCCCGGCAAAGGAAGACGGTACCCCTCTTACCCCTGAGGACCTGTCGAAGATGTCCCAGGAAGAACGGAAAGAACTCAAGGCCAAGAGCGAAGAGTTCCACAAAGATATGGCAGATGCCATGAGGCACATTCACCATCTGGAACAGTCAGTGCGCCAGAGGCTGAAAGAGCTTGATCAGGATGTTGCAGGCCAGACGATTGACACCTTACTTGAACCCCTGAAAAAAAAATATGAATCTTACAAAATACTCCGGGACTACTTTGCTGATATAAAAGAAGACGTAATCCAGCACATGGACGACTTCCGTCCTAAGAGCGAGTCTGCTCCAGCCCTGCCTTTTCCGTTCCCAGGAGCCGGTCCGTCATTTACCCGGTACGAAGTAAATATGCTCGTTGACAATTCAGAGATCAAAGGGGCGCCTGTCATTATAGAAAGCAACCCGAGCTATCCAAACCTGTTCGGCGTCGTTGAACGCAAGGCCCAGTTCGGTGCCCTCTTTACCGATTTCACCATGATCAAGCCAGGTTCAATTCACCGTGCAAACGGCGGTTATCTGCTGATAAAGGCCCTCGACCTCTTAAAATGGCCTTTTTCTTATGAAGCCCTGAAAAGGGCTCTAAGGAATAGAAAGATTGAGATAGAAGACCCTGCGGAACAATTCGGATTATTCACGACCAAAGCGCTGAAACCCAAACCGATCCCTCTGCGTATAAAGATAGTACTTATGGGGAATCCGTTCATCTATCAACTCCTTTATAACTACGATGAAGACTTCAGGGAGCTTTTCAAGGTCAAGGCGCACCTTGACGTCCATGTTGACAGGAACGAAGAGAGGCTGGATCAATTCATGCGTTCGACCAAGGCCCTTATAGAACGGGAAAATCTCAGGGACCTGCATATGAGCGGTGTTGCGAGTCTCATTGAGTTCAGCTCCGAGCTGGCAGGGTCCCAGGAAAAGCTCAGTCTAAAAATATCGGATATTGCAGACCTGCTGCGAGAGGCGGATTTCTGGGCAGGGTCCGAAAATAGCGAGCTTATCGAGGGCAGGCATATCCAGAAGGCAATGGATGAAAAGACTTACAGGTGCAACCTGTATGAAGACCATCTGCATGAAATGCTCAAAAAAGATATCCTTAAGGTGGCAACAACCGGTAAGACCGTGGGCCAGGTAAACGGGCTGTCCATCTATGACCTTGGTGACTATGTGTTCGGAAGACCTTCCAGAATTACAGTGAATATAGCTCTCGGCAGGGAAGGAGTTGTAAACCTGGAAAGGGAGGCCGATCTCAGCGGCAATATTCACACCAAAGGCGTTATGATACTGGCCGGGTATTTAAGGGCCTGCTTTGCGGCAGACTGTCCCTTGAGTCTCAATGCCTCCATATGCTTTGAGCAGAGCTACGGAATGGTCGAGGGAGACTCGGCCTCCGGTGCAGAGCTGTTCGCCCTGTTATCAGCGCTCTCCGATGTGCCGATTGACCAGGGAATTGCCGTAACCGGGGCTGTCAGCCAGAAAGGAGAAATCCTGCCGGTAGGGGGTGTCACCAGAAAAATCGAGGGTTTTTTTGACCTCTGCGAGGCGAAGAATTTCACAGGCGGGCAGGGAGTGATAATCCCGGAGGCCAACGTCAAGGACCTGATGCTCAAACCGAAAGTGATTGATGCCGTAAAACAAGGCAAGTTCCATATCTGGGCCATATCCAAGGTGGAGGAAGGCCTGGAAATACTGACCGGCCAGCCTGCCGGGGAACCCGGCCCTGATGGATGCTATCCGGAAGGATCAGTATTTGCAAAAGTAAAAGACAGGCTGAGGAAACTTGCTGAAGAAGCCAGGTTCTTCATGCAAAAAGAAAGAGAAGAGGAAAAAGAAAAGCATTAGAGATCACAGGAGAAAAAATGGAACTCAATATCATCAATTCCAAGGATGAATTGCCCGTAAAAAGAGGATATACGATCTCCCTGATCATAAAGAAATTCAAGGGACATAAAGATGTAGAGATACATCTCTTCCGGCCTGACTGGGACGAGAAGGAGGCCCGGCACTACGACTGGTCAAAGCTTTTGGGAGACCCGATAGACAGAAATGCACCCTTTGATCCCGTGAGCAGTCGCAAGGTCCTTTTGGAATCATTTACCACTGAAGAAAGAGACATCATATTGGACTACATGAAGAAACGGTATGTCTCCAGATTGTCTGCAATCAATTCACGTCCCCTGGACTTCCCTATTCCTCTGGGGCTCATTCCCTTGTCTGAAATCCCTGAGGATGGCAATATCGGCCGCATCCGCTTTGAAGAGATCCCCAACTATACACTCTCCTTTCCTGTGCACGGCCTCTACATTTTGAGTCAACACGAACCTGTAAAGGAAGAGATATAGCCTTCATGACTATTGAGTTAGCTCCGCTTCGAGATATAGCCTTTGATTATTGGATGATTATCCAATAATCCGTTACAATCAGCATATGATGCGGAGCTAACTCAATAGTCATAATAGCCTTTTGGACCCCGGTGAAGGAGACAGGGAAAAGGTTTGAAAATCCGGTGACCTGTCATTTAATGAAATGGATTTTGCTGCCATAATACAGAGATTCGCAATACTCACACCACCCATACTTCTTGCTGTTACCGTGCATGAAATGGCCCACGGGTGGGTGGCTTATCGCCTCGGCGACCCTACTGCAAAGCTTATGGGACGGCTTACCCTTAACCCTATCCGTCATCTCGATCCCATCGGCACATTGGTATTTTTTATTACTCAGACCATAGGTTGGGCAAAACCGGTACCGGTTAACCCCGGTTATTTTAAAAATCCCAGGAATGGCATGGTCTGGGTCTCGCTGGCAGGTCCCGGGGCCAATATCCTCCTGGCAATATTGAGTGCTGTTTTGTTGAGGCAGTTCCTGGGGCCGTTTTGGGAGGCATCGGGCTTTTTCGTGCGCCCGGTTCTATACATGGCATATGTGAGTGTGCAGATTAATATAGGGCTTGCGGTGTTCAATCTCCTCCCCATCCCGCCTCTCGACGGCAGCAAGGTCCTTATGGGAATACTTCCTCCCGGCCTGGCAAGCTCCTTCGAGAGGTTTGAGCGTTATGGTTTTCTGCTTATTCTGGTACTTGTCTTTACAGGGGTAACCGGCCGCGTTATCGTTCCGCTGATCCTATATCTGAATAAACTCCTATTGGGAACGGTACTTTGAGGCAGGCCTTTATGAATAAACAGGCAAAACAGCGAATACTGAGCGGCATGAGGCCCACCGGCAAGCTGCACCTGGGGCATCTGCACGGTGTGCTCGAGAACTGGAAGCGTCTTCAGGATAAATATGAGTGCTTCTTTCTTGTGGCTGACTGGCATGCCCTGACTACCAGTTACGAACGCCCGCAGGATATCCCGTCAAACATGGATGATATGGTGCTGGACTGGCTGGCGGCGGGCATAGATCCGGACAGGGCCACCCTGTTTATCCAGTCAGAAGTAAAGGAGCATGCAGAGCTTCATCTCATGCTTTCCATGATCACGCCTGTTTCATGGCTGGAGCGCAATCCTACGTACAAGGAACAGCAGCAGCATCTCAAGGAAAAGGAACTGGCAACCTTTGGTTTTCTGGGTTATCCGGTGCTCCAGGCTGCTGACATATTACTGTACAAGGGTAACAAAGTACCTGTAGGCGTGGATCAACTGCCCCATATTGAATTGGCCCGGGAAATCGCGCGCAGGTTTAATTATCTGTATAAGGATATTTTTTCAGTACCTGAGGCCCTGCTGGCTGAAGTCCCCAAGCTTCCTGGCCTGGACGGCAGAAAAATGAGCAAGAGTTATGGAAACTCCATATTTCTGTCGGATCCTCCGGGCGTGGTAAGGAAAAAAATATCCACGATGATCACTGATATAAAGCGGCCGAGGATGAGAGATCCCGGTGATCCTGAAAACCGCTGTATAGCCTTCAGGCTTCACAGGCTTTATCAGCCGCCGGAACAGCTTGAGGTCATTGTATCTGAATGCAAGGCGGCCAGGCGGGGCTGTGCGGCATGTAAGAAAGAGCTTGCCGAGGCCATTATCCGAAAAATGGATCCGATCTGGCGGAAGAGAGAGGCCCTTGCCGCCGATCCCGGCAAGGTCAGGGCCGTACTGGCAGATGGGGCCAGCAGGGCCAGAAAGGTTGCACAGTCTACAATGGCCCAGGTCTGGAGCGCCCTTTGGAACCGGAATGCCAGGTAAAGCTGGAGGTCTTCGAGGGACCTCTGGATCTGCTTCTTCACTTAATCCAGAAGAATAAGATCGAAATTACCGATATCCCCATAGCCGTGGTGACCGCCCAGTACCTGGAGTACCTGGAGTTCATGCAGGCCGCCCTTGACGTGGTGGTAGCCGGTGAATATCTGGTGATGGCTGCCACCTTGATGCACATCAAGTCCAGAATGCTCTTGCCAAGGCCTGATCTCCTGGATATTGAAGACGACCCCAGGCTCGAGATAGTCCGGCCCCTTCAAGAGCTGGTCCAGATGAGGGAGGCAGCCGCGTCCCTTGAGCGCAGACCGGTACTGGGCAGGGACGTGTTTATCCGTGAAGGGGGACTGGAGGGTGAAGAATTAAAAATTGGGGAAAAGGAAACCCCTGCATCCGGTTCTGAGTGGACCCTTGATGTAAGCCTCACAGACCTTATCTCCGCCTTCAAAAAGGTGCTGAGGAACAGCTCTCTTCCCAGGGTCCTTGAAATCACCAGGGCCAGGGCCAGTCTTTCTGAACGAATGGAATCTCTTGCCGAAGAACTCGGGCGGACCGGAAGTATGCGGTTCTTTGATCTTTTTTTTTCAGAAGAGCGGGAAATGATCATTGTCACGTTTCTGGCAATACTTGAGCTTGCCCGGTTGGGCAAGGTGCGTCTTTTACAGAAAAGCCCGGGTGGAGATATCCTGGTCTTCTTGAGGCGTGGTGATGGTTAAGCTGCTAATTGATGCCTGCATCGTTGTGCAAAAAGCCCGACAGGACAGAAAACCCGCCGGGCTTTTTATTAAATTACCTTGATAAACAGAAAGGCGAAATTTCTAAGCCGACTACATCGGTACGACCAGCTTTTCCGTCTCTTCATTCCAGTTCACAATGACCCACCAGAGGGCCATTACAAGAAAGATAAGGGCCAGGGTGCCTCCGTAGCCGAGCCAGGTGTCAGGCATGTACACAAAGCTGCCGAATTTGCCGCTGTTGGTTATGCCTTCATCTAACCAATCCTCCATTCCTTCCCAGTCATTGGCCTTGAACCACCCATCTACAATGGCATTAGAAACGCCGAAGAAAAGTCCCACAACCCATAGCTTAATCTGACCCTCACCCATGCGCCAGAGGGTTCCGGTTCCGCAGCCTCCGGCAATTACACCGCCAAAGCCGAAAATAATGCCTCCTACAACGCCGCCCCAGCCAAAGAAACCCCTGACATAGTGTTCAATCGCCCGGAGCTCGGTAAATTTGAGGACCGCAACTCCGGCGGCCACAATAGCTACACTGAGGGCCACAGACTTGGCCATTTTGGCATCACCTGACAGGTGAGGCTCACGAAAGCCCTGGATCATGCACCAGCGCCCGCGCTGCATTGTATATCCAATGCAGGCAGGAATAATCAACAGCCCGGCCAGCCGTACCAGAGCATCATCGTCACTGGTTGCATAGGCATTAGTCCCCCAGATAAGAACACCAAGTGCGGCAATACCCAGGATGATCTGGAGGGGCAAGGGAAGTCCGAAGGTCTTTGCTCCACCAGAGCCCCAAGAAATATGCTCCATTTCCCAATAAAGGTACTTGACAGCGATCACTGCACCTATGATGATCCCCACGAACATACAAAATCCACTGGCAGAGAGATTCCCAACCGAATTGTAAAAGCCGCCTATGTTACATCCACCTGACATGGCGGAACCGATGCCCATTAATATCCCTGCAAAAACCGCCTTCACCAGCTCCAGTCTCGGGGGAATCCTGATGGCAAAGTCCCCTCCAAGGCAGGCCGAAATAAAGGCACCTGCCACAAAACCCAGGCCGATGACAGAACCGCTGTTGACGAGGATACTTGATGGTTTATCCCCAAATACGTGTACGCCATAGAGTATCCACTGGCCCCAGTTTCTCACGGCGCCGACCGCACCCCAGGGACGGGCCCAGGCCAGGCAGATAATGCTCAAAAGGGCAACAAGGATACCACAGAGAGTGGCATTCCATTCCCCTGTACACAAAACCTTGTAAAGTTCTTTAAATTTTTTCCCCAATATGCTCTCACTCATCAATCCATTCCTCCCCAAAAGCCTTATCTTCTGAAGCTTGACTGCATATCTATATAATTTGGCATCCCAACTAACTAAATATTATTACTGACAAATCTCCAAATAGTCTCGTTTCGGTCAGGATAAATCGATCGCTTTTTCATAGCAGTCTCATCATGGGCTGTCAAGCCTGATCATGCGTTTCGCTGGCACTGAAGGCGCACATGGTTCAGCCCATAAATTCTTAATCCTTATGGCCCCAGCCTCCAATGCCCAAAAGCTCAAGGTGGAATGAAAAGCGGGTTTCGTCCTCGTCCTTTTTCAATTCGCCTTTAAGTGCCCAACAAGTTGATTGGTACCGGAGACCAAAAACGGAATCAAGATCTGAGTCTTCGGAGAGATTCCTCTTTAACTCACATATTCCATACCAGGAAGGTGAAAATGCAGTATATATCTCAAGGTTGAGTTCATTTATGTGGGCAAAGCAGTTGTACCTGTAATCTACATCCAGATGATCGCCTGTAGAGTTTGATAGGCGCCCCAGGAAATTGTACCTGGTAAAACCTTTTCCATAGACATTGTATGTAGTGTCATAGCGCATAAAGAAGTTGGGGAAAGGTCGAAGATCCAGCTCGGCATAAATCTCGGAAAAATGTCCGGGGTCATCTTCACCCGGCAGGTCTCTCATGTTTTCCCTGGTGTCATAGCTCTGCTCTACGAAGAACCTTACAACGTCTGTATAGGCAAATCTGTTATTACCAAGGGGAGTTTTGCTGCTGAGGAACGAGAGCAGGGACCATGTGATCCGGTTTACGGGTTCAAGCCGGTCCAGGGCGTCGATATCAGGCAGATCGTCCTGGTCCTCAGAGGGGCGATACTGGTAAGTCAGCCTGGGCCGTATGCTGTGTCTTACGGTCTTTTCGCCCGAAAGGCGATAGGTCCGTCCAAAAGTCGTGCTCAGGTCGGTTCTCAGATTACAGAGCAGCCTGTTGGGATGGCTATCGGGGTGCTGTTCCGGATCATGGCCGCCGGTCTCATACACGGTCTCTTCGATGGATCCGCTTAAAATTAAATCGGCCAGGTTATAGAAATTTAACGGCAAGGATATCCTTGGCTCTATGTGCAGGCGTTGTTCCCTGATACCTGTCTCTCTCCAGTAATATACATACGAGGTAGCCCAATCATAGTAAAAAGGGGAATCAAAGAGAGGCTTTCTGAATCCGTGAAGCTCCAACCTGGGATATGTCTGTACGGTCTCATCCTGTTTCCCTGCTTCCAGGTTATCGTTATAGCGGCCTTCGCTTCCGAAAAACATGTCCTGTGTGAGCTTGGTTATCTGGAGAGTTGAAGGGCGAATCAGGTCGGTTTCGTCAGTTAGGGAACGGCCGAAGGTCTTTCGGAATGCCCTGTCTGTTTCATCGTAACCCATCGGCCCGTCATCAAATTCCAACAGGTAATCCCTGTCGCTGACCGTGTCCACGTCCACCTTGGCTTCAAGGCCCCAGGGGAGTTGCTGGTCTGCCTTTGCCCTCAGCCACCAGCGTCTTTCATTACCTCTTGTATGCCCGTCATCGTTGAAGTCGTCGTCTTCCAGGGTATCTACCAGGAAGTTGTATCGGAGGATTCCCCTGTCTTTCTCGGAAAATACATGACGGAGCTCCACTCCCTCCATCCATCCCCTCTCAGCCATGGGGTGCTGATAAAAAGTGGCATCCATGCTGTCGTTAATGGCCCAGAAGAAGGGGACATTAAGCTCTGCCCCATTCCTTTTGGACGAAGAAAAGTAGGGTAACAATAATCCTGTTTTTCTGTATTTGTTTATGGGCAGTATAACCCACGGGCTGTAGAGCACGGGAATGTCCCTTATGTTGAAGGAGCTGCTTTTGGCAAAGGCCATGCCTTCAATGGTAAGCCTGAGGTCCCGACACTTGAAGCTCCATGCCTGCTTGGGAAGAGGACAGGTACTGATGGTGGCATGTTTTGCCCGATATTCTTCAGGACCTGTCTTCTGGATCTGTTTGGCCAGAAGGTGTATGTTATTTCTCTGCAAAAAGAGCTCGGCATTCTCTATTGTGCCTGTAGATGTATTGAGATCCAGTTCTCCTTCTGTTCCCTTCAAAACATCCGTGTCGAGGTATATGACCACATTGCCGTTTGCCCATACCTTGGCCCTGTGCCTGTCATACATGATCCGGTCTGCACATACCTTGAGATCACCCCTCCAGACCCGGACTGCTCCTTCGCCCATAATTACATCCGAAGAGTGGAAATAAGTCAGCCGCAGGGCCTCTATGTGCCAGGGCTCAGCCCCTGGTGAAGGACTGGCCTCGATTTGAGAAAGCGTTTTTTCTTCTTTAAGCTGTCCGGCTGAGGCCCTTTCAGGTCCTGAGGCCGTCAGACCCGTTGCCGGAAGTGTCAGCACAAGGCCCAGTATGAGCAGAACGATTCTCTGGATATGAGCGTGAGTTTCCATAACCTGGACCGTTTAGTATCACATGGCCATAGTGCTTTCAATAAAGAGGGACTAAAACTCAAAATCTTTTTAGGATCCTGTTTCTCCAGAACATCTTTAATTCGATTTTCAGCAGGAGAGACAGGGGGAGTGGACGAGTGACTATCCGGACCTTACCGGACTTGACGGCCCGGATAACCGATTCCGGTTCAGGTTCTGCCTCTATGAGCGAGTAAGTAGTGTGGAACTGGCATCTTTGATGGGCGTCGGAAGATCCGACCATGGGGAGATCGTGTTCTTTTGCAAATTTTATCGCAGGGCGGTTAAAGTCCAGCCGCTCAGAATAAAAATGGCAATATTCCACTGCGTCAAAGAGATTGACATGCCGCCTCAGCATGCCCCTCAGTGACACCAGGCCGGGAAAATATGGGTGGGGAGCAATTATCAGGTTATCAGGCCTTTTCAAGTAATCCAGACGGGCGATTTTGTCACGTTTCACCTGTTGAAAATCCATGTTATGAAGGAGTACATGCCGGCCCTGGATTGTTGCCTCCATACCCGGTATCAACACTATTCCCCTTTCTTTGGCATAATCCCTCAGGTATCCGCTATAGGTGACACAATTGTGGTTGGTTATGGCCAGTACAGAGTATCCCAGCCTGCAGGCCATGTCTATGAGTTCGGTTGCGCTGTAGAGGATAAGATCTTCAGGGTCTTCGGAAGTATGTATGTGGAGGTCTGCCTTTAAGATAGCCATGAATTCAGTGAGGATTTTTCCTGAGATGAAGAATGTAAAGGAGTGGAGAGAGGCCGATCTCAAGTAATGTGAAGGAAGAGACTATCAGGATTATCTCAGTCCAGCAGATGAAGAGGCTGTCCTTGAGTATCCATAAAGGGAGAAATGACTCGAGGCCCTGATCCAGCAAAAAGGCCCTGTCACCACTTTTCAAACCCATACGTCGTTTTGCAAGGCTTGAGATCAGATCGCCGGACATGGAGCAAATGGCAAGCTTAAGCCCGAGAACAAGGCCGAAAGGCGTAAAGTAACCGGCCAGACCCGTCCCAACGACTGAAATGATTATTCCCCTCCAGGTCTTGTGCGGGCCCAATAGATAACGGCCGTCTATCCATTTATATCCCATGTCCAAGGGAGCGGAAAGGCGTTCCTTGAGAACGACCCTCCCCAGTATGGGCAGAAAGTTACTCCAGCCAAGAAGAAGCAGGATCATGATATCCCGCTGCCACAGGTGTAGTTCTGCCATTTGTCCTTGCGGTAATTATTCGCTCTCTCCCTGGCGATCGGCAGACTTTTGCAGGGTTTCAACCGCGGGCAAATTGCAACAAAAGCGGCATTTGCACAGATTATGCTTTGAAACCCGAAAAAGTCTGCCGATCGCCAGGGAGTGTAATCAGCATTTTCGTAGCATAATGAGATTTCGTCTAAAGCTGCCGACAGGTGTTCGGGTCTTTATGATACTGGTTTCCCATCCATGCCTTTGCAGGCAGCCGATTTCCCTTTTCAGTTTTTCGTTCATCCCGGGACCCTTCATGGCTATTACCAGGCCGTTTGCTGACATTAAAGGCCCGGCCATGCGGGCAAGCTCGTCCAGAGGCCCTGCTGCCTGGCTGACGATAATATCAAAGCCTTCCGGCGGGGAATGTCCTGGTATATCTTTGGGGCTCACTCGACAGTGCTCTGCCCGGATACCCGTAAGGCCGATTTTTGCAATCATGGTATTGAGAAATGAGACCTTCTTCCGGACTGCATCAACAAGTACTATTTCAAGATCGGGACAAAACAGCTTGAGTATGAATCCAGGAACCCCGGGGCCCGTGCCTATATCCAGCACATGGTGGACATCCTCCGGCAGGACACGAATCAGAGTCAAGGTATCGCCCACGTGCTTGACGGCCATTTCCTCCATGGTCTTGAGGCCGGTCAGGTTGGTGTGCTGATTCCAGGAATGAAGCTCCTCTATATAGACCCTGAGGTTTGTTATGAGCTCCCCTGATGGCCTTACACCACCTTCCTGCAAGAGCTCATGTAACAGAGACTCAATATTCCGATTCGCGAGACAGGTTGGCAAAGGTGGCGTATTTGTCCACAAAGGCCAGCTTTACAACACCAATGGGACCGTTTCTCTGCTTCCCCAAGATGATTTCAGCCATGCCCCTGTTCGGGTTGTCCTCGGATCGATTATAGACTTCGTCCCGGTATATGAAGGCTATCACATCCGCATCCTGTTCTATGGCCCCTGACTCCCTGAGGTCCGCCATCTGCGGTCTTTTGTTCGGCCTGTCCTCTACCTTGCGGTTGAGCTGAGACAGGGCTACTACAGGGACATTCAGCTCTTTGGCCATTGCCTTAAGTGACCTTGAGATCTCGGAGATCTCCTGCTCCCGGCTCTCGTTGCGTCCCCTTCCCCGCATGAGCTGCATGTAATCCACCAATATAAGGCCAAGCTCGTGCCTGGTCTTAAGTCTTCTGGCCTTGGCCCTTATCTCCATGACGGATAAGGCCGGTGTGTCATCGATAAAGATAGGTGCCTCGGAGAGATGACCCGCGGCGTTTATCAGCTTCGGCCAGTCCCGCTCGCTCAGGAAACCCGTCCTTACCTTCTGTGCATTGATCATGGCCTCTGAGCACAGCATTCTGAGGGCCAGTTGATCCCTGGACATCTCCAAAGAGAAGATCGCAACACATACATCGTTGGCAATGGCTGCGTGCTGCGCGATATTCAGGGCAAAGGCGGTCTTTCCCATGCTGGGACGACCTGCAACGATAATAAGGTCGGATGGCTGAAACCCTGCAGTCAGCCTGTCCAGATCTGTAAAGCCTGTTGGCACGCCGGTAATCAGTTCCTTGCGCTCGTACAGATCCTCAACCTTCTTGATGCTGTCCCTGAGTATGCTCTTGAGGGGGTGAAAGGCCTGACGGATTTTGGCCTGAGAGATCTCGAATATGGATGCCTCGGCAGATTCCAGTATCTCATCCACATCCCCTGCTTCTTCGTAGCAAAGGGTGGATATGTCCGATGCCTTTTGAATGAGGCGGCGGAGGACGGCCTTGTCCCAAACGATTTTGCCGTAGTAGCCGATATTGGCGGCCACAGGTACGGTTTCCGTGATCTCCGCCAGATAGGCTGCCCCCCCGACCGCTTCAAGTTTTCCCATGGATTTCAGGGCATTGTGAACAGTCACAAGGTCTTGAGGCTCATTTCGGTTAAAAAGATCCAGCACCGTAGCATAGATGACACTGTGGGCCTCTTTGTAAAAGTCCTCCGGGCGCAGAAATTCAATAACCTTCAGAAGGGCCTGGTCCTCGATCAGAATGCCTCCGAGGATACACTGCTCTGCTTCCACATTTTGTGGCGGAATACGGTATCCAGATGGTTCGATGACAGTCTTGAGGGATGCTATGGACATCTTTGCGGATTGCTCAATCTAAACAGATTCCAATGGAACCACACTTACTTTGACTGTGGCCCTCACATCCGTGCTGAGTCTTATTGGGATCTCAAATTCACCAAGGGCCTTGATAGGTTCGTCCATCTGTATCTTTTTACGATCAATTGAATACCCCTGTGATTCTATGGCATTGGCTATGTCCAGACTGGTAACCGAACCATAAAGACGATCTTTTTCACCTACCCGGACAGGTATGCTGATATCCAGTTCGCCAAGCTTAGCGGCCAGAGCATCGAACTCATCGCGTTCCTTGGCAGCTTTGGCCAGGATAAAGGCCTGCTGGCGCTCAAGCTGAGAAATATTTTTTCTGCTCGCAAATATTGCCTTGCCCTTAGGGAGCAGAAAATTGCGGGCATAGCCATTTGCCACCTTAACCATGTCTCCGGCCTTACCGAGAGAAGGGATAGTTTCTTTAAGGATGACTTCCATTTACTGGGACCTCGAGGAAATATTTGTGTTTAAAATGATTTCAAGTTTCAAGCCGTGAACGGCTTCCTAAATATTAATTCCGGCTTTCAAGCCTGTCCGCCTGATGGCGCCTTATCTCTCAGATTGAACCATACGTCAGACAGTCCTATAATAACGATAAGCATTAGACCATACCACTGGATGCAAAGCAATATATATGTGATCCAGCGGATAAATGCGGGGACCTTCAGCCTTCCAAAATAAAAGGCAACTACTGCAATCCCTTGAAAAAAATAGATACTACTCAGCACCAGCAGGGCATTTTCTCCGCAGGTTTTTAACATACCTTTTCCTAAAAAGGCCAATCCGCCTGCTGCTATTATGGCCCAGACCAGTGGTTCAGGCAATTTCCATTGAGTGAAGGCCGGCGCAAATGCCTCGCCCTTAAGACTTTTGGCCAGATATATTTTTGGCACCAATATATTACTCAGGCTTATGACCAGAAAGACCGAACCTAACAGTCCCGGCAGAAAGCGTATAATAACTTCTTTGAACTGCATGAACCAGCTTTCCAGTTCCGCTTGGTACATGCCGGATGACGTCTCTTTATAAAGGGCCAGACTCTGGTCCATATCTTCGGATATCAACTGGACGACCTTATTATATCCGTCAAGCAGATCAGTGCCTGATCCGGCAGTGAGCACAGCCATGAACGTTATATAAAGACAGGTAAAACCTGCCAGAAGGGTCTTGATCCCGGACCAATTCTGTTTTCTCGCAACCACGAGGACTATTGCAAGCCCTGCAGTCTGGATCAGCCATACTAAGCCCTCGGGCTTCATGATCAGGTGGCAGAGCAAAAAGCCCGCTGCAAGGTTTCCGAAAATAATCGAATTTGCCAGACCAAGACCGATGTCTTCGGTTATTACAACAAGAATTCCTGGTACTACAAGCTGGAACAGAGGCGCGATCTCCCCAATCATAAGGGGTACTAAGAGGAGGACAGAAGCCAGAACCCACTTGATTGAGAGTTTTGGAGAATAAGCCAACTGCTTTATATGAAAATCTCAGGCTTTTATGCTTGAAGGTTCAGGATTCAGAGGTTCCGGGGTTGCCGAAAATCTGAACCGGTAATTCATGAATTTTGAACCTCTAATCCTGAGCGGTCACTAAATCTCTAATCTTTAATTATATGACCTGATGTGAATGGCAACAAGGCCATTATTCTGGCCTGTTTTATGGCCGCAGTCAGTCGTCTCTGGTGCCTGGCGCAGGTCCCGGTAATGCGGCGGGGCAGTATCTTTCCCCTTTCAGTGATAAAATGACTCAAGGTCCGGTGGTCTTTAAAGTCTATGGCCATGGACTTGTCGGCACAAAAGCGGCAGACCTTCCGGCGCACATATATGCGGCGATGGTGCCTTGTATGATTATTTATTGAATTTTTCATTCTTTTTCTCTTTTTTCCACGGACTGATCGGGATCCAGAGCCTCTTCAACTGTTTCAGCAGGTGGAGCAGACTCGTTCCGTGCCTTGGCGAGCGCTTCAGGGTCAAATTTGTCATTTAGCTTTATGGTAATGAATTTCATCACACCCTCATTCAACTGCAGTTTGCGGGTAATCTCCGAAACGGATTCGGAAGGCATGCCGTATTCCATTACCACATAATAGCCCTGAGTCTGTTTTTTCACCATGTAGGCCAGTTTCTGAAGGGGCCAGGGATCAATCTTTACTGTTTTGCCATTTTTTTTTGATATGATTTCCTGGAGTTGTTCAGAGATGGAAGCACGTTCCTCATCGGTGAGGTCCGGATGGAGGAGATAAAACGTTTCGTAATGCCTTAATTCCATATATGGTCTCCTTATGGGCTGTATAATCCGGCCCTGATCTGCCTGCATATAGCAGAACAGGCTTTGTCAGGGCAAGGAGAAATAAAAGAGGTCTTTCTATTACATGAGACCAGTGCCTGAGTCAAGAGCAAATTGTAAATAT
>Ga0190303_1000298_pt1 | contig 20485 bp, 13 predicted proteins | sample 48700701_MG_FD_161672 | JGI IMG/M metagenome (GOLD analysis project Ga0190303, IMG submission 161672) | Hydrothermal vent sediment bacterial communities from Southern Trench, Guaymas Basin, Mexico - 4870-07-0-1_MG | ecosystem: Environmental > Aquatic > Marine > Hydrothermal vents > Sediment ... | reverse complement strand
ATTTTCTACTCCAAAAGTAGGTGGTATTTCACTTGCGTCAAGCACACCAAGACGTCCTGATGTTCCAGCTCCTAAGTAGAATAATCTTCCCCCATTTACGAATGTTTCCGTTACTTCATCAACAAGCTTAGCTATTTGATTAATAGCTTTTTCAACAGCTAACGGAACCATTTGGTCTTCTTTATTAATAAGCCTTAAAATCTCACATGTTGAAGCAATATCAATGTTTTTAGTGTTATCATTTCTTTTTTCAGTAGTGATTTTACTTATATCAACCATTTCTTCACTCCTTAGTTATTTTTTTAAGACCTAAGTAATATGCCCCAACAACAGGCTCTACTTGTTCTTTTAAAATTTTGTAATTTATGTCTAATTTATTTAATTCAGCAATAAAGGTTTCTTTTACATATGGAGCATTTAATAGAAATCCTCCTTTAATTCCAATAATAACTTTTTCATTTGTTTGTAATTTCTGATATGCAGAATATGTTTGTTTACTTAAATTTTTTCCCTCTTCAATAAATAATTTAATCGCATCTTTATTTCCGTTTAATGCTAATTTGGAAATAAATATTGATAATTTAGCTATTTCACTTTTAGTGCTATTATAAACAAATTTACTTATTCCATAATGATCATCTGCATTTATTTCATGAAGCAGTGCTTTTGATAATTCCGAAAATTCTTTATTTTCTTCAAATTCATTAATAATCCTTTTTAATGCTGTAATAGATAAATGATAACTAGATCCACCATCTCCTAAAAGATGACCAAATCCTCCTATAATAGTGTATCCTTCACCATTGCTTGACATAACAACACTACCCGTTCCCCCAAGAACCATAATAACATTCATTTCTAAATCTTTTTTAACTGAATAAAGAGCTATTAAAGCATCATTAGTCATATCAATACTAGTACTATATTTATATTTTAAATGTTTTACGTAATTTTCTTTATCTTTTAATTTAGAATTTCCAGCTATTCCTAATTGAATATGAATTAATTCATCATTTTTTGATAACTTTTTTATTAAATTATCTAATGTTTTTTCAATATTAACTTTTGATATCACTTCATCAGCGCTAAAATTTGCAAATCCAGTTTCATATCGATGAATAATTTCACCTTTCATATTAAATATTACACCTAGTGTTTTTGTTCCTCCACCATCAACTCCAATAATATATTTACTCATTTAAAATCACTCTTTTTCTAGGAACTAAGTCACCCTTTAAATATTCTATTAAGGCTTTTACTGAATTAGGTGTATATTCATAAAAGCATACATAATTCTCAATTGTTTCATCATCAATAAAATCGTATGGATTACGCATAGCCATGACATTCAATTCAACATTAAGTTGTTTAAGTTCATTAACAAGTTCAAGTTGTGAATGATAAATATTAGCGTTATACGTACAAACAACAACTTGATCATAATCTTCAGCTTTTAAAAGTGCTTCTTTAATTTTTTTAGGAGTTGGTTTAACATGGATATCTAATGTATCGAAATCTTTTAATAATTTTTTTACTTCAGTAATAATATCAAATGATCCAGCTTCTTCATCAACAATTGTTGTAACTGATGGTCTTACAGCCATAATTAGTGTTTTATCTTTTTTTAGGAAAGACTTTCCACGAATCAAAGTAACTGCTTCTTTTACTACTTGATAAGAAAAAGCTTTTGTATCTTCATTTTCTACAATTTTATCAATTTCTTTATATTCACTGTTTAAAATTGATAAATCTAATTCTTCTTTATATTTTAATACTCTAGAAACCCTTTCATTAAGAGTATTTAATGATAGCCCACCTGATAAGACAGCTTCTTTAATCTTCTTAAATGCTTCTAATTGATAATACTTTGTATGCGATAAACACACTAAATTAGCACCTGCTTGAATTGACATTAGAGAACCACCTTCTGTAGTATAATTATCTTGAATTGCTTTCATCTCCATACAATCTGTCATAATTAATCCTTCAAATTGAAGTTTTTCTCTTAAGAGTCCGGTTAGACACTTTTTAGATAAAGTTGTTGGTAAATTATTTTCTGTATATGCTGGAAAATTAATATGCGCTGACATAATAGCTTTAACACCTTTATCAATCGCTTTTTTAAAAGGATAAAGTTCAATTTTATCAAGTCTTTCTTTATTATGACTTATTAATGGTAGCTGTAAATGAGAATCAGCATTTGTATCACCATGTCCTGGAAAATGTTTCGCTGTTGCGATAACACTTTCTTGAAGTCCTTCCATAAATTTGATTCCATATTCACTAACAACACTAGGGCTAGATGAAAAACTTCTCACTCCAATAACAGGATTATTTGGATTATTATTAACATCTAATACTGGAGCTAAATCCATATTAAAGCCTAAAGAAATTAATTCTCTTCCCATATATTTTCCTGATAAATAAGCATTATTACTATTATTAGATGAAGCTAATGTCATTGCTCCAGGAAAATAAGTCCCGCCATTTTTAAGTCTTGTGACCATTCCTCCTTCTTGATCAATACTAATCAATAAAGGAATCCCAATCGTTTTTAAAGCTAATTTTTGAAGATTCTTGTTTAGATTAAAAAGTTGTTCCATTGATTTACAATTTCTAGTAAACAATATAACATTACCAAAACTGTAGTTTTTAATTAAATCAATAGCATGATCATTTAATTCTAATGCATCAAATCCAAACATTAGTAATTGGCCAATTTTTTGGTCTAATGATAAGTTATTTATGTCATATTTAGCCATATAGATGATACCTCTCTTTCAACAATGTAAAAGATATTGAATCTTCTTTTATTTTTTTAATAATTTCTTTTAATGTTTTACTGTTTTTTCTTACAAAATTTCCACCAGTTAAAAGATCAATCATTGGATGTTTGCCTGCGTGGTATGGAGATAAAAATTCAAACTCTTTATTTTTTTCTTTTATTAAATAAAGTAACGTAAATCCTGTAATAACAGGCTCAAATATTTTTTTATTTGTGACATATAACTCAATACCTTTACATAATATACCTTTATGTTTAGAAAACATTGGAGTAAAATATAATTCTCTAAACGCTACTCCTTTTAATTTGGCTTTTTCTAAATCTTTTATTAACTCATGAGTTTTAAGCCAAGGAGCTCCAATAATTTTAAAAGGTGATGTTGTTCCTCTTCCTTCAGACATGTTAGTACCTTCAAAAAAACAAGTAGCTAAATATGTGTAACCGCTTAAAGCTGTCGAAATATTTGGTGAAGGAGAAACAAATAATCTTTTAGTATCTTCAAAATCCATTGAACGTTCATAATTTTTCATTTCAATAACAACAAGTTTACAATTAATTTTGTATTCTTCATTATATAGTTTAGCTAATTCTCCAACAGTTAATCCATATCGTTCTGGAAGAGGATAATATCCAACAAATGAACGATAATTAATATCTAAAATATTACCTTCAACAGTTTTTGCTCCAACTAAGTTTGGTCTATCAAAAACAACATAAGTTAAATTATTTTCTGCGGCACTCATCATTGTATAAGCTAACGTATAAATAAATGTATAATAGCGTGCTCCTACATCTTGAATATCAAAACATAATACATCTATATTTTGAATCATTTTTGTAGTAGGTTTCCTATTTTTTCCGTATAACGAATAAACTGGACAAGAGGTTGCTGGATCAATATAATTTTCCAATTTTATTCCAGCTTGAATATTACCTCTCACACCATGTTCTGGAGAATAAAGAGCAACGAGATTAGTTTTTTCATTCAAAATATCAATTGTTGATTTAAAATTTATATCTACTCCAGTTTGGTTAGTAATTAATCCTACTCTTTTATTTTTAAAAATATCCAGATATTCATCAATTCTTTCAATTCCAACCTTAACCATTTTTTTCACCCAAATTCACTAAATAGTAAATTACATCTGTTGTAATTAATACGTCAACAACAAGAACAATTGAAACTCCCACAAAGATGAATAACATCGCTGTAGGTGGATAAATTAATAAAAGGATAACAGCAGTATTAACAATAACTAATAATAATGTTCTAAAATAAAATTTCCCAGCTAAAACAAATGATACCTTAATAATATGTTTTATTTTCAAAGAAGGGCTTACTCTAAAAACAACAATTGAGTAAAAACTACCTGCATAAAGCGCCGCAAGCAAGGCTAAAGTAACATAATATCCAATCAAATAAAAGACTGAGGAAGTTGTTTCTAATATTGTTGAATAATAACGAACATTAAGAAATCCTACCAAAATGCTAATTCCAATAATAATTCCAATAATAACTTTTTTCTTAAAATCCTCTTTAAAATAATTGATAAACCCTTTAAATAATTTAGGATTTTTACCATTAATATAATCATGGAACATATTAAATCCAGCACTCAATGCAGGATAAATAGTAATGACTAACAAAGAAGAGACAATAATCATTAAGTTAATCATTACTAGTCTAATAATCCAGTCTGCAAAAACATTAATTTTTGAATTAACTAATTTCTCAAAATTCATAATAATTCCTCCAGTTATCCAACGATACCTGTTCTTTCAATAGATTCAACAAATTGCTTTTGAACAAATAGATACATAATAAGCAATGGTAACATCATAAGCAACGCTGCTACATTAGAAATAAGCGACAAAAATAATGGATTTTCCCAAACATCTTGGCCTATTAAATCTAATCCACCTGTATAAAACAATGCTGCATACATTCCTTCAGCTGCATTAATTAATCGCATTGTTAATAATGGAAAATCAGATGTGCTTACCTCAAATATTTTAACATAATACGCATCATTCCAAGCCCATACAAACGCGAATAAACCAACAGTTACTAATGCTCCACGAGCGTTAGGTAACATAACATTCCAAAACGTTCTAAAGACTCCAGCTCCATCAATCTGTGCTGATTCTTCAAGTTCTTTTGGAAGCCCTCTAAAAAATTGTCTAAAAATATAAATAAAGATTCCGCTTCTAATTCCCATTCCAAGCCCACTCATTAAATAAATAGATAATTCATTTCCAATTAATCCTAAATCTTTAAAATATAGATATTGTTGAAGAGATAGTGCTTGAGGAGGGATAATAATCGTTAAAATAACAAAAATAAACAAAATATTACTTCCTTTAAATTTTAATCTAGCAAAAGCGTATCCTGCTAAAGATGTAGATAATATTTGAAGAAACATTGAAATAACACTTATTTTTATTGTGTTTAGTAACGCATTTTTATAGTCTAATACAACTGCTGCTATTTTTAAATTCATTAAAGACCAGTGTAATGGGATCCAAACAACAGCTGGATTGTTAACATCTTCTGGTGCTCTTAAAGCCATAGATATTTGTTGTATTGTTGGAAATAATATTACAAAACATAATCCAAACAATAATACATTTCTTAATACTACCATTATAATTTCTTTTGACTTTTTACTTCTTACCATTACATTTCTTGGATTAGTAAGATTTTCATAGATATTCTCATACATCAATTTTAACTTATTAAATAATTTATTCTTCATAATGAGAACCTCCAATCTTCAGTCCTTTAGCTAATAACCCAAGTGATACTAACATGACTATTATCGTTCCTACGTAAACCCAAGCCATTGCTGAACTTAATCCCCAATTTTGGTGATTTAATTCATCACTAATAATATCACTAACTGAAGAAGTTAAGAATGTATCAACTAATGCATATACAGTAACTGTGACTAAATGAGGAGTAACATTTGGCAATGTTATTAACCAAAATGTTTCATAAGATGTTGCTCCTTCAATTTTCGCAGCTTCATATAAATATTTAGGAACAGATTGAATACTTGCTAAAAATAATAAAATTGGAACTCCCGCAAGTGATAATATTGTATAAATACGATCAATTAATCCGACTATAAATGTAATTAGCCATTCAGACATCCCTGTTTGAAGTAAATAAAACTCTAAGTCGAAAATTTTATCAATTCCTTGTGCCTCGAGTAAAGAAGCAATTGCGTCTCCACCACCAAGAGCCGAGGCTACTGCAGCTGAATTTAAAATTACTGGAATGAAGAAAATAGCACGTACAATTGCTCTTCCTTTAAATTCCATGTTTAACATTACTGCAATAAATAAACTAAAAATCAGTAATACTGGCAGATTAATTAAAGCATCTAATGTTGTATTAATAAGTTCAACCTTAAAACTAGTATTTCTAGCAACATGTTCATTAAAAGCATAGACATAGTTATCCAATCCAATAAATACTTTAATAATTTCACCTGATTTTGGTGTTAATTCATAAAAACTATATCTAAATGATTCAATGAAAGGAACTGCAAATAAGAAAATAAATCCAATTATCCATGGTAATAAGAAAACAATTCCCATCACTACTTTTTGTTTTTTATATGATAACCGTATTCTTTTCTTTTTTGGGATTACATTTATTGTTGGTAATTGTGTAGATGCATTTTTTTTATTCATCTTAGCCGACCTCCAACACAATATAATCCATGGCCCCTACATCAGTAGTTCCAATTGTTACATCACTTAAATTATAATTAATAATTATTTTTAATCCTGTAGAATATGTTACTTGATAAACGTTATTTTCAAGTTTAATATGATCAATTAGCGATCCTTTATGAATTCCTATATTATCTAGTTCATTAACCATATCTTCTATAGAATCTAACCAATTAGTATAACTAGTTGATAAATAATAATTAAACGGTGTATTTCTTAATTCTTTTGAATCATCGTATGAAAGAGTATATTTAATATTCGATCCTGTTTCAATAACTTTTAAAAAGTTATATTGAACACTTCTTTCGTTTGACATATTTAAACTTTCTGTTGAATAATCAATTTTACCTGATAATACTAATTGAAGTAATGGTATTTGATAATCTAGTATCGCATAAAGTGTTGTTTCTATAGGCAAATCAGTAATATATGATGCATAAGGAATCGCAAATCCAAGAGGATCTGAAAGCATTACTGATTTGTTAGTATTTAATAAAATGTTTTTCTGTAATTGTAAAGCATCTTGTTTGTATAATACGTCATCTCGATCATAAGAACCACCAATCACAGATCCTAACATATCAAACGCTATGTTTTCTCCATCATAATCCTTATATAGTTTATCGATAATTGGTTTTAAATATAATGGATTAACAATAAAATCATCTTTTAAATTAGTAAACGATACTTCACTAGCTGGTAATTTTGATGGTAAATGATAATTAAAATAATATGATTGTGCACCATTAATTCTACTAGCTGTATATCTGAAATTATCAAATAATTTATCATAATTCGAAGTAGTCATTAGTCTTACATTAGGGTAAAAAGCAATATCTTTTTCCTCTAAATAAGTTAACAAATTACGATAATCTCTTTTTCCACCAAGTACTTTTTCAATCTTAAATTTGTCACTTAGTGTGTTGCTTAATCCTCCGTTAATTATTCCAGTATATAAAACATTAATATTATTAATATCTCGACTCAATAACTCATCTAGTATAATAGTAGATTCATCAAATGTAGTAAGAGAATTATCAGAATAATATGGAATACCTAAAAAGAATCCCTTTTGTTCATATGCTCCTAAAAATTCTGTAGTAAGTATTGTAGAAGTTGTTGAATCAACACTATTAAGTTCTTCATTATCAATTAGATAATTTTGATAAGCATGAGCTATTCCCACATAATTATTATTATCATTATCTAAAAAAATATATCTAATTGTAAAATCTGTGTTTACAATTTTTTGTGTAAATAAATCTAATCCATATTGACTATACCCACTACCCAAGGTAATTGATTCACTTTCCCTTAGTTTAAATGAAGCATAAACACGATTATAAGAATCGATTCTCCCTGATACATCAGCTTTAATAGTTGCCATTGTATCTCCTTTTGTTATGATTGCCGCAAAGGCTGATGTTTCCTTTACCATTCCAAATAAAGGAATACTGATTTTTTGTTGTTGCTCAGCCATTTTATAACTCATTAATGCAATATCTTCACCATAAACTCTTTTTGAATAAGGTTCTTGATAGTATTTGCCATTATTGAACTCAATCACAGCTCCACTGCCGTCTGGCAAAACTATATATCCTTCTGTTTCAATATCGTCTACAATAGATACCGCAGTTCCGAATAATGGTAAAAAAGCAATACTTGCAATTTTAACATTTCCTGGCTCAACGATTGATTCATTAATAATTGATGCATCAATTCCATCTATATTCAAAGTAATATCAACCCCGATTTCAAAATATACTTTTTCATATTGTTCGGTATATCCATACGATGCATTTTCTGAAATCGATTGTTCTCTTGTATACTCCATATCTTCATAAAATATTTTGAATAATCTTTTTTTTACAAGTCTAGACATATCCTCATATTGAGTAATTTCGTAAGCTTGTAGTTCTTCATCAAATCCTGTATAAGCAATAGCTTCAAGAACATCACGTTCATCCATTGCCTCAAGCACATCTTTTGGTAAATATTTAGGGAAATATAAATAATCTATTTCTAAATCTTCAATTAAATATAAAACTTGAAAACCGTTAGGCGTATATTTGATTTCAAAAGTTCTTTTCCCTGCAGAATCTAATATGTTTTGTGGATGATAAATACTATATTTATAATTATTTATAGTCGCTAAAGACCCAGAATTATTAAAATATGATAATTCTAATGTTGATTTTTGTTTATCTATAGCTGAATTTGTAATTGTGACATTAGGATCATTTTCCCAAGGATCATTGATACTCGGATTCGACTCCCAAACATCGCCTGTTATTTTGTCAATTACTTTAAAATATGATGTTGTTTCATCTAAATAAAGTTCGTAGTTTGTGTTGCTAACAATAAGTTTATTAGTATCTGATAATAACTCAGAATCAATAAAACCATCTTTTGTGAATGGTAATAAATTGTTTTCTATTAATGTAGAGGGTTTCATATTAAATGTGAAAAAATATACACTAATAATCGTTACTAATAAACCAATAATTATATATTTATTTTTAGTCATTTTATAATCCCCTTTCTACCTTAGTGAGATTTCTTTGTATATTGCAACTACGAATGAAATAAACTGTTGAATTAGATCGAAAAATAACAATCCTAAAAACATCATAACTGACATCGAAATAGCAGTTGCTAAAAATGCTATAAGTGTTTTACCAAGTCCATATTGATGCACGTTCAAAATACCCATAAATAACATCCAAACTGTTGAAATAGTAGCTAAATACATAAATAATCTATAAAAAGCAATTTCTTCCAATGTTAAAAAATTAGAAATTATAACTGCGGGAAACCCAATAATAATCATTGGAAATAATGAATACCCCGTTACCATTAAAATCTCTTTATATGTTCCTTTACCTTCCATTAATGTTGTTACACTCCAGTTTCCAATAGTAAATAATCCTACTAATAAAACTACTGAAAAGATTTCTTGAATACTATTTAACATTAATGGATTATTATCATTAATAATAAATCCTTCATACGAGTATTTAAAAATTCTAAAAATAGCAAATAAAATAATAAAAACTACTGCCACCGAAAGTTTTCCTTTTTTATATCTTTTTAAATCAGTATATCCATCAAACGGATGAAACAAAATATATTTCGGAAAAACAAAAAAATCATTATATATTTGTTTTAATTTAGTCTTCATATAAAATCGATCCTCCTTTTTTATAAGTCGAATAGACCTTATATCCTATTGCTAATGCAGATACTCCAATAATAGTTCCCATAATTAGTCCGAAATTACTCTTAATCATCTCATTACGATACCCTTTAAAAGCTTTTGAATAATAATACGTATCATGACCTAATTTAAAATAGTCCATCGCTTCTTTATATTTTTCTTGTCTCAACAATAATTTACCAATACCGTTAAAAGCTATTTCATAATTAGAGTTAATTTTAACTACTTCTTTCCATATTTTAGCTGCTTTTTCAAATTCACCAGCTGCATGATAAGCAATAGCTTGATTTACATAAGCTCCAAATTCAGTTAATTGGTAAATGACAATTGTTTTAGTACCACGATCTAAAATTAATAGATCATCACCGAAATATTCAATTGCAACTCCCTCACTAAATTTATCACTTTGAGATCCCTCATCACCATTAATATATAACAAATTACCTTCACCATCATATGTAAATAATCGTGATCTTTTTTGATCCAATACTGTATAAATTCCATTATCAGTAGTTGAAATATCAACAAGTTCGCTAGGACCATCAATTACATAATTATTTTTCCCAACAACATAATGAATATCTCCCATTGGTGAAAAGTATCCATTTCTCTTAATAACATCTACTCCTTTAGGGTTTATTAATTGAATTGGATTTTCAGCATTATTAGTACTTGTTTTTGAAGTTGCATAAATAAAACTGCGTTCGTTAATTGATACGTTAGTATATTCAGTAGGTAAGAATAATTGTAGTTGCGCTTTTTGTTTTTCTGACATTAATGATCTACTAAATATTTCGAAAGGTGTTAATTTAATCGGATTTACTCCAGTAAATCTATTAAACGTTCCATCATAATTAATTTCCATAATTCCTTCATAAACATTTTTAGCTACAACATACATTCTTTCAGAAGTATCTACTGTGATTTTTTTAGGTTCAAAATCAATTTCATCAAAAGTTTTATCATCCATATTATCAAAAATAGCAACAACTTCATAATCATGATTTAATTTAACAATTCGGAAATTTCCAGTATCACAAATATAAATTCCGGAATCTCTAACATCAATTCCGTAAGGTGAAGATAAAGTAACATCTGATAAATCAGTAACTCCATGAGTAGATAGATAATATTCATAATCTGTTGATAACTTAAATTCTTTGTGTTCTCCGGAAAGTCCAAAAGCACTATCAATTACAATCAAACTATTTTGATTAGAATCAACAACAAATATTTCATCGTTATACACTACTAAATCCTCAGGAGAAGTTAAAGTCACACCTAAAGATTGCGCATTAATATATGCAGCAAATGTCATGCCTGGTGCAGAGTGAATTACTTCACCATAATATGAATAATTATAATTAGTTGATGATAGTTGCATAGGCAACATCATTAAAACCGATAATACCGTAAATATCTTTATCATATTATTCCCCTCCTATTTCATTCCAGAATGGCTGAATGTTTCAACTATTCTTGATTGAGAGAATATAAAGAAAGTTACTGGTACAATCATCATAATAAATGATACAGCAGCAATAGTTCCTGCCCTCTCAATTGTACCTTGTGCTATTTGTCTTAAAGCATAAGACAACGGTTTTAATTCTTCACTAAAAATAAACGATCCTCCATCTGTTATCCATAATCTTTGGAATAACAATATAATTAATGTAAGCCAAGCAGGTTTTACTAAAGGCATTACTATTTGGAAGAAAATACGATATTCACTAGCTCCATCAATTTTAGCGGATTCAATTAGTTCATCAGGTATTTGTTGCATAAACTGTTTCATTAAATAAAGTCCTAAGCTAGACGCTATAGCTGGTAAAATAATAGCGGCAGGATTATCAATTAATCCAATTTTTGAAACAATAATATAATTAGGAGTAGCTGTAACTTGTGGTGCAAACATTAATGAATAAACAACTAAAGTAAAGAAAATTCCACGTCCTGGAAAGCGATATTTAGCAAGCGGAAAAGCTGCCATTGATGCGATAATAACATGTCCGATTGTTCCTAAAGCTGTAATTAATATTGTGTTAAAGAAATATCTTGAAAATGGAATCCAAGAATTTCCTATTAACTCTGATAAATCTCTAAAATTATCAAAAGTAATATTACGTGGGAGAAGTCTAGGTGGAAACAAGAATAATTCATCTAATGGTTTAAAAGCATTTGAAGCTGTCATAATTAACGGATAGGCACTAAAAGATCCAAATATTAATAATAGAATAAATAATGCAATATCTCCATAAAGAGAACGATTTAATTTTCTAGTTCTTTTAAAGTTTAAACGTTGTTTTAAAGTTTTTTTAACAGTCATCTTATTCACCAACCTTTCTCAACATTTTTCTAACTAGTAAGTTAGTTGTAATCATAATAAGAAATAAGAATGTTGCGATAGCCGAAGCATATCCTAAATCATAACGGACAGTACCATAATCAATTAAATGAGTTACAATAGTGTGTCCAGCATACTGAACTGAAGGAAATCCAACTAACTGCATTGACACCGCAGCTATTGCTAGAGAAGTTGTGATTTGCATTACAGCTCCAAACATTAATTGTGGTTTCATTGAAGGTAAAGTTATAAACCATAACTCTTGCCATCTATTTCTAATCCCATCAATTGCTCCTGCTTCATAAAGTGTTTTATCAACATTTTGAAGTCCCGCAATAAACGCTAGAAAGCTAACTCCTAAACTAAGCCAAAGTTGTACAATAATAATAACTATCATCATATACTTTGGATCTTTAAGCCATAATATAGGAGTACTAATTAATCCATATTTGATTAAAAATGCATTTGCGTATCCATGCATATCTCCAGAGAAGATAATAAGCCACATTAAGAATGCATTCCCAGAAATTGATGGGGCATAAAAAACCAAAGTCATAAAAGCTCTTAATTTTGGACCAAGTTCATTAATTAACCAAGCAAATACAAATGCAAGCAAATAACTAACTGGTCCAGTAACTACAGCTAATATAAGTGTATTCTTTAAAGCAATAATGAAAACATCATCTTCTAAGAATAACTTTAAATAATTATCAAGCCCAATAAATTGAGGAGGCTCCAATAAATTAAAATATGTAAAACTAATCCCTAAAGACATAAATACAGGTAAAACAGTAAACGTGAAGAAAAGAATCGCATAAGGTGCCATTAATATATAATAATGTTTACTTTTTTTAATATCACGAATTAGTCTTTGAAACCGTGTAAGTGGAACATATTTTGTTTTTTCTACTGTTTCCATATTAATCTCCTAACCCGAATTCATTACGTTTTTTCGTTATTTCATCATTAATAACTTGAACGAAATCATATATCGTTTCTTTAGGATTTGAACTATCATTATAAACAAGTCTAAAAGCATTATCTAAATGTCTACCAGTCATGTACCCACCAGGTACTTCAGGTATTCCTCTAACCCAGTCCCATTGTTCTTCTAATTTTTGGTACTCTACTACTGTCCAAGGTAGTTGTGAAAGAGCATCAACATTAGCAGTAGGATATCTTGCCGCAGCACCTAAAATTCCTTCTAATTCTCTACCAAACTGAACTTGACTAGGTGTGCTAGTCCACCATTTTAAAAATTCCCATGAAGCATCTTTATGGGTGGATTGTTCCATTATCATAATTCCAGTACCTGATGATACCGTTTCTCTTCTTATTGTTGTATTCCCTTGATTATCAGTCACGAGTGTTCCTGGAACTGGAACAAAATCCCACTTTCCTCTTATTTCAGGAGCAAACACACTTAATGTGTTATATGTATTGTAGTATGAAAGTCCTATCGGCATTTGCCCACTACGAAATCTATTAACAAAATTCGCAGCTACAGGAAATGAATAATCCGTATAAAACTGTGTCCACATTTCAAATACTTCTGGTCCGTCACCATCATTAAATCCACTTCTCGTATTACCATCAAGATAAAATTCTCCATCATGTTGATAAAAAATAGTCGAATAAACAGGATTTGGTGGCAAATTCATTACCGCACCTTGTGTAATAGGAACAGGTAAATAAAATTCTAAATTATGTTTTTGTAAATCAGGAATTATCGAAATTACGTCATCCCATGTATTAGGATACTCTAATCCTAATTCATCAAAAATATCAGTACGGTAAAACATCATTAAAAATATTTGTTGTTCAGGTAGTGCGTAATACCCTCCTTCAAATTCATAAGGCACTATTGCACTATCTTTAAATCTAGTTGTTATTTCATCAAAATCATCAAATTGAGAAATATCATAAACAGCATTTCTCATAGCGTAGTTAACAGGAATACTATTCCCTAGTCCCATCGCAACATCAGGACCTACTTTTGATAATGTTGCTGGCAATAATACTGCACCATTAACTAATTTTAAGTCTACTTTTATGCCAGTTGATGGCGTAAAAGTCTCATCTATCATTTTTCTTAAAACATTAGCTTGGTCACGTCCAATTGAAAGCCATACTTCAATTGTTTCATCAGTTGTTGAAGTTTCTGTTTCTCCTAAACTTGAATAATCAGTTACAAATGTTGATAAAAATGATTTAACACTAAATATTAAGCTTGAAAAAGCGCTCGCTTTACTTTGAGGTAATTCACTATTTGAATCATGAATCATAAAATAATCAAGTTCTAGTGGTTGAGCACTAAGTAAAATAACTAATGTTCCAAGTGAAGAAATATTACTATTAAAACTAAGTAAATTTTGATGAATTTCACTAGGTTTATCAAGATAACCTTCAAGTTGTAATATAACTGTATCTAATATTCCTGTTTTATTACTTTTTGATCCTGAAAATTCAATAATTTTTAACTTAACATTTTCTAGATTTTCTCTTTCAGTTTCAATTCTAGAAATCAAATTATCAACTCTATCTTCTAATTGATAATCTCGATAAGGATCTGGTTGTGGTCCTGTGTATATTAATATCTCACGATATAATTCATTTAAATTAGATATTGATTGTTGTATTTGAGCAATTAATGGACCATAACTACCAAGTGATACTTCCATAGTAATTGTATGCGTAACACCCGCTTCAAAATAAAATAAATACGCATCATCTTCTGATCCTAATGTTTGTATTCTCCAATCATTAGAATAAACAAAAGCATAGTTTTTCATTTCTTTAAACGGTATTTTACCATCAATGTAAATATTACGGCTAACATTCATTCCAGATGCTAGTTTTTGTTTTACTCTCATACTAATATTATAAAGACCATCTTCTTCAACAGTGAAATTCCAAGTAATTTTATCACCAGCAATACGCCAATTGTTTCCACCTATTGAGTTAAGTTTAACAAGTGTTGGACTACTAGGTTCAGTAAGAGGACTTGTTCTATCATTTAAAGGGTAAAGTGTTGGCGAAGAACTATATAACGTTGTTTCAGCTTGAAATATTTCAAGTGTTCCCGCAACTTCACTATATCCAGCATTTTGATAACTAGCTAAAATATCACTATATGATTCTATGTCTACTACTGATAAAAGTTCAATGCTTTTAATCATCAAAGGCTCTCTTACAGATTGTAATTTTATAGTGTTTATTCCTGCATTAAAATGAAATACATATGGATCATTTATATACCCAATATGATCATTAAAATAACTAGTTGTCCAAATAGGTAATTCTATTTGACTAGGTCTAATATCATTTCCATTTATATCTTGAGCAACTTCTTCGTTGTTTCCCCAAATACGATAAAAAGAAATGTTTGAAGCACCTTCAAAAGGCACTTCATCATTAATATAAAGTGTTCTCTCAATACTAGAACTTTTTCCTTCATATGGATAATAATTTATAAGAAGATTATAATATCCAGCTTCTTCAACATTTACTTCCCAAGTTACACTGCCATACTCGTCAGTTAATAAAACACTATCCATGCCTTCATAATTATCTAACTCTTCATATTCACCTTCAATATTAGTATAATCTAATGCTTCTATTACTATTGGGTCAACTTGGGGGTAATTATCTCCATTTGAATCTAAATAGTTATAGTAATCACTAGTTGTAAAATACGCCAAATTTGAATAATCGTATTCTTCAACGGTTTCCATATTGAATTGCATATAATCTTGTCTATTTTTAACAAGTGAGTTATCAACCGTAAAGAAAACAGTTAGAAAAACAATTAAAGACAAAGTTATTATTAAAGTTTTTTTCACAGCGCCACTCCTTTCATTATAATCTCCCTCTTAAAATCTAAAGAGGTGATTATTAAAGTATTATCCAATATAATCATCTAATGCTGTTTCATAAATCGGTTTAATTTGATCCACAATTGTTCTTGATGTCCCCGCTTTAATAGCACTATTAATATTTCTAGTCCATCCATTTTCACCATAAGCGCTAATTCCAATAGCGTTAATTAAATCAAGATATGTTTTATCATAAATATCTAAATATGCATCAATGTATATTTCATCATCAAATTTAGTTAATAACATTAACTCAAATGCATCTGCTTCTTCAGTATCTGTTTTCCATAGTTGAAGCGCATTCCATACTTCAAATACTAGCGCTTCTCTTTCAGGAGTCATTCCATTAGCAACAGACATTAAAGCAACCCCTGATACTGGAGAAATATATTCACCAGTAAAATCATCAGCTATAGGGTAAGGAACAAATCCTAATTCAAATGGTAACGTTCCCCATCTATTATCTGCAGTAAGAAACCATAAACTACCTGGATACATCGCAACTTTTCCAGCCATCCATTCAGGACTTCCCGCATCATATTGAGGGCTTAACTCAAATAATCCTTTATTGTATAGATTAGTTAAATAATCATATGTATCTAAAGCTGGTTTTTGAGCAAACGATACACGTGCTGTAGTTGAGTTAATTAAACTTCCACCATTTAATGGAATCATATTCATAGCATAATATGATAACATTCCACCAAGTGCAAACATGTCATCACCTTGTGCTGATAATTGTGTTTGAACTTCTGTAGCCCATGTTTCAAAAGTAGTCCAATTCCATTCTCCATTTAAATATAATTCAGTAGGATTATCAACACCTAAATTTTCTACTAGTTCAGCATTATAATATAATCCATGAGCAATTTGAACTTTACCTACTTCAAATCCATAATGCCCATCTTTATAACTACCAACTTCTAAAAATGAATCATCTATATTAGTTCCAGTTGTATTTAAATAAGAAGTAATATCAGCAAGAGCGTCCGCATCAACTAATTGTTGAACCCAATCACTAGTAATCCAATAAATATCAGCTAAAGGTTCACCTGATACTGATGATTGAATAATTGAAGTAATACGACTCGGTCCCCAAGCAGCACTTGGAGGATATTCTTCATAATTGATTATTACATTGTATTTTGCTTCAATTTCTCTTTGTAATTCTTGTTTTGCAAGTTGTTCAGTTCCTGAATATGCTTCATGAAAAGGATCTATTTCATGAACTGCACCATGCATAATAGTAATAATATCAGGCTCTATATCAACACATACTCCGTCGATTAGTTCTTGAAAAATAGCACATCCATCAAGTCCTAAAACAACAATCAATCTAGTTATTGTTGTAATATTTCCATCTGAATCAGTAACAGTATATGTTAATGCATAATTTCCAGCATTTTCTAAATCAACAGTTCCAGAAACAATAATACTAGATGTTAAATCTCCATCAACTTCATCAATCGCTGTAACACCATCTAATTCATCAAACGAACTAACACCAACAGTTAATTCAACATCATCTACACCATTAATAACAGCTGCATTTTTGTCATTAACTGGATTTGGATCATCTCCTGTATCTCCACCACATGCACTTAAAGTAATGACTAAACTAGTTGCTAACAAAATCATTAAAAATTTCTTCATGATTTACCTCTTTTCTTTATTTTCTAAATTACGTTTTTAAATAATACATATTTTAGTTTCTTTCATATTTATAATATAAAATAATTATACATTATATACATATTTATTTATAGGGAACACTGTGAATTTTCAGTATTAAAAAAATATTTTCATAAAAAAAAACTAGTCTAATTTCTAGACTAGTTTCTTTATTATTTAATTACTTTTTTATTTAAATGGTTTAAATATTGAAATCAATACACTTCCACCAAGTGCAATAGAACCAGCAATTACAGAAGAAATAACTGCAGTACCTTTTGTAGCACCAACTTCATCTTCAGGTAAATCATCAATTGCGGCAGCTACAGCAGCATCAATTAATGCTTGAATTTCAGATTGTGTAATAGTTTGTGCATCCAATAAGTTTTGAACGTCACCAGCTACAGCAGTATCAATTGTAGCATCGATTTCAGCTTGTGTAACAATTACAGGAGCAGCTTCTACAGTAACATCAAATGCTACAACAGCACTATTACCAGCCATATCTTCAACAGTAACTTCTACACTGTAAGTACCAGGAGTGCTTACAACTAATCCACCATTATTTGATACATAAATAGCTAAATCATCTTGTGCATCATTTGCGTCAAATGCTACTATATTAGCTAATATAGCATCATTAGCAGCATCAAATTCTCCAACAACGATAGTATAATCTTCGTCAACTACCATAGCTATTGGATCAGTAATATCATCAACAGTAACTATAAATGATTCAAATGTATGAATATCATAATCAAATTCTTGTGCAGAAAGCATATAAGAAACTTCATCATCATAAGCTAAAGCTCTTAAGGCAGGCGAAATCGTTCCACCATGTGAACCAATAACAAATCCACCATCTTCAATTACTAAAGCATCTTTCCACGCAGCGAACACAACAGAATCTCCTACGCTTGTACCAGTAGAATCATCAATATCCCAAGTATATCTGTCATAAACAGCATCAACTTTACCATCAGCACCAACAAGTACTAAGACAGTTCCCCAGCTCCATGCTACGTCTTGAGCCATATCAGAATCAGTAAAGATAGCATAGCTAGCACTTGCATCAGGATTTAAGGAAGTTGCAGAATTTAATTGTGCTTTATCCCAATCCATTCTTACACCATCAATAGTAACAGTATCAATTTCTCTATTAACATAAGTTACAGGAGAATCATAAGTTAAAGCTCTTAATGCAGGTGATTTAGTAGATCCATGAGAAGCAATAACAAATCCGCCTTCTTCAATTACTAAAGCATCTTTCCATGCAGTAAATACAGCAGAATCTCCTACATAAGATCCAGTAGAATCATCAATATCCCAAGTATATCTATCATACACAGCATCAACAAGTCCATCAGCACCAACAAGTACCATTACACTTCCCCATGCCCAACCAACATTTTGAGCCATTGTTGAATCAGTAAAAATAGCAAATTCACTAACAGCATCAACATTTAAAGCAGTAACACTATCAATTTGAGAAGTATTAAACTCTTCAGTAACACCAGCAATTGTAATAGTACTAGCTTCACCATCAAAATGAACATGGTGAATAAATTCTAAATCAATTGTATAAATTCCAGGAAGAGGTGAATAAGCATTAAAGTTTGCAGGTGCAGTTACCATAATAGAACTAGTTTCATCATTTCCATATCCATCATCAGCAGTAATTCCTGCACGTAAATCAATATAAGTTCCTTCGTTAATGTATTGATTTTCTACGCCTGCATATTTAGGTGGCATAACACCAATAACGATATCAGCAGTAGCTAAAGTTTCGTCTCCTTCTGGAGTTGTCACTTTATAAGTAGCTAAATATCCAGCACCAAATATAGAAGTATCAACAACAGTAACTAATGCACTTTGATCATATTCAAGTGTAGTACCATTCCAAACAAAATCAATTGTTTCTAAATCATTACCGTCTTGCGAAATTGTAACTGAATAAGGTAAAGGTGCATTTGCATTTTGAATTTTTCCAGTTGCATCATCAAACATATCTAACCAAGTAGCAGTAACATCATTACCTAATTTAAATAATCCATTATAGTCAACAACGATGTTAACACCTGGAGTTACAGCGTCATCATCTAATGCGCTCATTCCTCCAAACCATGCAGGTTGATCATCATAAACAATTTCTACAGGATCAGCAGTTCCAGCAGCTAATGCAGCTGGTAATGTTTTAATAAAATCAACAGTTTTTGGATTAGATCCATCTCTATCTAATGTTCCAAGTGAAAAGACAGTCCATCCTGCAGGAATAGTAACGTTATTTGGATCACCAGGAATAATAGAAGACCAATGTGTTACATCTGGATCAGCAACAGGGTCTACACCTTGTGCATACCATTTTAATGAAGCTAATGGTTCAATTACATATCCATCACTATCAGTATCATCAAGTGCGATTCTAATAGTAGTAAGCATAGTAGTTTCAGGTTTTGGATCTGCAGCATCATATGCTGTAGCTTCAGCATCTGTAGCTAAACGCCAATCAGGATCAGCAACAGTACCATCATTGAAGATATAATGTTTAGTTACATAATGATCTTCAAACATAGCTAAAGCTCCGTTTTCATCAAAATAAACATAAATACGATCAACAACACTAGTTAAATCCCCACGTGAATTCATTGTTTTAAGAATCACATCTTCAGCAGTATCATTAACAATGATTCCCCCAAATGAAGCCCAACTATGTGTAGGCATTTCAGTAGCATCAATAAATCCATCAGAATTATCATCTGACATATCAATTACAAATCTAGCTTGCCCACGAGCAACATTATAGTTGTACCCATTATAAGAAACGTCCCAATGAGCGTCTCCCACTTTTGCGA
>Ga0190303_1000297_pt1 | contig 20535 bp, 31 predicted proteins | sample 48700701_MG_FD_161672 | JGI IMG/M metagenome (GOLD analysis project Ga0190303, IMG submission 161672) | Hydrothermal vent sediment bacterial communities from Southern Trench, Guaymas Basin, Mexico - 4870-07-0-1_MG | ecosystem: Environmental > Aquatic > Marine > Hydrothermal vents > Sediment ... | reverse complement strand
AGGACAAATGATAGAGTTATACTAATTAAAAATACAATTATCATTGGACTTGACCATAACATATTCTAAGATTGATAGTTTTAATATAAAAAGATTTATAAACACATAACAAATTATATTTATGGATTTTGAAAAAATTTTTAAGACAGCAATCAGGTATCCCTTCGACTGGAGAATTTTCTCAATATATTTCATCTTCAATTTTCTGATTTCGTTTCCTATATGGATTTCATTGGGGACAACGCAAATGTCAACGATGGAAGGGATATCCAGCTATTTTGGTCTTTTAGTCCCGTTATGGATAATTTCATTCTTTGTCGGGACTTTTATCATCGGGTTTTATTATGATAATTCATCAAGATTTTTCCCAAGGATGAAACGCACAGCCATTAAAAAATCTCTGGAAGTTGCAAAGAAAAGGTATATTCCTTTGCTTGGGACACAATTTTTACTTTCAGTAGTATTTTTTTGTGTTTTCTTTGTTTTTGGAGGTTTCTCGCTGTTGCCTGTGTTGTCAGGGGCTTCATTTGATATGGCAAGTGTTTTGATTGGGTCATTGATAGGTTTGGCGGCCCTTCTGGTTGCATTGTTTTTCTTGTTTCTAACTCCTTTTGCTTGCGTCTTAGACAAGCTGAATCCAATAAGATCCATAAAAAAGAGCTTCAGTATGATAAATAAAAACAAGATGGATACCTTTGCATTTTTGATATTGCTGCTGATAATAAATTATATAATAAGTTTTATAGGCATGATTCCTATATTTGTTTATGAAATGTTTTATGAGGCAGTGACTTTTAATATGTTCCCATTCTTTTTATTCCAGACATTTTTCTCTGTATTGTCATATTTGTTTGCTATTTCTTCTATCACAAATTTTTACCTGACATTGAAAGGCGCAAATGTCAAGAAGAAGAAAAAAAGAAAAAAGTAATTTTTTTATTCCCCGAAGAACTTTCTTATCGCCGGGTGCATATTCTCAAGATGTTCTTTTGATATCTGCTCGTAGAGGTTGAATATTATCATAACCGTTAGCAGTATACCAGTTCCTGTTCCAAGTGCTCCGGTGAAGTCGGCAAAGGATGCTAGAAATCCTACAAACGCACCACCCATTACAGCCAATGCAGGTATGTATCTACTCAAGACTCTTTCTATGATTCTTATATCCCTTCTAAATCCAGGTATGCTTAATCCTGTGTGGTGCAGTTGGTTTGCCACACTCTTCGGATCCATGCCGGACGTATTGATCCAGAATATAGAAAATATTATCGACCCGATAATCATGAATAGAGAGTATGTTATCCATGTTATTGTTTCGGATGGTATTGGTGCTCCAGAGACTATTGATACAAATATGCTGGAGAGGCTCTGTGCACGATGTGGAGATATATAATACATTAAACCACCTATGAGGTTTCCGTCTGCATTGTATGTGCCAAGGATATTGATTCCTTTATTCGAGAGCATTCTGGCCATCATTTCTGCGTTTGCAAGCAATGCTGATGTGAGTATAACCGGTATGTTTGACGCATATATGAATTTTAAAGGGTGCCTATAACCAAATCCTCTTATTCTCCCAAAGGCAAGTGGTATTTCAACTTTCATGGATTGTGCGTAGGCAACAATAAGGAAAACAACAACTGTAAATAATACGGGTATGATGCTCACAAATGCCGCCATTGGATTGCCATTGGCGAAGTTGATAATAGAGGATGGTATTAATCCACTTGGACCACCTTCACCAAGGAAGTTTAATGCCCTTATTACTATTGTCTTTGAAACTCCTGCTGCTATGAATAGTGATACACCAGAACCTATTCCCCACCTTGAAACTACCTCATCCATTAAGATTATTAGGAAGCCTCCCATGGCTAATTGGGCTATTAAGAATATTGAGGTTGCCAATCCACCAGCCGATGGTATTGCTCCAAATGATACGAATGCAATTGCTTCAAAGAAACAGAAAAATATTGCTAATATCTTTTGAGTTCCCATGAACCTCATCTTACCTTCTTTTGTGTTCATATCCCATTTGAGTATATCGCTGCCTATCAGAAGTTGAAGTATTATAGATGCTGTAACGATAGGACCTATACCTAAAGTGACAAGTGAACCCATTCTGGATCCAAGGACAGTTTCCAAGAACAAGAAATGCTGAACTGCCTGTGGATCAACACCCCAGACAATTACCTGGCTCATTATAAAAAAGAGTATTAGAATTAGTAGCGTCCACTTTATTTTTTCTTTAAAATTAAGTTTCTTTTCCGGTTGTTTTACACCAGGAATATTCTTTAGAATGTCAAGATATTTCAATTGCTTTTCCACCTGCTTTTTCTATTTTTTCCTTAGCTATTGAGGAAAATGATTTTGATTCAATTTTTATTGGGCTTGTCAATTTACCTTTTCCAAGAACTTTATCATATCCAAGCTCCTTTATGTTTATCTCCTTTTTATTAAGTTTTTTGGCTATAATATCCAAGTCTTTGAGGTTTATGGTCTTTACGGTTTTTTTGTTCTTTCTTTTAAACCCAGTTCTTCCAAAATGGTTAGGATAATTTTTTAAAATCAATAACTTCTTATGTTTCAAGCCGCCTGCTAAGCCTCTTCCTCCTCGGGAACCGCCACCCCTATGTTTTTTCTTGCTACCATATCCATGGGTTTTGCTCCCCCTCATTTTTTTTGTTTTTTTCTTACCCATTTATTTCACCATTAAGAAAAATTTAAAAAATTTTGATTTTTTTGTTTTTTTCTTACCCATTTATTTCACCAAAAAATTATATCATCCTCTTTAAAAGTTCATTTATTTTGTCTTTTCTATATCCAAGTACGCCTTTTGGATAGTGCTGTTTTACAGACCCTTTGAATCCTTTGCTTGGTGGACTCAATCTGAAATATGGTTTTATACCAATTTCCTTTATTTTACCTTCAGTTATTTTTTTTATGATTTCATCCATGTTTTTTATTTTATTTTTCTTGAGAAAAGCATCATCAATTTTTTTGTCGCCTTCTAATCTGCCTCTTTTTTCAACCATTTTTTTCAAAACACCTTCTGATATTTCTCCCCATGTTATATAATCTTTAGCCTTTCTTATCATTCCAAGAAAGTATGGTGTTTCAGGAATAATAACGCATGTATTTTTTCTATGTAGGTTGAGCATTTTAAGTGTGTCTTTTACTTCTTTTTTTACTCCAATATCACCTCTTATTCTTATCACAGCCAGCATATTATTCACCAACCTTCATTTTGTTTAAGTTTTTGAAGGCGTTGAAGACAGCTTTCATCATGTTTATTCTTGTTTGTGTCTGTCCAAATGATTTTATCCATATATCCTTTATCCCTGCCAATATCATAATTTTTTTTACTTCATCAGATACGCAAAGCCCTATTCCTTTTGGTGCAGGTTTTAGGATAACTTTACAGCTACCTTGTTTTCCTTCAACTGTATAAGGTATTGAATGCTCTTCTCCGCATCCACATTCCCAAGAGCCACAACCTCTCTTAACAGGTATTATGTTAAGTTTGGCATTTCTCAAGGTTTTTTCTATTGCATCACGGAATTCGGGGGCACTTCCCAAACCAATTCCAATATATCCATCTTTGTTTCCAATAACAGCCATACATGTTGTTTTTACCCTTCTTCCGCTTTTATGCATTCTTGCAGTTCTTCTTGATGGAGTTCTTCTAATACCACCACCCTTTCCTGGGCTGCCTCCTATTAAGATAAGTTCATGTTCTAATCCAGGAAGGAGAAAATCAACCACTTCAGGCTCCATTATTTTCTTCCCTTCTTCAAATATCTGGTCTATGGATGTTATCTTTCCTTCCACTACATCCTTTCCTAACGTTGTCTTTGGTTCCCAATTTTCCATTGACACTTCTTCCTTCTCTTCTTTTTTTCTATCATATTTTTTTCTCATAACATCACTTCATTTTTAATATCTTTTCTCTGACCTGTTCAAATTCTTTGGAAACTTTTTCATTTATGTGGTTCCCTTTAATTCTATCTTCAGATGGCAATATATCAGGTGAATGAGGAATATTAATTCCAGCATCAACAACGCCTTTCAGGAACGCATACAGCCTGCAGCCTTTTGTATTTTTTTGCAAGCCTAAATCCAGTACAGCTTCTTTAATTTTTTTCTCTTTAATTTTTTTACCTAAAAACAAGCCCGACAGATATGCTGATGGTATATTGCCATAATGATTTTTCCATCCAAGCGATTTTAATTCTGTGCTTTTCACAGATGCAATTGTTTTATCGCCATTCTTCTCATATTTAATTAACTGACCCATTATAGAATTGTTAAATTTTCTTATCACCAACCTATTTTTACCGCTCTTTAAGAGTGCCAATCTGAGATTGTAATCTGTTTTCTTCAATCTCCTTCTTCTATGTTGTATAATTTTTTTGCCCATTTATCTCACTTCTTTGAATTTTTCTTTAATATAAAGATTTAAATGTGATTTATTTCTGAATCTACCGCCCTTTACCATAAGATAAAGTTTTCTGTATTCTCCGGGCGTTAAATTTCCAGATTCTCTAAGTTCTTTAAGCATTTTCCTCAACGGCCTCACGATTTTTATCCACTCTTTTTTCTTTGTTGTTTTTGAAAGTTTTTTACCCTTTCTGCTTCCAATACCCCTTCTTTTACCCTTCTTTTTTTGTATCATTATTTTTCTTGCCCTTCCACGGCTTTGCCCGTTAACTTTTTTCTTTTTTATGTATCCCTTCTTAATTAATCTTCTTACATCTGCTTTCGTTATGGCTTTGGACACTTCTTCACTTTGTTCTGGATCTATCCAAACGTTGTCTAGACCTGATTTCAATATTTTTGATGCCATTATTTTTTGATTCTTGGTATTCATGAACTCACCTAGTTATTTTCATTAACTTCTCCTATGTTTTCATTCATAAGGATTATTCCAAATTCGTTGTAAACTGTGCCACATACTTGGCAGCTTCTAATGTTATATCTTTTTGTAATTAGTTTTCCCTTTGTTCCGCAAAGCGGGCACTTGTTTTTAACGTGTGAAAATATCATTTTTTCTCCACCTTGTATGGATTCAATATTTTTATTCCCATTTCCTTTGCCTTTTTTGTAATATCCATTTTTTTCCTTTTTCCGACAGTTTTTTGTATTCTTACACACTCCTTTTCTGGGTTTATTTTTTCAAGTTCGTTTGGATTCATAACCAATACTTCAGACAAACCCGAAGGGTGTAAAAATCTTGTCTTTTTTGAGGAACCGTAGCCTATGGACGGCATTTTTCCCTTTCCCTTTAGTTTTTTCCTCATTTTATTGTCTAGACCTTTGGGTTTTCTCCATCCAGTTTCAACTCTTTTAAGTTTTGGATGTCTTTGGAATTTTGGTTTTTTTCTTTTCATTGTTTTTCACCTTTTGAAGTAATGTATATGCCATCAGAGAAAACCCTTCTATCTCTTCTTTTAAATAATTTTGTTGCCTGTTCTATGTTTCCAGCAGTTTGTCCAACTTTTTCTTTATCTATTCCTTTGATTGTCAGTTCATTACCATTTATTTTAATTTCAACACCGTCCAGTATTTTGGCTTCCCTTGTTTCTTTCTGCCCCAAAAAATTTTTTATTAATATTTTGTTTCCATCAATACTAACTGTCATTGGAAAGTGGACATGGGAAATTTCCATCTTATACTCAAACCCTTTCGTAACCCCATAAAACATGTTATTTATATGTGCCCTCCAAGTTCCCAGTGTTGCGAGCAGTTTCTTTGTATCTTTTTTTGTTTTTATGACAAGGCCGTTCCCATCTTTTTTTAAGCTGATTTTGGGATGATAAAACCTTTTTTCTACTTCTCCCAATGGACCCTTGACCTTTAGAACTTCATCATTTAATTCAGCTTCTATCCCTTCCGGAATTTTAATTGTAATCTCCATAATAAACACCTAATAAACAAAACCAAGCAATTTTCCCCCAATCTCCTCTTTTTTAGCCTTGTTATGATCCATCAAACCTTTTGAGGTGGTCACAATAAGTATTCCAAAATTCTTAGCTGGAAGATACCTTTTTTCCCATTTTTCAAATTCGTCTTTTTTAAATGAGAACCTAGGTTTTATAACATTGCAGTTGTTTATCTTTTTATTCAATGTCACCATAATTTTTTGTCCGCTCTTCTTAAAATTCTCTATGTACCCATTTTCTTTCATAACTTTTAAAACATCCTCTATGAGTTTTGTTGAAGATACTAAACACTCTTTCTTTCCAACATTTTCTGCATTTTTTATTATTGAAAAACAGTCGGCTAACAAATCATGTCTCACTTAATCACCTATGAATATTTTTTAAATCCTATTTTTTCAGCAACTTCCCGGAAGCAGTGTCTGCAGTAATAGAGGTCATACTTTTTAATTAGGGCACCATATCTACCACATCTTCTGCACTTCATTCTCTTATGCTTGTTGTCGCTCATTATATCACCTTATTCTATTGTTATGCCAAAATTCTTCTTTATAAATTCCATCGCTTCTTCCTTGCTTATTCTATGTTTTTTTCCAACAGGTTTTGATATGCGCTTCTTCTTTACTCTAAACCCAGGCCTTTCCAAAGTTACACACACGTCCATTCCAAGTATTCCTATTTTTGGGTCGTATTTTACTCCTGGAATGTCGATGTGCTCGTGAATTCCAAACGAGAAATTACCATTTTTGTCAAAGCATCTTGGACTTAGTTTATTGTCCTTTGTGGCTAATAATCTTTTCAGGATTTCAGTTGCTTCATCTTTCCTCAGTGTGACCTTTGTTCCTATTTCTCTTCCTTTTGATACGCCAAATGTGGTTCTTCTCTTTGTCTTTGTCAATATAGCTTTTTTTCCTGTTAATTGTTCCAAAAGATTTTTTGCCTTTTCCAGCTTTTCTCCAGATTCTCCAATCCCTATGTTCAGGACTACCTTTTCTATTCTTATTTTTCTCATTGGATTTTCCTTCATATCACTCACTTATTTTTATTATAGGTTCTTTTTCGCCTATGACAAATATACAGTCTTCAGGCAGGTCAATTATTTTTTGGTTGAGCTCAACTGAGACCAAATTTGGTCTTGACCCTTCAGTTTTTTTCAGTTTTTTAATTTTTCCCATTTTTCCTTTATTTCTACCTCTCGTTATCAGGCACAACGACCCTTCTTTTCTGCTTAAATGTTTTTTTATATTAAGATTGGGAACTTCGATTAAAACAGAATCATTTGTTTTGTACGAATCTTTCTTGACGAGTATGTTTTTTCCATCATTGAGGTTTAACTGTATTTTTCCTCCCTTGACACAAGTCTTATTTTCTATTCTGCATATTTTTGTGTTGTTTTCCTTTTGGGGTATTTTAATTAAGTTCAGCCATTTTTCTCCGGGAACTACTCTGAAGCTTTCTTTTGTTTCAGGTATTTGTATAACATCGAATATGCCAACTGGATATTTGTGATCTCTTCTTGTTTTTCCATCAACCATGATTTTACCTGACTTTATAATTTTCTTGGCTTCTCTCCCGTTCTCTGAATATTTGAGAATATCCCTGATTATGATTGATAGCGGTATTGATTGTTTTTTTGGATGAGGACCAGGCCTAGGCACTGCTACAAACCTACCGACTGATTTGACTCTCATCGGATAAGTCCTTGGCGCTGATAATCTTTTTTGATGCATTTTATCACCTTTTATTCACCTTTCATATAATTTTTATGTTCCTTTGATTCATGTATACTCAAATCATTCTTATTGTCAAACACTTCACCACAAATTGGGCATTTAAATCCAACAACTTTTTCTTTCTTTTCTACAGTTTCTTTTTTCTTTTCTTCCGGCTTTACTTCAAACTTTCCCCTAACTCTTTCAACTATTTTCTGCCTTTTTCTATCATTCATGTCGGGCTCTATTATTTTCAAATTTGATGGGTGAATAGGAACACTTACTTCGGTTCCATCTGTTTTTTCTCTCTTAACATCTTCCAAATAAACTCTCAGTTTTTTTAGGTCAACAGATTTTACCTTTGATTTAATGCCTTTGAATTTTCCTCTCATGACCTCTACTTTATCACCTTTTCTTAGAGGCATGCTTCTTCTTTTGTAATCTTTTCTAAGGTTCTTATCAAGATTTACTGATACAAGCTTTTGTCTTTTGTGCAACTTGGCGGTGTATATTTTCTTTCTTTGTTTTCTTGGTTGTGACGATTTTGTTTTCATGTTTAACACCTATACCACAATTTTTGCTATTTTTCCTATGGTTGGAAATCTTTTGACAACTTCTTTTGCAACAGGTCCCTTTATTTCAGAACCCCTTGGCTCATTTTTTTCATTAACCAGTACTGCCGCATTATCCTCAAACTTGATAGTTGTTCCATCAGGCCTCTTTATCTCTTTTCTCTGCCTTATTATGACTGCTAACGGGGTTTCCTCTCTTATTTTTGGTGTGCCCTTTCTCACGGAGCATAATACAACATCACCTATGCCTGCCTTTATCTGCCTCTTTTTTCTTCCTTTGTATCTTTTAACAGCAAACACACGCAATATCTTTGCTCCACTATTGTCTGCACATGTTATGAGAGCGCCGTGGTTTATTCCCTTTGTTATTCTTGATCCAATTCCTTTCATTGTATTCACCTTTTCTCCTCAATCCTTTCAATTATAACAAAGCTCTTTGTTTTGCTCAGTGGCCTGCACTCTGCTATTTTTACTTTATCCCCCTTTCTTGCATTTATGCATGATGGATTATGGACGGATATCTTGGTTTTCCTCTTTTCGTACCTCTCATATTTAGGCACATAATAAAGGTATTCCCATTGAACAACTGCAGTTTTTTTAGGCTTATCGCTAACTATTACTCCTTCAAATATTCTTCCTCTTACCCTCAAATTGCCATGGAAAGGGCAATTTTTGTCTTCACATTTTTTTTCAGGTGGTTTTACTTTTATTCCAATGTTCATACAATATCCCACTCCTTAAATTTTTTCTTTATTCTGTCTTCGGGTCTTGCAACAATTGCATCTCCCTTCAAGGTTGTTTTTTTGCCGTTTGGTAAAGTGAATCTAAAAAGTGACCCACTCTTTTGAACAGTTTTTTCTCCATTTTTTGTTTCCATCTTGATTGTTTTTTGTGTTTCATCAATTACTTTTCCCTTGAGGCCGGTTTGTGTTTTATTTCTGCTCTTCATTATCTCAATCCTCAGACCTATAAATTCATGTTGTGGTAAGTTTTTTTTTGTTATCAAATATACCACCACAATTATCTGATCTTTATCTGGTCTTCTTTGAAACCCAGCTTGACCAAAAGTGGCTTGATTCTTTTTATATGATTTCCCTGCAATTCTATTTTTCCATTTTTGTATGTTCCCCCACAGGCGAGCTTCTGCTTCAGTTTTTTCAAAATTTCATCTGGTTTCATATCCTTTGACACGTTATCCACAATGGTCATCATCTTTCCGTATCTTCTCCTGTCAAGGGAAACTTCAATTTTCTTTTCCTCCTTTGCCAGAGTTTCACATATACATAGTTCCTTTGGTAACCCACAGTTCGGGCATATTTCAGAGATTTTTTATCACCTCAAAGTTTTTTGATAAAAGATTATGAAATTTTATTTCAGAGATTTTTTATCACCTCAAAGTTTTTTGATAAAAGATTATGAAATTTTATTTCTCCCAAAAGTTTTATCAAAACTTATCACCTTTTTTCATTTCATTTTTGATTGTCAATATTTTGGCAATTGACCTCTTGATTTCTCTTATCTTTCCAGGATTTTCCGGAGCCCCGCCTATTATTATTTGTGCTTTATTTTTTGCCAGCTCAAGTTTTAATTCATTTAATTTTTGGTCCAGTTCTTCCAGACTCATTTTTCTTGCTTCCTTTGGTTTTATTATACTCATTCTTTCACACCCTTTTCTTCCTCAGCATGCTTTTGCCCTATGTGGATTTTTAAGCTTCTTTCCTTATCGTAAACTTTGCCACAGTATGGACACTTGAATTCATTCTTGTCAGTTTTTTCAGGTTTTTTCTCCTCTTTTTTCAGTTTATTTTTAAGCTCGCTTATTCTGGTTTCAGGGTATTCTTTTAATATCCTAACTTTTATGCCTATTGAACCTGCCTTTGTTACTGCAACTGACAGTGCATAATCAACATACTTCTTGGCGGTTTCTCCCGAGTATTTTAAATAACCACTGAAAAATCTTTGGACCCTTCCTCTTGAAGAGCCCAGTTTTCCACTTATTCTTATTTCAGTTCCAATTGCACCGCTTTCCATTATTCTATTCATCATGATACTTCCGATTTTTCTGTAGTTTATACCTCTTTCTATAGCATTTTTAATTTCTTCCGCGACAATTTTCGCATTAGTATACGGATTTGTTATTTCCTGGACATCAAGTCTTGGGTTTTCAAATCCAAATTTCTCTTTAAGCTTCTCTGCTATCTCATTTATTTTTCCACCGCCTCTTCCTATAACAAGTCCTGGTTTGTTTGCATAAACGATTATTTTCATGCCAGTTGGAGTTCTCCTTATTTCGCAATGCGAGTATCCGCATCTATCAAACTGACTTCTAAGGAATTCTTCTATTTCAGGTTTTTTTATTCCCTCTTTAACAAATACATCCTTTATGCTCATTTCTTAGCCTCTTTTAACACTATTTTTATGTGAGTGTTTTTTAACCTGGAACCAAAGCTTCTTCTCCTTTTCATTCTTATTCTATTTGGCCCGGTTTCAGCTGTGATGGTCTTGATTATAAGATTTTCCAATCCCTTATATTGCGCGTTCTTTTCAGCACTTTCTAATATATTCAATATCTCCTTTGCAGTTTTTGTATAATGTTTCTTGTCTATATCAGCTTTCTTGTCTATAAGATCCTGCAGAAACTTCTTTGCTTTATCAAGTTTCATCTTGTTCAATTTTCTACAGACAATAGCACTTTTCTTTGTTGACAATGGAAGCCCTATTCCGGCGGCTTTAACTTCATTTTCTTTTGCCTCTACAGGATAGCCTACCATAAAATCACCTTATTTTAACGGAACAAATTTGCTTGACCTTGTTGCACCCATTCCAGGAGATGAATGCTTTGTTTCTTTTCTTGTCAGTGTCATCTCCCCAAGGAAGAGTCCAATCATTTCCGGTATAATTTCAACTGTTACATACTCTTTTCCATTGTATATCCCAATCTTTTTTCCAACCATTTCAGGTAATATTATCATCTCTCTTTTTTTGGTTTTGACAAATGTTTTCCCCTCTTTCAATCTTTTAAGGAGCTTTTTTTGCTCGTAGCTTAACCCTCTTTTCAAGCTTCTCCTTTTTCTTGAAGTCAGTAATTTTGAAAACTCCTCAATGCTCATTTTTTGGAGTTCTTCCAGACTTTTTCCCCTAAACAAAAATTTTGCCATTTACATCACTTCTTTTTTCCAGTTCTTCTTGCCGCGATTGTACCAACCTTCGCGCCAGGCGGTGCATTTCTTGATACGTTTTTAGGTATACCTGGTTTTGTCTTACCCCCAAAGGGATGATCAACAGGATTCATTGCAGTACCGGATACAATTGGATACAACTTTCCTTTTGATTTCATTATCTTATGTTTTATTCCAGCTTTTACGAATGGTTTGTCTGTTCTTCCTCCACCTGCAACAACACCTATTGTTGCTCTGCACTTTAGGTTTAATTCTTTTGTCTTTTTTGATGGAAATCTGACGACACATTTATTTTTATCTTTGCTTACCACAAAGCCAAATTCACCGCTGCTTCTTATGAATGTTCCATTATTTCCTGGAACCTTTTCTATATTGAATATTGGTGTCCCTTCGGGTATTTTGCCCAAAGGCAAGACATTTCCCTCAGCAATCTGGGCGCTTTCCCCTATTTCTATCAAGTCACCAACACTTATATTCTCAGGTGCAATCATCAAGAAATTGCTTCCGTTTTCGTGTCTTATTTTCATTAAAGGTTTGCCTATGTTGTGGACAATATCAACGACAAGGCCTTTCCCTTCTATATATTTAGGCTTGCCAATTCTTCTATGCCCAGGCGACCTGAACCTTTTGTTTGAACCTTTTCTTCTTGCCCTTATTCTCTTACCCATACAAAAGACACCTACGGTTTCTTTCTGTACTATCTTCCCTTACTTTACAAAAAATTTTATTCATACAAAAGACACCTACTTATATCATACCCAATTTTGTTGCTATATCAAGTGCGTTGTATTTTGAATTCAGCCTGATAAAAGCTTTTTTTCTATTTTTTGTATCGTTTAATATGTTCACACTTTCAACCTTTACGTTGAACGCTTTTTCAATTGCATATTTTATCTGTTTTTTTGTTGATTTCTCATTAACCATAAACACAAGCTTATTTTCTGTTTCCACGAGACCAATGCTTTTTTCGCTTAGATGCGGCGCTACCAGTATGTCCCATGGATTTATCAGTATTTTTTTTTCTTCACTCTTCTTTGCCATTATTCTCACCTAATGATTCAATTGCGGATTTTGTCCAAATTGTCAGCCTTATTCCGTGCGCTCCCGGGGAGAGTAACTCCGAATTAAGATTTTTAACATCAGCAACACTTACACCTGGTATGTTTTCTGCTATTTTTGATATTTTTTCGTCATCTTTTACAACAATCAAGGGTCCAACCCTCTTCTTGTGAAGGCCTCTCCTTATTTTGCCCTTTCCTGCCCTTTTCTTTTTTTTGTCCAGTCTTTTCAATTCGTTTTCCAATCCAATTTTGGTTAAAAATTCAATTAGTTCTTTAGTTTTTTTCAGATTTTTGATGGAATCGTCAACAACCAATGGAAGTTTTGCATCAAATATATGCCCCCTCTCTTTCACCAGTTCTGGATTTGACGTCCCTGCTATTGCGCTGCATATTGCAAGCAACCTTTCTTTTTTGTTTATCTTTTTTGTCCAGTCTTTTTCAACTTTTGGTGGATGTGCTCTCCTACCACCAACTGTTTGTGGAGCAAATCTTGCCCTCATGAACCTTCCAGTGTCGCCATGCTCCCTCGGAAGTCTTGCCATTTCCCTGTGCATCATCTTTTGGTCTGGTGGCAATTCGCTGAGTCCATGATAATGAGCGGATGTTCTTTTCCCAGCCATTTTGTCTGAGCCATATGGCTGTCTCCTGTTTGCCTGAGCCGCGAGTACAGCCCTTTTTATGATATCAGGTCTATAAGGGGTAGAGAAAACACTCGGCAACTCTATATTTCCCTTAACTTTTCCGTTCAAATCTAAAACATCGACTTTCATTTTTACACCTATTGCTGGCTTAAGTTTGAAATTTTTGATAATTCAACCGGGTATCCTTTTCTGTATGCCCTAATAGGAGACCTTAAAATTATTAGCCTTTTTTTGGGCCCTGGAATGGAACCCTTTAATAAAACAAATTTGCCCTTGACTTCTCCATATTTTACAAAACCGCCTGCTGGATTGACCTCTTCAGGTTTTTCACCTATTTTGTATATTTGTTTGTTGAATTCGGTTCTCCTTTGAAAGCCAAGCTGTCCTGCCTGCGCTGTTGTATACGGAACTCTTGCAAGTCCTTCCGGAGCCATTAGTCCTATCTGTCTGTGGTGCTGTTCATCTTTTCTTCCCCTAACTTTTACGCCAAATCTCTTCACAACGCCCTGAAATCCCTTCCCCTTGGTTATTGATGTGACGTCGACGAATTCTCCGTCTTTAAACACATCATCTATTTTCAATTCTTTACCAAGAAGGTCTTTCCCGCTTTTCAGCTGTTCCTCCAAAGTTCCTCCCATTTCAATTTCAAATATTTCAGGGGTTTTCTTTCCAAAACCAGCTTTACTTGGCTGTGTAGAAACGATAAGTCTTATCTTTGATAGCTTTTCCGTTTTTTCTATATCTTTTGTTTTTGATTTTTTTATTCCCTTTGGAGCTTTAATATGTTTTTTTATTGTTTTAGGAATATCTTTGGCATATATTTCCGTTAGAGGAAGGTTATCAGAAGAATAAGCGCGCAAACCAAGAACGAAAAGCGGGGGAACTTCAATGACAGTAACAGCGTGAGAAACAGTTTGCCCCTGTGTCGGGGAACCTTTTTTATTGTCTATGAGAAAAACATTTGTCATACCTGCCTTATACCCGGCAAAAGCAAGCGGTTTAGCATCTTTAACCTGAGGGTAATGCTTTATCGAAGGATAGATACGTCTAGCTCTTTTCCTCGGCCAATACTGCATGCTTCCATCTCTTGGTTTATGTGTTGAAGGCATTTATTCCACCATTTGTTTTCAGGTATCTTTAACGTACCCATCACCAGGTTATGAATATTTGAGGGGTACTATTATTTAAATATTTAGAGAACACGGCAGATAGACAATCCTAGACGTTGAGAGACATACTAATTAGCAATAAATAAGTATTTAAAGATTATTTTCTAATTAGTTATTATTAAGTAGTGATGGTGATTTATTGCAGAAATTGTATGAAGATGCTATAAATGAAGACCGGGGATATGTTCCCATAGGATTTGACTGGATAAAGAGCGGTGATAATTTGATTCTTCTAGAGATGAATGTAAATCCAGGGTTTACTGACCATAAAAATTTCGGCTCAAGGTTAAGTTATTTTGCCATATTTTCTTACTTTAAGACTAATCAACACAGGATTTTTGGAGATTTGATGCCAGAATATTGTGATGATGAAGAAAAGTTTAATGATTTCATAAAAAAACATGATGGAAAGGTTGTTTATAAGAGCGATATGGGTACTATGGGCGATGGCGTCAGTATTTTAAAAGCTCCCGAATGGGTACCTGACATGATTGAAGAATTTATAGAAGGGGATACACACAAAAAGCATAATGGGAAAGAATATCCATATGTATTTAGAAATGTTATTAAATTATACTCTATAATGGATGATGTATTTTTTCAACAAACAGATGCATTTAAAAAAGTTTCAAAGACTCCTGTTGATGAAGGTGTCAATGATCCGAATAAGAAGTATAGAGTTAATGTAATGAATTATTATGGTGCAGAAGAGGTTCCTACAAGCGAAGAAGAAGATGAAATGCTTTTCAAATATACACAAAGAGCTATGGATAGATTTATAAAAAATGCAAAAAAATCACAATGGGACGCCAGAAGAATGTTTTCAGATAGAATAATTACACTCAACTTTCATGTGTATTCAAGTCCATTGACAAAATTACTGACAGATAAAGGTTATAACGTATGCGAAATGAAGTTTGGTCGATATGACTTTGATTTTTCTTTGGCAAAAAAAGCGGCAGAGTATGGGGTTGATGCGTTTCTTTATCCTAAAAAATTCAGAGTTGAGATGTCTCTAAACATGTGGGGAGATGCTACCATAGATGAGAGTGAAATTCCAGACCTGCCATATTTCTTTAATCCTGAGAAGGAGGATAAAGAAGTAATAGCAGAAAAAATAATAGAGCAGTTTCATAAGAACAGAAAGAGTTTTTCTTAATGTTTGTAATCCTCTGATGCTTTACTAACTGTAGCGCCGCGCTGGCCGCTGTATTTTGATTTGTATGGTTTTGTGCATTCAGTTTTAAGCGGATGTATCTCCAATTCTCCCATTTTCATATATGGATATATAGTGTCTTTGTTGTCTATTCCCGGTATAAACTGCTCAAGTGTTATGGTGCCTTCAAATCCGGGGTCTATGTATCCTGCATTGGAGTGTGTTCTTACATTGTAAGGTGATTGGTAGATTTCTCTCAACATACCTACAAATTCAGGTCCTATATAAACAGTTTCAGCGGAAGAGCCCAAAAAGAAATTGTTGAATCCTATTCTATATCCATTACTTATATCTATTTTTTCGTATAATCCCTTCAAATCTTTTTTTGGGTCTATTTCACTTCCTATAAATTTTCTTATCACAGGGTCCAGACTCAAAACAAGGGAGTGGTTGTCTATTTCATATTTAGGGAGAGTTACCTCTTCTCCATACCATTCTTTTGTCTGATAAAATTTTATTTTACCATCTCCCAAGGCTTTTAATATTTCTTTGTTGGTTAAAAATTCCATTCCATCATGAAAAATACCCTGGCATATCCTGTCTTTTGGCCTTAATTTAACTGGCTTGTCATGGCATATAATGGAAAGTCCTATACTCCCTTCAAATTTTTCATATCTTCTAACATCAAGTCTGTCATCTACATGCTGAACTCTCACGCCCATTCTTGCCCAGCTGCTCCTGGTATCCACATCAAGCATTATATTTTCGTCCATTTTCACATTTTCTATGGTTGTGGCTAAGTACGATTCACCGTTGTTTATCCACCAGAAGTCCTCACTACCATTGTTTTTTAATGGAACCTTCTCACATCTCTTCTCCAGGAAAACGTCCATGTCCTCATCAAGCATCCATGGTTCAAAAACTAAATCTTTCTTTAATTTGTAGAGCTGTTTTACATGGAAGTCAACAGAAGATGGACCAACACCTTTTATAAGTGGATCTATATTAATTTCTCCGTTTTTCATTGCTCGGTTAATGTCGGTATCTGAAAATATTGCCATATATTATTACTGCGCACAAAATTTTAAATATCAGAAAACAACTCCAAGTTTTGAGACGAATTAATTGAAATATACGAAGTATATTTCCTTTTTGTTGGAATAAAAATTGCTTTGCAATTTTTATGATGGCGCTAAATCACCATTAGGTTTGAATATTATGTTTTTATTTTTGTAAACCAAATGGCGCTGGGAGAGGGACACTCACACCGAATATCAAGAAAACGCTTTTGCGTTTTCAAGTTTTTGGGAATACAAGAACTTTTTTCGGAAACCAAAGATTTCCTTAATTCCGAAAAAGACGAAATTTCAATTTCGGAATTTCTGAAAAAGGGCTTGTTTTTGAACCCCCGCGTGCAATGCACACTAGCTTTCCAGACTAGCGCCTTAAACCGCTCGGCCATCCCAGCATGCTAATTATTTTCTCTTTTTGGGTTTATATTTGTATTTTTGTTTGGATTTTGTTGTCAGGGTGATTGGCGTGAAATAAAACGAATCTATCCAGTTCCATCCTTCCATGTTATGATAAACAAATATTCCAATCAGTAGTAAGATATTTGAGATTAATATTGTTATTTTTCCCTTTAGCTCCATGAATATTACTGTTCAAGAAAACACAACCCTAAGAATTTTACTCAGTCAGTTCAATGGAAATGTTAACATTTTCTGGTATGTTTATTCTCATTATATATCTCAAGGCTCTTTGGTTTGCGCCAACATCCAAGACTCTCTTATGAATCCTCATTTCCCATCTGTCCCATGTAGCATTTCCATGTCCTGTTCCAGTTTTTTTCTGCTTCATTGTAGGGACTATCAATTTCTTTGTTGGCATGTAAATTGGACCCCTGACCGAAGTGCCAAATTTTTCTGCGATTTCCTTTATTTGTTCGCATATTTTGTTTAAAGCTTCCGGATTTGTCCCGCTTAGCTTTATCCTAGCTTTCTGCACGTTATTCACCCAATATTTTAAAGACAATTTTATTAGTGTAAATAGTTATATAAAAAGATTTAAATAGTTATACCTCTCCTTCGCGCCATCTGGCTTGCATATTTCTCCATATATTTCTTTCATAGCTGTCATCGTGTTTTCTCTTGTTCTTTGGCTTGCCGAATAATTCCTCGCTGAGTTCGTCGCGCATTTTCTCCAATTTCATCTTCATTTCCTCAAGGGCATTTCCATCCTTTTTAATGGCTTCATACTTTCCTCCAGGAAACATGTCTAAGGTAGGGGTTTTTCTTTTAAGGGCAGCTATCTTAGCTTGAGCATCTTCAATTTCCTCTTTTATTCTTTTATATTCCTTCATTTTAACATGGTAGATAGTTTCGTCAAGCCTTCCCTCATGCTTCATTATATCATACATTTTCTTCCTTTTGAACACCACTTCATCAAAGTGTGCTGCCCAATAATTTTCTCTTGTCCAGTTTGGAATTTTTTTCAGATAGTTTTTCACATCAGAACCAAATTCATCTAAAATAAATTCTGACACTTCTTCAGGATTTAGGTACCATATGGCATATACATGATAAATTCTATCTCTTTCTATTGTGTCATATTCTTTGGTCATTATGTCAAACTTTTTGAGATTTGATATCTCGTTCATGCTTTTATATACATCAGGACTCTTTGTTTGATATATGATTCTATGTTTTCTGTCATTTTCACTTCTCAAACAGAGGTTGCTCAGCAGTCCATCCATTATATAGTTTTTTGTTTCTCTGTCAGTGTCTGGGAGTGGCTTTTCAAAAAATTCAAGTATTGCAGGATTGTAAATGTATAAGTTCCATCTGTTATCTACTCCTTTTGTCTGCTTGAAGTCTATACCTTCGTCAAGTCTTTTTGCACAAAAGTCAATTTGTTTTTTATCCCATGGGTGGCCATACAATCGATTTCTTCCAGGCTCTTTCTGGGAGAACATGTCAAACATTAATCCAAGGGCCTCAGCCCATTTTTTTCTGTCTTCTGAATAAAGTTCCGATGGGTCAAACTTTCCATTTTTCCATCCATCTGAGAAAGAATATTTTTCCGGGTCTATTTCTCTTCTCATCTAATCACCAAAATAATCAAGTTTCATGTTTTTGTCACGTGTTACAATAATTTTTCCATTTCTCTTTCCAATTCTATCGCCACTCTCATGGCGCTGATGTGAGACAATTATTTCATTGGAGCATTCTTTGACAGGGCATCGGTTACACTTCTTTCCCGAGCATTTTTCCTTTCCCCATATCCAGATGGCATCATCAGCTTTTACAGGGTCTATTGTAGGTGTATCCGATGTAATATTCATGAGGTATTTCTGTATTTTTTGGGCAAGCTTTTCATGTGTCATTTCATTTAATGCTTCCATGGTTTTTTCTATGTCTCCCGAAGATGCTCTTATTGTAAATCTCATAACATGAATATCGGCTGGTATCGGCGTATATCTTCTATTTTCTCCCGGGTCGTATACGCCACTTTCAATCATTTCTTTGAGGAACAAAGCAGCATTTTTATTGCCGAATTCCCTGAAATCTTTAACTCTCTTAAACGCTTCTTTTGGGTGCATACCATCATAAAAAATATTTTTTGGGTCGCTATCATATTCTTCTATAAGCTTTTTAGAATTTTCTATCCAGGCTCGCGCAACACTTTCTGGACCCCTTGAGCCAAGTTTTTTATTTATCATTTCTGCCAGACAGCTTTCTTCAAATTCACATATTTTTCTTGGGTTGAAGAAATCTTTATTTTCTTCAAAAAGCTTTAATCCATTTACATAAAGCAGGCCGCTTTCATTTGCAGGAGTGCATGGAATCATAAAAAACTGAAGAAGCCTCTTGTCATATTCATTCAATTTTTCCCCTATAATTTTTTCTGTGAAATGGTCAGTGAACTTGTCAGGGGTGCCAACATATTTTTCTCCATCTTTTTCCAGCACTCCATATTTTTTTATATAGTCGGAAAATGGGTTTTTGTATTTTTCAGGCGCTTTTAGGGTTTTCTCCTGTAAGTACAGAAGTTCAGAAATGGAAGATATTGTTTTTTTCTCATCAAAAATTTCATCAAGAACAGTCATGAGTAATATATGTACAGAAAACTTTAAATCGCTTAAACATAAGGATGAATTTTTGAAGTTTTTTTCAATTCTATCACGCCAATAATCTCTTCCCTGTCTATTTCATATCCAATATTTTTTAAGTTTTCGGAGAATTTTGATGCGTGTTTTGTGACATTATTTTTGAATGCTCTAAAGAACTGATTCAGGAATAATTTCTTGCTTTTTCCTGGAAATTCTTTTTCTACTAATTCACCATAATCCTTCTCATCGAGCTCGGATTCCAAGAATTCTATAATTCTGTTGTATCCAATCGACAGCTCTTTTTTGGTAATTTCTTCGCCAAATTTTTTTATTATATCATTTTCGGAGGTTATCCCACATAATGTCTTTATTGATAATTCAGCCCAACTTGCCTGTCCGATGGCATATGCCGGTATCTTGAATTTTTCCCAGTCTTCTTTTGGAATTATTTTGGATTCGTCATGCGATATCGGATAATATTCTCCATCAGGTTTTGAAGGTGAATACGGGAGAACTATCTTAAATGGAGTACTTGGCGACTTATGTTTCATGTTAAGGGTACATTCATTGGTTGGCTTCTGTATGAAGTATCCAGCATTTGATATTCTTTTCTTGATTGGGTTGGTGAATATTTTTATATTTGATCCGCGATATTCGCGTCCGGTTATTGAAACAGAGTTTTTGTCTGGTTTTTCAATAGAAAATATCTTTGTTATCGTGTGCCAGTCGGTATCTACATGTTTGTAACCCATTCCTTCATTGATTGTCAAGTGAATCATCTTGTCAAATTCGTACTTGGGAGGAATTTTCTTGGTGGTCCCTCCAAGTTCTTTTATTTCAATTTCTAACCCGTATTTCGAATCATAAAGAAGATGGTATAATGCCTTCTCTAAGTTAAAGAAATCTACCATGCCCTCTGGTGGAGCTTCTACATAAACACTGTCAGTCTTTCTCATTTCATGCAGTGAGTCAACAACCAAATCGATAATTGGCTTTTTCTC
>Ga0190303_1000296_pt1 | contig 20543 bp, 28 predicted proteins | sample 48700701_MG_FD_161672 | JGI IMG/M metagenome (GOLD analysis project Ga0190303, IMG submission 161672) | Hydrothermal vent sediment bacterial communities from Southern Trench, Guaymas Basin, Mexico - 4870-07-0-1_MG | ecosystem: Environmental > Aquatic > Marine > Hydrothermal vents > Sediment ... | reverse complement strand
AAAAAACACGGATTTTTTATACACGAAGATGCGTGGGCTGATACGCCCTGTCCTATATATATTAACTCTTCTTTAATAAGAAAAGTAGTATATAGTGGAAAGATGTAGTGATTCCGGGCATTTAAAAATCCGAGTAAAAAAAATCACGTCTTTAAAAACTCGGAAAGGTGGATTTGAAATTAATAAAGTTAATAAAATCAATACTTTATAAAAATCAAGTTACCCGGACGCATATTAAGCAAGTCTTAATTTGCAAGATGGGCATGAGAATGCGTTTTCTTGAAAAAGGCATAAGGATGCGTAAATGAGTATAAAGGAGGTTCAATCTTAATTAAGCATTAACTTAGAATTAAGCATTAACTTAGAATTCCATTACATGGAGGCATTATGGGGATAATAAATTTTCAGAAGTTAAAACAAAAAGTAAAGGGGGCGGGGAACGTCGGAAGCGCCGGAAGCGCCGGAGACATAAAAAATAAAGATGCTGTTAAAGATGCTGTTAATGTTGTGGATGAGGATTCTAATGAAGCATTAAAGAATTTTCCTATCAAGCATAATCTTCAGCATAAAAATAAAGCGAATGCTGGTAAAGCGAATACTGGTAAAGCGAATGCTAATGCCCGGGTTAGTGTTTCAAGAGACTCCGGTCTTTTAGAAAGTAAATATTGTTATGGGTGTGATCAATTCTGTGTTGATTATCCCTTTACAGACAAAGAGCAGGCATGGTGCGTTAGGCCGGTTCTTGATAATAATGGGAGGAAAACACCCGGCTATCACATGGTGAGAATCCTTCCCAAGCATAAAGTGTGGCAATGTCCTAAGTTGAAATGAAAATAAAAAAAAGAAAAAAAGAGAGGTGGAAATTATGTTAAAAATTAAAGAGATCAAGTTTGATTCAGATGAGGAACGTCAGGTGGCGTGTTGGTTAAATGAATGTGAAAAAGCTGGGTTTGTGGATAGAGTCCTTTATCATGCCGTAGAGTATCAATTGTCGGATAGAATTGCAGACGAAAAAGGCAGGTTCTTACTTCACGGACACAAATACTCACCAGACTTTGTGTTTTGCTTAAAAACACCTTTAAAGCCGTTTCAGAAGTTTTTTAAATATCGAAAAAATATTGTGATTGATGTGAAAGGATCTTTTTCAAAATACCATGACCAGAAGAGTTTTAGCTTGAATCAAAAATGGACGTATGCTCGGTATGGCGTTTATGTGCAGAAGGTTATTCCAGAAAAGCTTTTTAAAGCTACGTTTGTGCCTGAAGCATGCCGGTATACAAAAAAGCGGGGGCAGTTGGTAAAAAAGTATTTGGGGTGTAAGGTGGTGGGGGATTGGATTGGGAAGTGAATTGTAAGAATTGGATTGTAAGAATTGAATTGTAAGAATTTGTATTTTATTTGACTAATGTTTTTATTTTTGTTATATAGAAAGTGAGTTTAATTAATCTTTTAAAAAGGGAGACTATAAAATGGAAAATGAATTAGTTAGAAGTTATCGGAATGAGATTCTTACAAATAGTATGATTATTGCAGAGAAGTTTGGAAAGTCTCATAAAGATGTATTAAGAAAAATTGATAACTTACAAAAAGATTTATCTAATCTCATGGCGCAAAAAAACGTTATGAAAAAAAATAAGGAAATAGAAATCTTTAAAGAAAGAACAAGAACTGTTCGTGGTCGTAAATTTCGTTATGTTGAAATGAATAAACCTGCTTTTACATTGTTGGTTATGGGTTTTACAGGTAAAAAAGCTTTAGAGTGGAGACGTACTTTTAATGCTGCTTTTTATCAGATGGAACATATTTTATTAAATAATGCAAACCTTGAATGGAAACAGAATAGGGAACAAGGGAAACAGATTAGGCTTGGGCTTACTGATACGATTAAAGATTTTGTTGATTATGCAACAAGCCAGGGCAGTAAATCGGCTTTTAGGTATTATTCTATTATTACTGAAATGACATATAAAGCTTTACGCTTAATTGAAAAGAATGAGAAGGTTTCAAAAGATTTTCGGAATACTTTAGAGATGATGGACTTACATATGCTTTTGTCTGCTGAAATGACAGCTCGGAAAGCACTTGCAGAAAGTATGAAGAAAGGATTGCATTATAAAGATTGTTATCAAGTTGCAAAGCAGAAAGTCTTAGAATTGGCAGATTTAATGATTATGACTCCGAAATTAACAGATAATAAAAGCAAATTAATTGAAAAATAAAAAAGGAGATAAAAAATGTTTGATAGTATTAGAAAGTTTAAGCAAGGTAGAGAAGAAAAAAAACAACAACAGCAAGAGTGGGAAGAGTTGTCTGAAGAATATATAGGTTCTGAAATAAATAATAATGAAAAGTTGATTTTAGAAAATCAAACAAAAAAAATTATAGAAGAAATGCAAGTACAAGGTATAGATGCTGAAACTATAAAAAGTTATAAATTTATATGGGATGGATTAATGAATGGTTTTTTTACTGAGTGTCTTGCTTCTGGAATGAGAAAGACTAAGGGTTATGAAAGATTATATCTTAATCGAGCTAAATTGTTGTTTAATTTATTTAAACCTCTTATGGATATTTTGGTGGCAATGGAAAAAGGAAAAATAAAGGCAAATTTTAAATTAGTTCAAAAAGAATTACCTTTATTGTTTCAACGAGCAGCAAGTAAAAAGGAATTAAAATTTTGGTCATCTGTGAACGAGCTTAATAATATTGCTACAGGAAAAATCTCTTTACAATAAAGGAAATATTAAATAGAGGAAGAGCCGAAACTTGAAGGGAAATAATAAGGAGGATATAAAAAATGGAAATAGTACTTTATCTTTTTTGGAGTTTAGTTGGGATAGTTGGTATATTCATGGCTGGTGCAGAAGTTGGCAATTTCATATCACAAGTTTATTGCAGCTTATCTGGTGTAGTTTTATTCATAGCCAGTGTGGTCGGGTTACTGAAATTAATAGAAAATTGTTAAAAGAATATTAACGATAGTAAAAATTTTTATGGTAGACAAGATTGTTTTTTTTTGTTATGAATTTATAAATTTCCAATTTCGGCCGGACAAAAAACGCCGATTGAATGCCTATAAAAAAGGAGGTGGTGTGACATGGATCCCGGTTTTTCTTTTCATTTGAATAGAAAGAGGTTTTAATTTTCAGCAGCATGTCAGCGTAAAGCTAAACCCCCTTTACATGATAGAGGGGGTTTTTAATTTTGAGACAGGCTTTAAATGTTTATTAAATCAAAGCATCAATCCGGGCGTTTTCTTTCTCTTCTTTAAACAATCTGCGGCCCTCATCCAGTAACCATTTACAGAACTCTTTATACCCATATCCTTCAATCAATGCGTCTTCTTGCCCTTGTGTTAGGCCTTCATCACCCAGTTTAATATCTAAAAGGTCAACATCATCAGGTATTTCAGGTTGATCGAGAATCCCATGCCGCCAAACTTCTCTTTCAGGTGGCGTGTAAATGCCATGCACTTCAAACTTTATGCCGTCGAGATTGAGTGTTGTTGTAAATTCAAACATTATTTTTCCTCCTCTTCTTCTTTAATAAGTTTCATAAGTCCTAACATCCCGGATGCAAAAAGGATCGCACCGGAGATATTACAGTAAATTTGTGCCATAAAATTATTGTTTTCTGCGCCAGCCATCAAAAATCCTGCACAGCCAGCCAGGCCATAGATTAAAAAAAATAAAATTTTCATTCGTCAACTTCCTCAAAGATTACATTTTTAAGATAAATTTCCAGCCAAAAAAGTTCAGCTTCGCTTAAGTTTTTAATAAGCTTTAATAGCTCAGCAGGTTGGTCAGCAACAGCGACAGCAAGTAATAAGTTCCTGCCTGCAAACTGGGGGTTGAGCTTAAACTCTTCAAAAGCCAGCTTTAGGCGGTAAAGGTCTTCGGCTTTAAATCTTTTTTCTATTTTTTTACAAGTTTCATTAAAGAGTGTAGGCGCAGAATTAAGTATGTATTCTGCTCCTGCATTGAGAGTTTTAAAATTCTCAATTAGAAAATTTGCTGTGGTTTGTTGGATTCTTGGTCCAGCACGAAATTTAGTATGAAATTTTTTCATAAAAAACCTCTTAATTAATAATAAAAAAAAGCAGCCCAGCAGCGTATAATGCGCTACCGGGCTTGTTTATTCAAAGTGAATTTATTAAAGATAAACTTTCTATTCTATCCTTGATCCCTTCCTCGATAGTTTCAAGATAAAAATTATTGAGTTCAGCCTCCCACCTGAGCGCCTCTGCCACCATTTCTTGGGCAGACATCTTTTTCCCAGTTTTTGTCTCAATAAACTCTCCATGGTTTTCAGGGTTATCATGTGCCCACCCTTCGGCATAGGTTGAGAGATCGATGTTTCCTGCACCTTCGCAAGAAATAACAGCAATCCAGTTATCGTTTCCCGGGCGGGTTGAACTGCCCAGGACGAAGTAACTGCCATCTTCGCAGAGATACAGACTGCTTCCACAGTCTGAAAAAAGCCTTTGTTCTTCAAGTTCGACCAGGTCGAATTTGGCGAGGATTGTTTCAGGGTTTAAATTTTCAAGTCTTTTGATCTCTTTTTTTGTCTTTTCCATTTTCTTTCTCCTTTGGTTATTTATGCCCGGCCTTGTGACCGGGCGGGTTGGGGGGTTAGCTTAAATCTGTGAGCACGTATTTGTGCCCAAATCTTGAGAACTCTAACCGGATTGTCTCTGTAGGCTCGTTTAAAATTTCTTCGAGCTCACCTTCTTCTGCTCGCAATTCTCTTTTTAGCATTGCAAGCGTAATTTCTTCTTTTTCGTCTTTTATGATTTTCATTTTTTTAATTTCCTTATTTTATTTTTCTGCTTGATTCCAAGCCATTGGTTGAGCTGGTGGTATCCCCTTTATTGTTTTTTAAAAAAAAGAAGCCCAGCAGCGCACAATGCGCCACCGGGCTAAATTATATTACAATTTACGCACCTTATATGTTACTGGTGCACCGGCATACTGCCGGACGTCTTCTGTTGTCAACTCCTTCCCCCTTAATTCGGGGGGTAAGCTGAGCGGAATTTCGGTGAAGCTGGCTGTAAGGCAAGAAAGGCTATGCGGGAGCACGCCGAGTACGTGCTTACCTGACACAGTTTCCATGTTGGCATGGCTGACGACTTTTACCTCGTCAGAGATCAACCCTTCTTGCTTTAAATATTCTACCAATCCGGCGTGGCGGGTAACAATAACTTCGATTTTTTTCATTTTTTTTGGTCTCCTTTTTTTATGCCTGACCTTGCGGGGTGCCGCTTTTTTGTTGCTATGCTTAATTGTAAAAGCCAGGCGGATTATTAATATTAGATCAGACTGAAATATTCAGTCTGATCGTTTTCAATTTTGTATTCAGCACGGAAGCAGTATTCTCCTGTGCTGTTGTTTGTACAGTGCAGAGAAAGAGTCAAAAACTCAATCTCTTTATCTTGAAAGAACTCAGGGGTGAGTTCTTTCAAGGAGAAAAGTCCAAGGTCTTTATGTTCCATGATTCTGCTCCTTCTTTTTTTGCCCTGTTTTAGGGCTGTGTTGTTTTTCCCGGTTCAGCGTTCCCCTTGACCGGGATTAAAAGTTTATTTTCTTATTATCCTTACAAACTCTTCTTGGCAGCCCTTAGATTTTTTAAGCAGAGCTTTAATTCCTCTTTGAGTCGGGAACTCTTCAGAGTCACGACTCATATAATTTAAGGCTTCTTCTTGCTTAAAAGCAATATAAGCCTCGATTTCTTCTTTTGTCGGTGGATTTTTTTTAAACTCCTCTACCATTTTTTTAGCTGTTTTGTCTCGTGCAGCTACTTCTTTTCTGTCCTGCGCACGCTCTTCAGCATGCTTTTTTTGTAGCTGTGCTTCGGCTGCAGCCTTTTCCGCTTTTGAACGGAAGTCTACCCCGTTCATTCCTGTATGTAACCAACCCATTTTATATCCTCCTTAAGATTTTTGTGTTCTCAGGCAGGGCAACGTACACATTCCGTGTGTACCTGGCTTTTTTTGCCCTGCCTTGCTTTTTTAGTTGAGTCTTGTAAGACACGGCGTCTTTTACTTTTATCTCATAGACTGTGCCATAGCGCCTACAAGACTCAGGATCACTCGTCAGATATACCACGCCTCCTGTCAGGATATTCATTTCTGAATGCCCTGTTGGCGTTCTGAGACTCTCTCCGATGGGGAGGTCTCTTTTGGAGGCGTGATAAAATTTCATATTTTTTTAATCTCCTTTTTTTATGAGCACTGCAACCCCGCAGGGTGCTTTTTGTCCAGGGCTTGCTCATTATATCCCTGCCGGCCTTCTTTCTTTTTCGCCTACCGGAGGCGCTCACGGTGTCTTGCCTTCCCTATTGCGCTGCCGCGCCAGCGCTCTGCCTGGTACGACTATATTTTACTTGCCGGGCAGTTAGGCAAGTTTTTTGCAGGCTATCACTATGTTCGGATTCGCCTGCTATTTTATTTTGATGCGATCTAACCTCCTTGTGCTGGGATTTAAAAAGAATATGGGGCAGGCATACTCGTCTGTGAACCTCTTTACAGCTTGCAGGGCTGTTTGAGAGATTTTTGTGCTTTTTAGCACGATACCGAGGTATTCAGGACGGCAAAATACCTCGTAGTGATATGAATATGCCTGGTCTGGACGCCTCGTTTTCTTCAGAGTACCGTTTGCATTATACTCTGAAAAGACGTCACCCTTATATTTTTTTACGACAGCAGAGTTTTTGATAAGCAGCCCTACCCGGGCGTGCTTGATGAAGCTTTGCCCACGCTGCAATTTTTCTGCCGCAACGTGTTTTCGCTGGCTCTGCTCTATTTCAAAGCAGAGAGCAGAGTACAGGCCTTTATTCTCTCTGCTTTTTCGAAATGCTCCGAGCCAGCGGATTATCATCTTCAATCTCCTTTTTTTATCTTTCAATATAGGCGACAACTTCAGCATCGCCTAAAACATTTTCCAGGTAGTCATTTTTTTCGACATCTGGTCCCAAGTCTTTGCCTATTACTACGGCAAAGTACTTGGTATCCCCATAGTCTTTAACTACGGAAAGCGCATCATCTATATACATTTCGAGCTCATCTTTGAGCCCAAATCTCACATCCTGCGAGATCTCTATGACACTTGTCCCTGGCAGAGACTCTGTATCAAAACCTTCAACCTCGGAAAAACTCGGGTTTAAAAACCTTTTTCCGAGCTCATTTTTATATATGCCTCTGAGCCCCATGACATAATCGGGGCGTTCTGGGGTTTCAAAATTCTGCCCCTCATCACCCATTAGTGATACCAGTTTTTTTATAATTTTTTCTTTGTTATTTTTTATCACTGGTATCATTTTCTTAATCTCCTTTTGTTATGCCCGGCCTTGCGACCGGGCGGGGTGTTATCCTGAAATTTTGTCATAAATTGGTCCGTCTTCTGTTTCCCATAGAAAACCAGCTTTTTCAGCTTTTTCACAAAGAATGTCAATATCCATTCCTTTCCCCATTTTAGGGGTTAAATTGAGCAGATTAAGCAACCTTTCCTTGCTGATTCTAATTTCATAAAAAGATTCAGGTGGAGAATAGTCAAAGTCTGATTTCCGATACCACGTTCTAAATCCATTAAGGCTATCTGTACTACATTTAAATGTTCTTTCCATTTTTTTGTCTCCTTTTTGCCCGGCCTTTTGACCGGGCGGTTGCGGTTAGCCCTGTTTTGCAGATTTAATTGCTTGTAATCTTCTCTCAATTTCCTCATATTCGAGATTGAACCCTTTCCAGCAGCCCTTTCCCAGCATTTTTTCGGTTTCAACTCCGTTTTCTATCAGTTCTTTCCAACTCATTTCCTCTACTAATTTCTTTTCCATTTTTCTATCTCCTTTTGTTTTTGCCCCTGAATTGAGGCGTTTTTGATTCCATCATATATGCTGAATTTTGCCTTGTCAAGGATTTTCTAAACTTTTTTTAAACTTTTTTATTTTTTTTATAAGGTATTGTATTTATTTAAAATAATTATTATTTTTTTATTTCAAGTGAGAGGAGAATTTGTTTTTATGCGCTGTTTGTACAATTTATGTGCACCATTTGTACATAAAATGTACAATTTTATCTTGACAAAAGGGTTTATTTTTGTTATCGCTTTTATTATCAAGGATTATTTTTAATAAAAACAGGGGGTTTAAAGAAATGGCAGGTGGAAGGCCAACAAAATTTACGCAAAAAATAGCAGATGAAATATGTGATCGGATTGCAGAGGGTGAAAGTTTATATTCTATTTGTGCCGATGATCATATGCCAGCCCGAAGGACTATTTATGGCTGGTTGTTTTCTGAAAAATATTCTAAATTTTTGCACCAATATACACAAGCACGGGAACGCCAGGCTGAAACATTCATCGACCAATGCGTTGATATTGCTGATGATGCTTCACAAGATATTATCACAGTTACGACCAAGAAAGGAAAGGAATATGAAAAAATAAACCATGAATATATAAATAGGAGCAGACTCAGAGTTGACACGAGGATAAAACTTGCTGAAAAATTAGCTCCAAAAAAATATACACCTAAAGCTTTACTTGAACACTCAGGGAAAAATGGAAAAGCAATAGCCTTTGAGAACCTTGCGACTGAAGATTTATTGAAAATTATCCAGGGGAACGAGAAAAAGAAAAAAAATGGCAAGTAATAAGGTAAAAGCGGCGAAAGAATTACTCAGGCGCTTAGAGGCGAAAGAAAAACTGTTATCATTTGCTAAGTTTATGATGCCTTCGTATGAAGCGGCCGCTCATCATGAATTGATTTGTGAAAAATTGCAGGCTGTTGCAAAAGGAAAATTAAAACGTTTAATGATTTTTATGCCTCCGAGACACGGAAAATCGGAACTTGCGTCGAAATTATTTCCAGCATGGTTTTTGGGGCATTATCCTGATAAGCAGATCATTGCAAGTTCTTACAATTCAGAGCTTGCAGGAGATTTTGGTAGGGCTGTGCGGAATATCGTTGATAGTGTTGAGTTTAGTTTTATTTTTCCGGGTATTACGCTTGCCAAAGACAATAAAGCGGCTGACAGATGGAAAACAAATAAAGGCGGTGTTTATGTCAGCGCAGGTGTTGGTTCAAGCATGACAGGAAGGGGCGCTGATATATTGTTAATTGATGATCCGTTAAAGGGTCGGCAAGAAGCGGACAGTCCCTTGGTCAGACAAAGAATCTGGGAATGGTGGGCTTCAACTGCATATACACGATTGATGCCGGGCGGTTCGGTTGTGATCATTCAGACAAGGTGGCACATGGATGATTTGTCAGGCCGGCTTTTAAGGGAGCAGGATAACGGTGGGGAGCAGTGGGAAGTAATTTCTCTCCCTGCAATCAACAAAAAAAAAGAAGCGCTTTGGCCCGAATGGTTTGACCTGGACGCTTTAAGAAAGATTAAGCAGGCGATCGGTACAAGAGAATGGACAGCCTTATATCAGCAAGACCCGACTGAAGACGAAATGATGGGATTTCAGACGTCTTGGTTACAGTATTGGACGCCGAATAATTTAAATAATCTTAACCTTTATTTATTATGTGATCCTGCGGGAACTAAGAAAAAGACGTCAGATTATACTGTCTTCATGGTTATCGGGTTTGGGGATGATAATAATTATTATGTGTGTGATATGGTGAGAGATCGTTTAAACCTTACAGAGAGAGCTAATACGCTTTTTTCGTTGCATAGAAAGTACAAGCCTTTAGCAGTCGGGTATGAAAAATACGGTCTTCAATCAGATATTGAGCATTTTCAAGATAGAATGAGCAGAGAGAATTATCGATTTCCGATTATCGAATTAAAAGGTCAGGTTGCAAAAGATGACAGAATTAATAAGCTTGTCCCTTTATTTGAATCTGGGCGGGTTTTCTTGCCTGAAAATTGTGTAAAGCAAGATTATGAAGGGATACAAAGGAATTTGACAAATGCTTTTATAAAAGAAGAGTACGAGCTTTTTCCAGTTGCGCCTCATGATGACATGCTTGATTGTCTATCGAGGATAGTTGATCCGGATTTAAATGTTATTCCGCCAATGAAAATTAAAAAAAAGAAACGAATCACAATGCCAGCGTATACGCCGCTTGATTGCGCAGTAGGATATTAGAACATGGAAGGTTACGAAGATATAGAGGAACAAGAAAGCTCGGAAGAAGGCCAGGAAAGCCAAGAAGAAGGCCAGGAAAGCGAAGCCCGAAAGCGCCAGGTACTTGAAGGCCTTGCTTTTCATTTGCTTAAAAAGCGCGATGAGGCTGTTGCATTCAGAGCAGCATCAGGCATTGAGAGTAAATGGCGAGCAGATGAGGAAGGTCTTGAGGGGTATGATGATGATTATAGGCCTTCTGCCGTTGAATACGCTGCCGAGCTTGCTTATCCGCCTACAACGCAAAATGAAACTCCGCAACGTTCAAGGGTTGTGGTAAATATTATTAGGGGGAAATGTGAACTTGCAGAGGGTAGGTTTTCTGATATTATGCTCCCGACTGATGATAAAAATTGGGGGCTAAAAGAAACTCCAATCCCTGAGCTATCTGAGGCTCTAAAAGATACCAGACAGGCTGCAACCTTTGATAATAAACCGTTTGTAAAGCAAGGGCAGCAAGGACAACAACAGCCACTCACGATTGCGGAGATAGCAGAAAAAGAAAAACAACAAGCAGCTGACCGTATGAAAAAAATGGAAGACGCAATTGATGATCAGCTTAATGAATGTGATTATAACGCAGAATTAAGAAAGGTCATTAGAAATGCAGTTCGGAAAGGTACAGGCATTTTAAAGGGGCCAAACGTTGTAAAATCCTTGAAAAAGAAATGGACAAGACAACAATTAGAAGACGGGACAGAAGAGTTCATCCTTGAGATAAAAGAGGATTTTCAGCCTGCTTCTGTATCTGTTGATCCTTGGGATGTTTTTCCTGATCCACAGTGTGAGGAAGACATACACCGTGCATCATACGTTTGGGAACGCAGTACAATATTACCGAGAGAATTGAGAGACTTGATTGGAGTTCCGGGTTATTTTGATGATGAAATCATTGAGATATTGCAAGAAGAGCCTCGGCAACTCACAACAATTTTTGATAAGGATACTGCCAGGTTAAAAACCAAAGCAATAGTGAATAATAAGAGTTCCCTGTACGAAAAATGGGAATATTATGGAGACCTGGACAGGGAAGATATTGAAGCACTCGGGATTGATGTATCTCATGATGAAATTAGCCAGACGTTTTCTGTGTGTTGCGTGTTTGTTAATGAAAAGCCGATTAAGATTTTTCTTAATGCGCTTGATTCCGGAGACTTGCCATACGATTTTTTTCAGTGGACAATCCAGTCTGGCAGTCCATGGGGCGTTGGGATTCCTCGTATTTTAATGTGGTTACAAAGAATGATTATTGCAGCGTTCCGGGCAATGATGGATAATGCAGGTGATAGCGCAGGCGCTAATATTGTTGTCGGTAAAGGCATTTATCCAGTTGATGGTCGTTGGGAAATCACAGGGAAAAAAATATGGCGGATTGATGATGATGATGAGCTTGGAGACGTTAGAGCGGCGTTTAGTCAGTTTCAAATTGCGAATAATCAAAGGGACTTACAAAACATTATAGAGTTAGTTTTAAAATTTGTTGACCTTGAAACCAGCCTTCCGATGATGTTTCAATCAGAGAAAATGGGGCAGCCTGAAACCCTTGGCGCAACAAATATCATGGTCGATGCTAATAATGTGGCTCTAAGAGATCGAGTAAAGCAATTTGACGATCAAATTACAAAACCGCACCTTAGACGGTATTATGACTGGAATATGCAATATAACCCTGATAATGAGATTAAGGGAGATTATAAGGTTGATGCACGAGGTTTGTCAGTGCTTTATCAGAAAGATGAAACAGCTCAAACCTTGATGAACGTTTTTAAAGCTAAGCAAGACCCAGATATAAATTTACTGGTGGATTGGGAAAAAGCCACAAAGAAACTCTTTTCAGCATTGCGACTGAATATTATGAAATCTGAAGCTGATCTACAAAAAGCAAAACAGCAACGGGCTAAGATGCCGCAACATCAAGACCCGAGGATTGAAGCGGCAAAATTAAAAGTTCAAGGCGATATGAAACACACACAAATGGTGCAGCAAGCAGATCAGCAAGAGTTGCAATTTAAGATGCAGCAGCAGCAGGCTGATATGAAATTTAAAGCACAGCAGGCGGAGCAGGAACGGCAGTACAAACTTGCAATGAAAAAAATGGAGTTACAGCTCGAAATGATGAAATTATCTCAAGAGCAGGGAATTTCTCTTGACAAAATTAAAGCAGATTTAATGCGAGATAGTATGAAACTCAAAACGCAAGTGGCCTTGACACAGAAAGATGGTTCAGCACCGCAGGTTACAACTCCGCCGATTGAACCACCTGCAAGAGCCAGAGCAGGGCATGCATACACAGAATAGGAATTAAAAAGAATGTTAAAATTATTTTTAGGCAAGAAAAAGAAAAAAGAGCCAATTCACACTAAATACAAGCCCTTTAAAGCTGACCTTCAAGAGCATGGAGCGTTTCCAAAATTCAATCCGGAATCAGAAACATGGCGGTATTTGGAAACATGGTTAAAAAACAAAATACAAAAAAAACGTGAGAAGAATGACACGTTGAACCTCACAGAAGTACAGACAGCGGTTTTAAGAGGGGAAATCAAAGCATATAAATATCTTTTAAAGCAAAAGTTTTTAAAGGAAAAGGGAATTTTAAACGAGCAGGATGTTGTCGGACAACATCTTCCTCAAACTTAACCGCCTTAAAAAAGCCGGTTAAAAGGGGTAAAAATGGGTGATAACGATAAAACTTTTTTAGACCAAATAGACACAACATTAGCAATAGAAGAGCAACCTTCAAACGAGGAAAGCCCTTTAACAGAAGATGAAGTCAGACAACAAATTGCAGCAGAAGTTTTTGAAGGAAAAAAGGCTGACCTTCCACAACCGGAAGATGCTGAAATAGATGAAGATATTGAAACGCCAGGTGAAAGCTTTGCCGAGTCAATAGATGTTAAAAAAGAAAAAGCAAAAACACAGCCGGAACTCCCGGAAGAGCTACAAAATCAAATATCTGCAATGTCAAATAAGTTGAATAATCTTGATGCGATTGCGAACCGCCTTAAACAAGCAGAAAGCCGGTTAGGCGCAATGCAAAATGAGTTTTATGCAGCTAAGAAAGAAGCAGAGCAGAGGAAAGCAGAAGGGATTAAAGCTCCTTCGAAAGAAGAGATGGCAGCAGCGTCAGGCTCAAAAGAAGCTTGGGAAGATTTAAAAGAGGAATTTCCTGAATGGGCAGATGCTTTTCAATATCGAATTGATGAGGCTATTGCCGGGATAAAACCCGCCAAACAGATTCAGCCCGAAATCGAAGCATTAAAACAGACAGTTCAATCTTTAAATCAACGCCAAGCTATTACGCCTCAAGCGTTGCAAAAAGAGTTATTAAGTTTTAGATATCCGGGCTGGGAAAGAGTGATTCAATCAAATGATTATAAAATTTGGTTACAAAGTCAGCCAGATGATATCAAACAGAAAGCATTGTATGGACAAACAGCGCAAGAAGCAGGAGTTGTCCTTAATGCATTTCATCGTTATAAACAACAAACAAATAAAAAACAAACCGCTTCACAGGCAAGGTTGCAACAGGCTGTGAATCCTCAGACAGGAGGTAGAGCTCCAAAGCTAAAATCTGAAAAAGATATGACTGAAGAGGAATTACGAGCAAAAATTGCAGCTGAAGTTTGGGGGGATGGTTAAACAGAAAAAGGAAATATAAAATATGGCTATTCAAAATTATAATACCGTTGCAGGCCGGAATCTTATCCGTGCCGAGCAGGAAATGTTAAAGAGGGTTGAGACCATTCAGGTTCTTGGCCAGTTTGGGCAGTTTAAAGAACAGCCTCTAAACAAAACAGACACAATCGTTTTTAGACGGCTTGATCCGTTTAATAAAACAGCGGATGGAGTTCCTGATATTAACCCGACTAACTTTGTAGGGGTAGAAGGGACAACTCCTGACACCAACACAATCGGATATACAGACGTAAGCGTTACGCTTGAGCAGTATATTGTTTTGTTTAAATACAGCTCTAAAGCAGCTTTAATGTATGAAGATAACATCCCCCAGGATATGATTACCCAGACAGGTGATGTAATCGCTGAAATCCTTGAAAAAGTTGCATACGGCGGCATTAAGAGTGGTTCAAGTGTTATGTACGCTAACGGCTCAACACGGGCAGGAGTAGCGTCTGTACTTACTCTTGATACTCTTCAGAGAGCTGCACGTGGCCTCGCAAAAAACAGAGCAAAACTTGTTACGGAAAAAATTAAACCGGGCCCCAATTTCGGGACAGCCGCTGTTGATCCTTCATATATTGTTTTTTGTGATACTGATTGTGTTGCAGATATTAAAGCAATTGATGGTTTTACTCGCCGTGTTGATTATGGGACAGCCATTAAACCTGTTCATAATCGTGAATTTGGTTCTGTTGATGAGTTTCGGTTTGTATCTTCTCCGCTGTTTGAACCGTATCTTGCCGCTGGTGCAGCAGCAGCCAGTTATCCTACATTAAAAAGTGTAGGCGGTGCTAATCTTGATGTATACCCGGTTTGTATAATGGCAGCTGATGCATGGGCGCATGTAAGCCTAAAAGGTCATGGTGGGCGATCTGCTATTAGCCCCACTCACATCCCGCATAATAAAAAAACACCCGGAAATCCAGCTGGGCAATTTGGCTTTGTAGGGGCTGATGTTTGGTATGCATTTTGTCGTCTGAACGAAAATTGGATGACGAGGATTGAAACTGCCGTTTCTGCTCTCGGATAAATTTTATTAAATGAAACTCATCTTATGAGCTTAACAACTTGTGAGATGAGTTTTTAAAAAAAGGAAAATAAAGTTATGGCAAAGATAGGTACAAACATGAACGCTTTGAGTACAAGAAGCGATAGCATGGCATTGAGGAAAGTTCTTTTGTCTTTAAGAACTGATATTGTGAACCTTGCTACAGCTCTTGATACTCTTGCAGCAAAGCTGAATAATGACGATGGCGTCACGGATACAGATTATGCAACGTCAAACGCTGCTGGAATAACAACAGAAACATAAAAAAAGGAAAATATTATGAATATGAATGATAATCCACATGGTGGAACATTTTGTCTTGGGAAAGCAGGATTAACAATTGGCGGTACTGATAAGACTGGAGTAAAAATTGCAGCCGCCATTAATTATGCTATAGATGGGATTTTTTATCAAAAAGCCATTACAGATAATATTTCAATTACTGCGGCAACAGCGCAAGCGGCAGATACAGAATGTCTTTATCTTGTACAGCTAAATAGTGCTGGTAATCTTTCAACTGTAAAGGGGACAGAAGTAAGTTCCGCAGATATGGCAGGAGATGTTGCAGCTTTGAAGTGGCCTGAGCCTGAAGAAGATAATTGTCCGGTAGGAGCTTTTAAAATGACAACAGTTGGAGTTCCCTTTACAGCCGGTACAACCGCTTTAAATGCTACAGGGTGTACTGCGACGTACTATGATCTGTTTACTGTGCCGGCCAATCCGTTGACATCTTAAATTAATTCAACTTTCTTTCCCGTGGGCAGAGTTGGCCGCCTGCCCTAAACAATAAATCGGTGTGAGAATTATGGTAATAAGATATATAAAAAAAAGCGAATTAAAAAAAGAAAGAGAACAGTTTAATTTCAATAAACCACTTAAAATAAAATTAAGTGCGCAATTAAAAGGGAAACAAATGAGTAAAAAACATATATCCAAAGAAACAGAAGCTGGTGAAGTTGCACAAGGAAAGCCTATTAAACTTGATGAAGTTGGGAAGCATGATGGAATACAGCCTGTTGCGGAAAACGATTTTAATGGTCAGATGGATTTGGAAGCTTTTATGAATGAAGTTTTAACTATTCAAATTGCTGATAGTCCGTTTAAAAACGCTAAAAAGGTTGTAACGCCGACAGTTAATGGGATTAATCAACCTATTATTCGGGGATACCCAGTCAAGGTAAAGCGCAAATATGTAGAAGCGTTAGCCAGGTGTAGGGAAACTGATTATGACCAGACAATTCCTGACATGAACCGGCCTGAAGTAGCGTTTTTAAAGCCAAGAACAACTCTTGTTGAGCCTTTTACTGTGCTTGATGACCCGAATCCTGCTGGCAGGGCATGGTTACAAGCGATTCTTGCCGAAAGAGATTAATTTTTCTTATGAATAAATTACAATTATTTCAGCGTTTAAAAACAGAAGCTGGCGTATCTGGTAATGTCCCTATTTCAACAGAAGGGCAAACAGGTCAGTTAGGACAGCTTGTTAATTGGATTGATACTGCATATCAGGACATTCAGCTTTTGCATGATGATTGGCCGTTTATGCAAAAAGAATTCTCTTTTGAGACTATATCCGGGAAAGCCAATTATACGCCGGAAGAAGCGGGGATAACAAATTTATTAAAATGGAAAACAAATACATACGACGCTTTACGCTGTTATAAATCAGCATCAGGCGTATCAAATGAACAAATAATTGTACAATACAACTGGGATAATTTTAAGCGAATATTTTTAATCGGGAACGCCAGAAATCAAACAGGCAGACCTAAGTATTATACAATAAAACCTAACAATTCAATTCTTTTTAGTCCCACTCCTGATGATGTTTATACTGTTAATGGAGAATATTTCCAAACACCTGATGTGTTTATAGACGACAATTCAGAACCTATTTTCCCATCACAATATCATCTTGCCATCGTTTGGCGGGCATTAATGTTTTTTGGGGCGTATGAATCAGCTCAAGAACGTTATAGTCATGGTCAAAACGAGTTTAAACGTATTTTAAGGAAGATGGAACGAGATAGATTACCAGCAATTACATGGGGAGCTCCATTAGTATGAAAATACCTTCTGTCAAAATTCAAACAGAATATACTCCATTTGCAGGTGGGCTTGATTTAATTTCTTCTCCTTTATCAGTTTCGCCTGGTATGTGCTTAACTTGTTTTAATTATGAAGTAAGAGCTTTAGGAGGGTATAACAGGATAGATGGTTTTGAAAGATTTGATGGGCAGCCTTCACCTTCCGAACAAACTTATGAATGGTTGAATGTAACTTTTACAGGGGATGTTGTTTCTGGGGATATAATAACGGGAGATATTAGCGGGGCAACCGGACAGGTTGTAACTGTAGGTGATAATTATTTAACAGTTACAAAAACTACAGGAACATTCCAAATTGAATCATTTAAAGTTAATGGGGTTATAAAAGGAGATATTGTATCTAAAGTAGCAGACGGGACGGTAATCGTTAAAGAGCACGCAGAAATAAAAAAAGCTGTAGCAGATATATACAGAGCTGATATTTCTGCTCCACCTGGGACAGGAAAGATAGAAGGAATTTTTGTTTTAAAAGGGGTTGTTTATTGTGTTAAAGATGGTGTTTTTTATAAAGCAACAACTTCTGGCTGGATTGAAATTCCTTATTATAGTGAGATTAGTTTTGTATCAGGGCAAGATCCTATTCCTGATGGGACAAGTATTACTCAAGTAACGTCAGGCGCAACAGCAGTTGTAAAAAGGACTGTTTTAGAATCAGGAGCATGGGGCGCTGATGCAGCGGGAAGATTAATACTTTCAGATATAACAGGAACATTTAACGATTCAGATGCTATTCAGGTTTCAGGTGCGACGTACGTCACGGCATCAAGTACAGTTTCACAAATTTCTGTAACTCCTGGTGGGCGATATGAAACAGTAGTTTATAATTTTTATTCACAATTAGAAACTCAACGGATTTATGGTTGTGATAGCGTAAATCATGGTTTTGAATTTGATGGTGATGTTTACGTTCCTTTGCATACAGGTATACCTGTCGATGCTCCTACTCATGTATCAGCATGGAAATTACAGTTATTTTTTTCTTTTAAAAGTTCGCTTCAAAATTCAGGTGTGGGGACACCTTATGAGTGGACAGCTATTTCAGGGTCACTTGAAATAGGTTCAGGTGACAATATTACAGCTATTCATCCTTTAACAGGAGACGCTTTAGGTATTTTTGGTCGTAATTCTTCTTATCAATTAATCGGAAATAACGTTGATGACTTTAATTTAAGTCTTATAAGTCAAGAAACAGGAGCTGTGCCTTATACTTGTCAAGCTATGAAAGGATTAATTTGTGTTGATGATAGAGGAATTATCTCTGTAGATTCTACAAATAAATATGGTAATTTTGCTCATGATACTTTATCAGAAGTTATCCATCCATTAATTTCAGAGTATAAAAACAAGATTGTTGCATCAACTATTTATAAAGAAAAAAATCAAATTCGTTTTTATTGTAATGATGGATATGGATTAATTGTTTCTTTTTTAAATAGAGGGCTTGGGTTCTCAAGATTTCAATATCCTGTAAATGTAACGTGTGTTGTTTCAAGTGAAGATTTGGACGGACATGAAATTATTTTTTTTGGCACAGATGATGGAATGGTATATCAAGCTGGTAAAGGAACGTCATTTGACGGCGAAGAGATTGAAGCTTACTTTTTAACACATTTTAATTCTTCAAGGTCTCCTAACACTGTTAAGACATATCGAAAAGCAGTTTTCAATGTTAGTATTAATGAATATTCAAAAATAAGATTTTCTCCTGAATTTTCATTTGCAGATTATCTTATATCTCAGCATGTTTCAGATTATAATATTGCTCAGCATGTTTCAGATACAGAAGCTTTAATTGGGAATGGCGGTTATTGGGATTTAGCATTTTGGGAAGAGTTTATATGGAGTTCACCTGTTGTTGCTTCGCCGTCAATGCAATTAACTGGGACTGGAAAAAATATTGCTTTTATGATTTATTCTAAGAGTGATATTGACCAAGGCCATACAATACATGGTGTTTCAATGAATTATACACCAAGAAGGATGGAATTATGAGCAATAGTTATTTTAATAAACCAACTGATATTGAGCCTCATACAAGAGCGTTACATACATCTATAAACCTTTTATCACAAGCTACAGACCAAGCTTTTGATAAAATAGAAAAAGACAAGCTTCCTGATCAAACCGGCAACGATGGAAAGTTTTTATCTACAGACGGGACGACACCTTCTTGGAAAAATTTAGTACAAGTTCAAGAGCTAATCGGAGATGGTTCAACAACAATAGATTGGAATTTAGGAATTAAATGCCATTTTACCTTGGGAGCTCAAGATGAAATTTTTACTTTTATAGCCCCCTTAAATCCTAGTCCTTATAATTTACTTTTAAAAATAAAACAAGATAGTGTTGGTGGAAGGAACTGTATTTTTCCATCAACAGTTAAATGGTTAGGAGAAGAACCATCTTGGTCAGCAGGTCAAGCAAATAAAACAATTATAATTTCTTTTTATTTTGACGGTGTATATTACTGGGGGCAAGCTACTCCTTGGGAGGTAATTTCTTATATTGCGTTTGTTGATAAAGATTTAAATCAATTAGATATTAATTCTTCTGATAAATTTATGCAATTAGTTCCCGTAATTGGAGAAGATGTAACCGTTGATAAACGTGATAATTTTTGGTATTCAGCTGGCTTAGCAGTGTTAAATTATGAGGATGAAACTATAGGAATTGTTAAAGGTGAACAATTTTATAATGAGAATGATGGAATTGGTTGGATTGAGGTTACATCATATGACCAAAATTCTGGTCAGTATTTAGAAACATTAGCGATTTGTGATGAAATAGGTTGGGTACAAGCTGTTAATATTAGCCCTGATGGATTGGAATTATGGTTTTCATGGACAGATGATAATTATAATGAATATTACTGGATGAAGTGTACGAGATCATCAACTGATGAAGCATTCGGACAGCCAGTTGCCCAATTTTCAATGCCAGCTGCATGGAAAGTATTATGGGATAACTTTGGTGAAATATGGTTTGCAGGAAGAGATACAACAGATTTTGATGTTAATCCTGTTGGAAATATATGTCTTTATCGTGGTTTAGGTTTAGTTAAAAAAATATCTTTTGAAAGTTATTCAACAGGCTTTGCGTTTGATAATTTTGGAAATCTTTGGATAGGGACATACACTGATTCGGAGCCATTATCTCAACAGTATTTACTTGTATTTAGCGTTGATAAGATCAATGGTTCTGGTGTATTAGGGATAAATGATGCTGATATGACTTATGAAATGCCAGGTTTGGAAATAGAAGGAGTTTCTTGTTTTACAGGTGTTTCTGATATTGCATATGCAGATAGTTATATGTATATTTCTGCAAATAGTTATTCTACATGGGGTTCTGGTAATGATATAGGTTGTATATTAAGAATCCCAACACATGCAGGTACATTAAATGACCCTTTTGCAATGCAAGAAGAATTAGAAAATGTATACACAGTTAACCCCACAATTGATTGGGATTGGCTGAAAGCTATAGGAGTTGGGCTAAAATAAACTTAGTATGAATTTTTAATAAGGAAAAAATAAAATGACTTTTGATCCTTCAAAATATGGCTGGACAGACCAA
>Ga0190303_1000295_pt1 | contig 20576 bp, 18 predicted proteins | sample 48700701_MG_FD_161672 | JGI IMG/M metagenome (GOLD analysis project Ga0190303, IMG submission 161672) | Hydrothermal vent sediment bacterial communities from Southern Trench, Guaymas Basin, Mexico - 4870-07-0-1_MG | ecosystem: Environmental > Aquatic > Marine > Hydrothermal vents > Sediment ... | reverse complement strand
CCAATTATTATGGCCCTGCCAATACAGCCACTTTACTTTCCTATCGTATCTTGCTCAGCACTGTGTTTGGTGCCGTAGGGGTAGTGCTGGCTGGGTATGGCGGAGATATTTTTGGTGGCTATGAGGAGGTGTTTTATACGTTTTCTATCTGCTTGTTTATAGGCACATTATTGGTTTTATTGATCAAGATTCCGAAAGCTGATCTGCCACTTGACCTGAGTTCAGCGCCAGAAGTCCCTCCGGTATCGGGGGAGCGCGAAGCATAATCGACAAGAGTGCGGATTGAGGATTTTAGGAAAAAGGCTGATAGTCTCGGGTAGATTAGATCACCTTGCTTGATGGTTGTGAGGTGCAGCTTGATTATTTCTGGGCGTGATGATCGCAGCGTTGACGGTACAGGCCGATGAAGGCAAGCTTTAGTTTGGGGAATTGGTAGAGATTCCCCTGCGTGTCGTGATGCAAATTTTTGATAAGTCAGATTCGCTATGGGTGACAATTAAAGGAGGTAGATCTATGAGTTTTAATGAGGTACTGATCCCTGACATTGGAGACTTCAATGAGGTGGAGATTATTGAAATTCTGGTTGCGGTGGGGGATCGCGTTGCGCAGGATGACCCGCTGGTAACTTTGGAAACTGACAAGGCTGCCATGGAGATACCTTCGCCAGCAGCTGGGGTCGTGGCTGAATTGAACATTAAAGTAGGAGACAAGGTTTCAGAGGGTTCCACTTTATTGCTGTTGAACGAAGATGCAGAAAGTGTACGTGAGAGCAAAATGGAGGTCGCGGTCACTGCAGCAGCAGAAGTGCCTGCTGTTGCAACATCGGTGGTTCCGGCAGCTGCTGAGCCAGTAGTATCGCTATCTTCAGGTACAATTCACGCCAGCCCCAGCATCCGCAAGATGGCGCGGATGTTGGATGTTGATCTATCTCAAGTCAAGGGCACCGGCCACAAGGGTAGGCTTATCAGGCAGGATCTGGAGGCCTTTGTCAGAGATGTAGGTCGCGAAGCTGCAGCTGTTCAGCCAAAGGCTTCAGTCGGGGGGATACCACCGATACCTGCGGTTGATTTTTCCAAATTTGGTCCTGTTATTGAGGAACCTCTAACACGTATTCAAAAAATATCTGGCCCACACTTGCATCGTTCATGGCTTAATGTGCCGATGGTGACTCATCATGATGAGGCTGATATTACTCAGTTGGAGATCTTCCGGAAATCACTAAGGGCAGAAGCTGACCAAAAGGGAATAAGGGTGACAGCGTTGGCCTTTATTATGAGGTCGGTAGCTCAGGCGCTCAAGGAGTACCCCCGCTTTAATGCCTCTCTGTCTGCTACTGGAGAGTCACTAATCATGAAGCAGTATTATCATGTGGGTATCGCAGTGGATACCCCGGGCGGTTTGGTTGTTCCCGTGATCCGGGATGTGGATCAGAAATCCATCTATGAGCTTTCACAAGAGGTTGGTGAGGCCTCGCACAAGGCAAGAGAGGGAAAGTTGATGGTCAAAGATCTGCAGGGGGGTTGTATGAGTATCTCCAGTCTCGGGGGGATTGGCGGAACAGCCTTTACACCCCTTGTCAACGCACCTGAAGTGGCCATTCTTGGTGTGACACGCTCTAAAATGAAACCAGTCTGGGATGGTGCGGAGTTTGAGCCGCGATTAATGTTGCCGCTTGACTTAACCTACGATCACCGGGTTATCGATGGCGCAGAGGCAGCGCGTTTTATGGCTTACCTATGCGATCTGTTATCTGATGTGCGTCGATTGCTTCTTTGATCGATCAAAATAAAATGGGTTAAATTTACGCAAAAAGGTGTGAAAAAAGAACGGGTGAGGCGAGGTGTTGGTATCGATAATCGATACCCTGTTTCTCCCTCATACCTGATTATACTTTCTCGAGCGGCCTGACAAAACCAATAAAATTTTGACATTGCACAACACAGCTGCAAGAATTTACCCACATTCTTTCAGGTGCCTGCAACCTATTAAATAGACCGCAGGAGAATCGGGAAACCGGTGTAAATCCGGTACGTGCCCAGCGCTGTAAGGGGGATTGTTCAAACAATAACCACTGGTTTTTGCCGGGAAGGTGTTTGAACAGGGTGAACCCAAGTCAGAAGACCGGCCTGAGAGTTAAGTGTAGCGTTTTGGACCGGCGCTTGTTGATTTTTCCCACCTAAGGGGAATGCTGTGGAAAAAGTGTCAGACAATCATCAAGAAGAGATCTTCTTTAGCAAAGAGGAAAGGCAAGCCTTATACAAAACTATATTTAACCGTCGTGATGTTCGTGGTCAGTTCAAAGCTGACCCAGTCCCTGATGATGTGCTCAGCCGGGTTTTATATGCCGCTCATCATGCCCCCTCGGTTGGGTTTATGCAGCCCTGGAACTTTATTGTTGTACGCTCTGATGAGGTTAAGCAGAAAGTACACACCGCCTTTAATCAGGCGCACAATGAAGCCGCTGAGATGTTTGAACCGGAAAAGAGTAAAGTTTATCGCAAGCTAAAGCTGGAAGGCATACTTGAATCACCTATTAATATTTGCATCACTTGTGATCGCTCACGTACAGGCCCTGTGGTTATTGGTCGTACCGCTATTAAAACTATGGATCTGTACAGCAGCGTTTGTGCGGTACAAAATTTTTGGCTGGCGGCCCGTGCAGAGGGCCTGGGTGTAGGATGGGTAAGTATTGTCAAACAGCAGGAATTAAGAGCAGCTCTTGGCATACCGAAAGATATAATCCCAATCGCTTATCTTTGTGTCGGATATGTCTCCCATTTTTACAAGGAACCGGAACTGAAAACAGCGGGCTGGTTAGATCGTATGCCGTTGGAAGATTTGGTTTATTTTGATCAGTGGGAGAATACAGATGCAGCCGAACAAGATCCTTTGATTGCTAAAATCATTGAGGATAAAGCTTTTAGCAGGAGTTGTTAAGCACTGGGCGGCGCGACCGGGTATAGGCATTTACACCTATACCCGGTGCGGCAAGTCAGGATTGACTGCGCCGCGCTAAGTTGTCCAGGCAATAGGCTATAATGCCGATGAGGCTAGGCATAGTTCACTTTTTAATGACCTGCAGCAAGCCAGATCCCTTGGCCTATAGGGTTTTGATTGGCGTACAGACTCCGTTTATCGATTAATACGATTGTTAACAATTTGCTCCACGACCGAGGGGTCCGCCAGGGTGCTGGTATCACCCAGATTATCCAGTTCATTGGCGCTGACTTTACGCAAAATGCGGCGCATAATCTTGCCAGAACGGGTTTTAGGCAGGCTCGGGGCCCACTGGATGATATCTGGTTTGGCTATCGGGCCAATCTCTTGGGTAACCATGTCGAGTAGTTCTGCACGCAGCTCCTCAGAAGGCTTGATGTTTTGCATCAGGGTGACATAGGCGTATATGCCCTGGCCCTTGATGTCGTGGGGGTAACCCACTACTGCAGCTTCGGCGACCGCATCATGCAGTACCAATGCGCTTTCAACTTCGGCGGTACCCATGCGATGGCCGGATACGTTCAGTACATCATCAACCCGACCGGTAATCCAGAAATATCCATCTTTATCACGCCGTGCTCCATCACCGGTGAAGTAGTAGCCCGGATAGGTGGAGAAGTAAGTTTTAATTGAGCGTTGATGATCACCGTATATGCTGCGGATCTGTCCTGGCCATGATTGAGAGATCACCAGGTTGCCTTCAGCGACACCCTCCAGGATGTTACCTTTGTCGTCAACCAGTTCTGGTACAACGCCAAAGAACGGCAGGGTGGCTGAGCCGGGTTTGAGCTCGGTGGCACCTGGTAGTGGGGTGATCATGGCCGCGCCGGTTTCGGTTTGCCACCAGGTGTCTACAATTGGGCAGCGACCTTCACCAACAACTTGATAATACCACTCCCAGGCTTCTGGATTAATAGGCTCGCCGACTGTACCCATTAGCTTGAGAGAGGCGCGGGAGGTGGCGGTGACAAAACTGTCACCCTGACCCATGAGGGCACGGATGGCGGTGGGAGCGGTATAGAAAATGTTAACCTGGTGTTTGTCAATGACTTGCCAGAACCGAGATGCGTCAGGGTAGGTGGGTATGCCTTCAAACATCAGGGTGGTGGCAGCGTTGACCAGCGGGCCATAAACAATGTAGGAGTGGCCTGTGATCCAGCCCACATCGGCGGTACACCAGTAGATATCGCCCTCTTTATAATCAAATATGTATTTGTGAGTCATGGCTGCCTGGAGCAGGTAGCCGCCTGTAGTGTGTAGCACTCCCTTGGGTTTTCCGGTTGAGCCTGAGGTATACAGGATAAAGAGCGGGTCCTCGGCGTCCATGGATTCCGGGTCGCACTGACCGCTGACACTGACCGCCGCCTGGTGGTACCAGAGGTCGCGCCCTTCCTGCCACTGGATATTACCCCCGGTGTGTTTGACTACAACGGTTGTGTGGACATTTGGGCAATGCTCCAGGGCAGTATCGGCTTTGCTTTTAAGGGGGATGTTTTTGCCACCGCGAACGCTTTCATCGGCGGTAATTAAAAGCTGGCAATCTGAATCGAGGATTCGGTCTTTAAGTGCTTCTGAGGAGAAACCACCAAAGACAACCGAATGAATGGCACCAATCCGTGTGCAGGCCAGCATGGCGTAAGCGGCCTCGGGAATCATCGGCATATAGATGCATACCCGATCACCTTTTTTGATGCCACGTTCCTTCAGGATATTAGCCATTCGGCAAACTTTATCGTGTAACTCGCCGTAGGTGATGTTGCTTGAGACGTCAGGGTTATCGCCTTCCCAAATAATCGCGACCTGCTCAGCCTGCTCCGGCAGATGACGGTCAATACAGTTAACGCTGACATTGAGTTTACCGCCAGCAAACCACTGAGCCATACCCTGATTGAAATCGTATTCACAAACCTTGTCCCAGGGCTGCTCCCAGGTCAGGAATTCAGTAGCCTTCTCGGCCCAGAAAGTCTCAGGGTCTTCGATAGAAGATTGATACATCTGCTGGTACTGTTCTTTCGTAATATGGGCACTATTCTTGAACAGTTCGGGTATGGGGTGGGCGGTAATTTCCAGCATGCTTCCTCTCCTTTTCGGTGGTGTAAGGGTTGCAAACCCTGACCCTTATCTCTGTTATGGTTCTGTTTTATGTAGGCCGATATTACTGTTTTATATCTATAAAACACACCAGGAACATAGCTTAACCAGTTGAATATTAATGTTTTTATTTGTCATTATTGATGGTTCTTTGGTGGCGCAATACAGTATGCAGTACGGTATTGTTTTCAAAATAGACGCTGTAATTCTGGTAGGTCCAGCGGCTGATCGCTGGATTGCCTACAGGATCAGTCATCTCCTGAGGGGGGCCGTATTTTTGGTTGACCTCCTCTTTGGATAGCCCATTTTCAGGGTGTTCCATACCGGCCATCTCGGGTGCTTGTTGCGTAACACCAATGACGATATCTTCTGCCTGAGTCAGGGGAGACAAAGCCAGCAAAAAAAGAAGAATGGTTTGAAGGGCAGCTATTTTGATTCTCATAACAAGTTCCTTTGGTAACCCATTGAAATACAAGCGCTATAAATAGTATCAATTAACGTTACCTATTTTAGTCTAATTATCCTTTTCTTCCATGTTTTGAGCTATCAACTCTCTACGTGCTTTGGCCTGATATTGCAGTACGTGGCGCGCAATGGTCTGACGGTTGATTTCCGATAATTGTTCAAACCTGATGCTGATGGTATAGCCTCCACTGGCATCCTGGTCACAGTTGATTACCTGGCCGTAAAGCAGAAGTCCAATGCTGGATGGCAACAGTATCATTTTGATCGCAAGGTATGTGCCTGAGTCCAGAGGGTCAGTGTTGTTGAATGAAAGCCCCCCCTCGCTGAGGCTTACAGTTCTGCGTGGTATATCCGTTATTGTCTGGTCAGAATGGACCAGAGCTTGGGCCAGCAGGTTAATTTTATCATTGATGCTTTTAAGATAGGATGTGATTGCTCTATCTTTTTCGCCGATCAGAAGTAGGAGCGAACTACTATCTGCATCAATGGTATGTAACTGATTCAGCAAATTAAATTTTGAAGGTATCGATAGAGGAAAAGCTGAAGCGTCATCACTGATGCACGACTCAGTAACGGTGACAAATTCCATTGCCACCCTGTCATCAATCTGAAAATATTCTTTTTGTTCCTGCTTATTATTAACCATAACTACAGGTCTGTTCTGTGTTTGAAAGATGATTTAAGTTGATCACGCAGACCCTCCTTCCTTCGATTATAACAGTTGGCAACCCTTGCGCGGGAGATGATTTTGTTTTCAGGCAGGGGGTGTGTGTAAAGGGGAGACTGAACAAATGATAGACTCAACCTGAGACGGAAACAATATAACTCCGTGTATCCAAATCTCTGGATAGAGATCCGTCAGCACTCAATTGGCAATTTTAGACGAACCTATCCTGATACAGTGGGTAAGCTGCAAAAGTAGCAGCCTCCTTGAGTCTATGGTACTGACTGGTGTAAGTAGGCGGGGTTAGGTGGCGGAGCTTTGAGCCGATTTAAACCGAAACGGTATTGGTTTCAATCCCTTCGAAAATGATACACAGGTAGTCAAGCAGTTCGAGTATATTACTAAACTTTGTGCCATCCGTTGCCTGGTATATTATTTTCGCGCCCTCTTTTTGTTTAATAACAGAAATAGTTGAACGGATAATATGGCTGGATGAGGGTGATTTTTCAGGGAAGCTGATGCTGCCAGAGCACTGGTCAAAGGTGAGCGCTTCTAGTGGGGCCACTGAGTTTTCTAACTCATTCTGAACAGTTAAACCCATCTCCCCAAGGCGAATGGTCAGTGCCTTGACTGCGTCAAACATGAGTTGATATTGGGAAGTTGGCTGGGTGCTGGCTCTTTTTTTCCACATGAATTGTTCGGCCATTTTTTCTGCCAGGTCACGAACCTCGTTGGTAGAGAGAAGGTGGCCGCTGAGGATATCTTCTACCTCCGGTGTGGTTTGAATAAAAAGCATTCCATACCGTTTGCCTTCTGAGGTGCTTTGTGCATGACAGATAACGGCCTCACCGAGAATATTACGGTTTTCAATGTTCAGTTCGATATCAACTTTTTGTAGTGGCTCGAGCTCTAACGTTCGTGAGCCAAACGCTAATCCGTTTTGACTGATATCCAGCGTAGAACAGTCCTCTGCCCATGAATGGAGAGCTCTACCACGTTTTCTGACGCGAATATTAATATCCGGAATGGAGAGGCGGTGTTGATGGCGTTTATTGTTCATAAATAGAGGCTGTTTTGTTCAGTTTTTGTAAAGAAACCTTCCCGGCTCGTTGTAGCCGGGAAGGTTTTGGTATTGCCTGGGATTCGGCTAACATAGGGCCTCATCAGACGCTGTTTACAGCGAAACGCAGATCCAACTGTCTCCACTGGTCGTGGGGTAAACAGCCTGGTCACTTCGTCGCATGGAACCGGTGGCGCCAGCACCATCGTCTCTTTTTTGGTCAATCTGGGCGGCAATGCTGTTAGGAACGAGTGTGCAAACAACCGCGCCCGGCAGGCCCGCATAGTTGGATCTCACAAATGTCTGGTAGCCATAGGTATTCAGGAAACGGCCATTGGGTGCAGCGGTGTAGCCGCCCAGCATTCCCGCTGCCGCCAGGTGTTCCCAAATATGCTGATCTCCCTCTGCGGTAGCATAGACGCCGTCAGCATTTCCGTTAGTCAGAGCGCTGTCTCCGGTATTGGTTGTTGCGTTGGAATCATCGCCGGGCATCGCATTAAACTTATCTTTATAAGTATTGACAGCCGCAGAAATACCATCAATCTGCTGCATTTGTGATTTAACTTTTGCGCTTTGAATCATCTCCTGACCTTTGAGTACACCACCGAGGATGAGGCCGATAATGACTAATACGATGGCGATTTCGACCAGAGTAAAGCCTGACTGTTGTTTTTTGGATATATTCATGTTTTTGTTCCTGTCCCTGTTTTGGTTAGCATTACTTAAAAAGTAGTAGGCATGTATTAATAGTCAAGCGCATTTTCTAGAAATAGGACTATAAAATTCAGTTAGGGCAGTTTACCAGCTTTAACCATTTTACTTTTGATAATATAAGGGCTTAACCAAACGACCAGGTCATCGAAAGCTGAGCCACTAGCGTTGGAAAAAGCTTTGCTGACGAAGCTTTGATCATTATTTTCATTTTCAAACTCATCCGGGTCGATGGCCCCTGTGTTTGTAGCTGCCCAGTTTTTTCCGTGGGAGACAATAATTGCCGGGCTGTTCTGGGCAATGATGTTGCCTCCTCTGGCATCCAAAACTGTTATATCGCCATTTGAACAGAGTGAAAATGAGACTCCAGGTGTTGGTGTAGCACAACCGGAGCCATCGATGTTATCGGCAAAGCTGGTGGTGACGCGATAGGTCAATGGTTGGATCCAGCTGTCCTGGCGCCCAACGCCCAGATCCTGCCACGGCACATCTCCCTCTGCCTGCGTACAGGTTGCCCCCCGGTTTTCCTGCCCATCGCCGTTGGTATCGGGGCAGGGAAGCCGATTATTGGCCATTGCAAAGCCTTCTATCGCTTCGCGAATCTCATTGAGCGTTCTTCGGGTTTCATCACGATCTTTTTTTTCGATTTGCGCGCTCAGTGGCACAAGGAGCCCGCCAATTAGCAGACCGACAATAACCAGTACAATCGCAATTTCGACCAGTGAAAAACCAGCCATTTTATTTAAGTGCTGCAAGGGGCGGGCTGAAGTTATTCTGTTCATTTCAGGGCATCCTGTTATAAACGCTAGAAAAATCGTCTGGACTTACCCAGCTTATGGCATCATTAAAACCGGCGGCAATATTTTTCGGGGCGCCAATAAATACTGACTCGATAGCTGTTGGTAAAGGCAGGCTACCGGGTAGCCCACCTCCGGCTAATGACCAGGTGCCATCTGCATTATTGACATTTGAGAACGATTCGAGATGGTTATTTGACAGATTGATGGGCGCGCCGGGCAGAGTGCTTCCGCAGGTCGTTGTTGTTCCGGTTAATGCTCTGTTTTGTCCACTGAAGCTTTTTCCGGGGGCCAAGATGAGTGCCAGCATAAAAGTTGAGCTACCGATAGCGTTATTGTTTTGATCATGAATAACAAACTGGCCGGGTGTTCGGGGAGGCATTGGGCCTTTTTGCAATGTGGCGGTTGTTCCTATTTTGTAATTTCCAGAAACAGCATAACGAAGACAGTTGCCACTCGCATCTCTTGTTGGTGCAATGCCTAGCGTTTGCCAGGGGAGCCAACCACTGACGCTTTGATTGTTATTGCCGCATGTTGAGGCGGCGATACCATCTCCGGTCAGGTCAGGGCAGGGAAGAAGGCCAAGTTGGGTGGAAATTTGATCGGAGGTGAGTGCAAAACCGATGAGTGCCTCTTTGGCGATTGAAAAAACAGCAGCGTTTTTAATAGGCCGGTCCAGAAGTATACGGTTTTGGCTGATGCCGGTGAGCAAAAAAGAGGCTGCGCCCACAACCAGAAAGGCTGCCATGATAATTAATACAGCACCCCGCTGGTTGTTTTTACTACTTGATTTCAATAGCCTGGTCATGATTTTTCTGTTCTGCTTCAGAGCCACCTGTTAGGGGTGTTTCAGCGGGTCTGGAGGACGGGCGCTGGTAGCCCTCAATAATTCTGTTTTTCGTAAGGTCAATAACCTGGCCAGGGCGAAGCTTAATAGGGGTTGACCAATCAGGCATTGATAGTTTTACACTGTTTTTGTTAATTGCATGTAGATCAACTTCAGAATAATGATCGCCGCGCTCATCGGTTGGGATGTTGTTGATCCAGGCGGTGCTGATACCATTTTGGCGCTTAACAAAACCGTTTAACTTGATCTGTTTTTTGGTCTTATTAGTTGGAGCAATTGCCGGCCCCAAACTGCTATTGCGCATAAGGTTGAGGTTGTTTCTCTGTGCTGGTGTGGTAAAGAGCGTTCCAACGGCAAAACAGTTCGATGGCATAAACGTAAGCATGATAACCGTTAGACATAATTTGTTCATATCCCCTCCAGGGCAGGATCTGTTTCATCATTACCAGTTGCTGACTCAGATTGTTGAGCGGTATACCAGGAAAGCAGACATTTTGATCTGAGAGTGTTGGATAGTGGTGAGACTTTAAGCTCAGGCCGATACTGGAGCTGACAGCTCTCTACTGCCAACAGCCCAACTGCTGGTCTGGCAAGCTCCTCCAGGAGATAGATCAGATCCTCTTCATGTAATAGTTCAGCTTCGATCGTCATGCTTGAATGGTAGAGGGCGATCATGTTATTGACCTGCCTTTTCTGTTGCGGGCTGACCGAGTAGCGTAATGCGCTCAGATGGAGCTGATTGGCACTGCTCTCCAGTCGCTCTACCCATAACAGGCGCGGCTCATCGGAGAGAAATCCCTCAGCGGAAATTTTTTCATACAGCGAGCGGTAACGGGTAACGGCTTCTCGTGCCTCCTGTGCCTCACTCACACGATGGGTTAGCACGGAGAGGTGGTTTTCCAACCCCGCCAATCTATCCTGCCTTGCCCCTGTAAAATAGTATCCAGTACCGGTAAGCAGGGCAGATAAAATAATTAACAGCGAAAAAAGTAACACTGTTTTTCGAAGGTAGGAAAATTCAATGCTATTCATGCCGATTACCTGTCATAAAACGGACACGGATAGAGAAGAGGCGGGCTCCACTCTCTTTTGCAGTGCTGGACAGATTTTTTGAAGGATCAATATTAATGGGCATCTTCTCGATACTTGCGCTTTCAATTTCCGGCTGTTTTTCCAGCGCCGTTACAAATTTGAAGAGTTGATTAACAGAGCGTCGGTAGTTACCGTCAAAATTGGAAATGTCACCCATGATCTTGACCTCTGTCTGTTCTAAAGAGCTTGAGCTGGTTGTACTATCAATAGCCTGGTTGCCACCCTCTGTCATGTCAAGTGAGCCATCTCTTGACCACGCAAGGCTGGTAAGTTTGAGTTCCGAGGTTTGCTCAAATGCTCTGCTGATTGCGGCCATGATCTGTTCTGAAGAGTAAACTGGCTGCAAGCTTTGGTGAAGCTGAACGAATCGTTTCATTAGTACCGGTGATATCTTCTCGTTTTTATAGCTTTTTGAAATGGAACTCAGCCTCTCTTTATTCGTCGCAATAGATTGCCCTATCATGGTGATTTGTTGGGAGGTTTGCTGATAGATCTGAAAATTCAGGAAGGATAGCCCTGCGCAACCAATAGCAATGCACAAGCCGCTGATGAAAAGCCCCTTGCGAATATTTTTCAGTTGGTGAAAAAGAGAAACTCTTCTGTTTTTATAGTGCGATTTTAGAGCGGGATCTTTTGCCAGTGCAGCGCAGCTAATTTCCAAAAGTGACACTGTATTGACTGCTGTTTGAAATCCTGAGCGTTTCAGAAGTTCTACCGGGTCGGCACTCAGCCATTGTGATTGCTCCGGGGCTTCCATCGGTTCCGTATGCTTAAGAATTGAAGGCGGGATAATAAAGAGAATCTCAACTTTTTCGCCCGGCGTGGTTTTTTTCATATTGGAGAGAAAACGCAGCATTCTTTCCGTTTCTCTTTTAATCAGATCGGCAATTGCTTTTGGATCAAGGCTATTGGATTTAACGCTGCGGCTTAAACTTAGCTTGCCCTTGTCAAGCCAGGTTTGGCGTATCGTCGCAAGCCCTTCATGATCGTAAGAATCTAGTGAAACAAGGAGGAGCTGTTTTCCGTGAGGGATCGATCTGATCAGTTTTGGAATTAGAGTAGGAAGCGAATAGATGGCGCTGACCGCGATTCTTTGTTCAAAAAGCAGTGCCAGAGCCGGTTCAATCAATTCTGTATTGGCAATACCCGCAAAGAGGTAATTATCGTCCCGGCGCCCACTTTTACTACGGTTGATCAGTTGTGAGCGAGTAAATGTCTGTGAGGCAAATAGGTTGTGAAATTTCCGTTCTAACAGCCGTTTTCTATCTCTCCCGGTGATATGTGGTAGCGACTCTTCGCGAAACTCTTCCGAAGAGAGGTCGAGTAACAATGTTAATGAACGAACGCTGTTCTCGTCCAGAAAATGGGTGATAACTTGACGGAAATTATTATGACAAAGCGCTAGTTCAAGCAACAGCTCAAGCCGCTTTTTGGAAGCCTGATAAATGGTTAGAGTGCTATCGGTGAGACAAAGGATATGCATGCTGTTTATCACATCTGTATGTTGGCAACGAGGTCGTAAATTGGGCCAAGAACAGAGACCATGATCCAGCCAAGAAGCAGGCCCATGATGACGGTCATGGTTGGCTCAATAAGTGCCTGAATCCTTTCAATGCCATCAGTAACATCATTGTTATAGAAGGTGCTGATGTTCATGATGGCCTTGCCAAGATTACCCGTCTGCTCCCCAACATTGACCATTCTTAATACAAGCGGTGGGAAAAGTGTTGAAGCTGCAAAAGCCTGGTGAAGGCTGGAGCCCTCTTCAACCTGCGTTTTAATGGCGCCCAGTTCATCTTTAAGATAGAGGTTGGTCACTGTTTCCTGGCTGATTCTGAGGCACTCCAGCAGGTTGACACCGGCATCATAGAGCATGGCAAAATTGCGGCTAAAACGGGCGAGAAGGATTTTTTTGATCGTCACGCCCACTAGAGGTATTTCAAGTTTATGCCGGTCGTACCAGCGGCGAGCATCGGTACTTTTCTGGAGCGTGGCGTGTGTGAGATAAAACAGTAGCGGCGGGGCGATCAGCACCAGCAACCAGTATTCGACAAAAAAATCTGATACGGCGATCAGAACTCGGGTATGAATAGGGATATCCTGACCCATTGAAACAATAAAGCTGATGAGCTGGGGAACAAGATAGATCATCAAAAAGCACACGACAGCAAAAACAATCAGGCCAACAAACAGGGGGTAAGTGAGTAACTTCTTGGTCTGACGAATCAGGTTGTCCTGCCAGGTGATGGTTTCTTTGAGCTCATTGAAAACCTTTGGCAGCTCGCCAGCGGCCTCCCCGGCAGCAATCAGGTTAACGCTCATTTCATCAAAGACATCGGGGAACCGGCCCATCGCTTCGGACAGGGTGAGCCCCTGCTCGATATGCCTGACCAACCCAGCTGATACCTCTTGAATACGCGATGGTTCAAGGCTGTCTCGTAATTCGGCCAACGCCTCAGTAATAGGAATTTCGGCCAGGGCCATCTGTTCGAGATCAATATACAGGGTGATCAGGTCCCGGCGGGAAACTTTACCGCCGCTGCCAGAAAAACGATGTTGCTTGCGCTGTTTTGCACTGATCAGATCCATGCTGGATTTTTTTAGGAGCTGCTCCAGTTCATCCTCGTTAACAGCTTCCTGGATGCCGGTGATAAGCTGGCCGCTTGGCTTCATTGCTTTATAGGCATATTGAGTCATGAGCTTAGCCTTGATGTAAGGTCGACAACACGCGAGAGTTCGTCAAGGGTTGTTTCCCCAGACATTACGCGTGCTATCCCGTCATCTGCCAGTGTTCTGAACCCCTTATTTTTTACCAGTGCATTGAGCTCGCGCAGAGATTTTTTCTGACTGATCGCCTCATCAATTTCAGGATCCATTTTCAGGACCTCCATCAGGGCAATTCGTCCTTTAAACCCACTCTGGTTACACCGGTTACAGCCCTGTGTGCGGTAAAGCCGCTCAGCGTTTCTTTCCTCAACGCCCAGAATTTTTCTCTCGATTTTGGTAGGTTCATCGGGTTTTTTGCAAGCGGGACAAAGTTTTCGAATAAGACGCTGGCCAACGATGCCGATAATATTCCCTGATAGAACATCGGTACTGACACCAATATCAAGTAGCCGTGGGATGGCACCAATGGCAGAGTTTGTATGAAGTGTGGAAAACACCTGGTGGCCTGTCATCGCAGCTCTAAATCCCATGCTGGCGGTATCCAGATCCCGCATTTCGCCTACCAGAATAATATCTGGGTCCTGTCTCATCAATGATCGAATTCCTCCGGCAAAATCCATTTTTACGGCAGGGTTTAGCGAAGATTGGCGGATCATATTGATCGGATATTCAACCGGATCTTCAAGTGTCATGATATTGACTGTCTCATCATTCAAATAGCTGATAAGTGAGTAGAGCGTTGTTGTTTTTCCGCTTCCTGTGGGGCCGGTGACCAGTATGATCCCTTCCGGGCGTGCCATCATCAGTTTAAGTGTGTTGCGACTCTCTTCCGGCATATCCAGATCGTCAAGCGGGATGATCGATTTATTGCGATCAAGAATACGCAGCACAACATTTTCGCCATGTAATGTTGGTTGGGATGCCACTCTAAAATCGATCTGGCGACCATGAATTTTTAGTGAAATATGGCCATCCTGGGGCGCGCGGGTTTCCGCTATATTCATGTTCGCCAATACTTTTAAGCGGACTACAATAGATGGCCAATATTTTTTATGAAGGCTTCGTATTTGCCGCAAAACACCATCAATTCGATAACGAACACGAAGAAATCCCTCTTCTGGTTCAAAATGGATATCTGAAGCTTCCTGTTTAACAGCATCCATAATAAAAGCATCAACCAGGCGCACAGTAGGGTGGCTATATTCATTCGATTGAAGCTGACTGTGGTGGCTCTCCACCTGGCCGGTTTCAATCTCATTGAGGATGCCGTCAATTGACAATTCATAACCGTAAAATTGATCAATACTGCTATCAATTTCAGATTTTCCTGCCAGCATTGGCTCGACCTGCATCCCTGCCGGAAGGTGAGTGGTGATTTTGTCCAGGGTGATGATGTCGTAAATATCCGATATTGCAACAACCAGTTTATTTTCCGCTGGCTGGTAGCTCACAGGAACAATATTGAGCTGTTTGGCTAACGATTTGCTAATTAGGTTAAGCGCGTCAGCGTCAGGGATTATCTCCTTGAAATCGGTATCACTTTGTCCAAAGGACTCCCTGAGTGCATCATTGAGAACGGCCTCGGTCAGAAACCCGAGTTGAACCAGTATCTCGCCAATTTGGCCCTTGCTTCTCTTTTGTTCAAGCAGTGCAATCTTTAGCTGATCACGGCTAATGATGCCCATGTCGATCAGTTGATCACCAATCCTTTTATGTGGTTTTTTTATTGCGTTCATGATGAGTTGGCAGATATCTGTTGTAGTCGTGAAATAACGCTGTTTTGAATAAAATTAGCTGGCTTTGTCTGGCTGTTTTTTAGCGCTTTCTTGTAATATTTAGAGGCTGCTTTATGTTTGTTTAGGTGGTCAAGGCTAACAGCAAGATTAAAGAGGTAATCGGGTTTATCCGGTATGATTGATACCGCTTTAAAGTAGGCGGACTGTGCTGCAGGCCAGTTTTTATTACGGGCAAAAAAATCACCAAGCACAATATGTAGCATTGCATTTTTCGGATTCTCAATAATTAATTGCTTGATCTTGTTGAGCGTTTGAACAGTTTGGCCGTTTTGTAACTCGATGTTAATAAGTCCGCTTTTGGCAAGCAAGTGGTTAGGTTGTCTCTTTAAAATCTGCTGATATAATCGACGAGCATCTGCCAGCTGTTTTTTCTGAACCATAATGTTGGCAAGCCCCAGTAACGCATCGACCTGGTCAGGTTCTATCGTAAGCAAGCGCTGGTAATCCTGCTCGGCACTGTCTAAATCTCCTTGTTGTAGTTTAGATAATGCCTGAGTAAACAAAACATATGTTTTCGGTGTGACCTGCCTTTTGGTTATTTTGATGCCGGGCGATGCATCAGGTTCTGCTTTAAGCTGTGTTGTTTTAAAAGTAGGGGGGCTTGTTATATGTGTATTTTGAATGGGTGCTTCCTGGGCGTTTTCTTCCAGAGAAGGTGAATTTGTTTTAGTGAGCTCATTGGATTTTGTGACGATTGGCTGAATACCAGGTGTCGGCGCTTTAATGGACGAGGCTGGACTATCGACGTCATCGGCTACTGTTTCAGTAATGGAGTTTGTTGTTTGAACGGAGCGGTTCTGTACAAAAAAGAAGAGGGCGATGATGGTTAAGATAAGCAGGATAATAATTAGCCCGCCCCATCTTATTACAGGGCTCGTTTTTGATGCCGCGCGTCGTTTAACGGCAAAGACATTTTGTGCGTCAAGGCGAGTCTGATCGTTGTTCGCTATTATCTCCCCTGCAGGGTGTTTTTTTTGCGCCATATCAGGCGCTGTCTCTGTTTGAGCCGAAGGTTCCTGGTTGTTGTTAGCTCCGGAGAGGCCGCTGGGATTTTCGAGCGACAACCCACTACTTTCCACAGGGGTAATATCCAGCCCCAGATCATTTTTAATAACTGAGGACGCAGCTTTGTCAGCGCTAGGCTGATCTGGTTTTTCGTGCTGCTCAAGAGGCTCCGGGCGCCCAGTGTTGTAAACAGAAGATTTTTTCCGGCTCTGTTCGGCCTGCTTCAGTGCATCAAGTAAAAGGCTCATAATAAATAGGATTCAGTTCAGAGAGCTTTTCTAGCTTGCTCAATGGAGATGGGCAGCAGTTTTTTATATTTCTTCAAGTCACCGTTAAGGCTGGCCTGATTGACAATGATGGGGCGTATGAAGATGACAAGCTCTGACTTGCTGTACTTGTTGTTCCTATAGCTGAACAGATTGCCGATCAGTGGTAATTTGGATGCCTGTGGAACGCCCGCTGTTGAATCACGATGGTTATCCTGCATAAGCCCTCCGATAATGGCTATTTCGCCATCATGTAGCCGCATGATAGACTCCATTTCTCGTACTGAAATTTCCGGAATTAGGTTTTTTACACTGCTGGCGGCCAATGCCGGGTTTGGATCCTCAACAAACTGAAGAATTCGTGAGATGGTAGGGCGAATATTCAGCGTTATATTGTTGTCGGGTGAGATTTGCGGGGTAACCCCCATCACAAGGCCCACTGGAACGGTATGCACCTCGGATGTAAAGGTTCTGTTGACCAGGCCGTCCTCAATATCTTCTTCAACATCGATCGTGAAATAGATGCGGTTATCGACAACCTTTATCAGTGCTGTTTGATTATTAAGAACCATCAATTTGGGTGTGGATAACACCTTGGTGTTACCAAATTCATTTAATAGTTTTACGGTTGTACTTAAGTTGTGCTTTCCATTGGGGTCGGTATAGCCCAGCGTAAAAGCGGGTGCGGTGGTAAGGTTTGTGCCTGTCAGTGTTTGATTGACGTTCAAGCCACTGGATGCGGAGCTAATCAGTCTTTGCCAATCGACCCCGGCCTGAAAATCATCATTGAGTTTAACTTCAACAATAGTGGCTTCAATGAGCACCTGGCGTTGGGCACCTGTGAGCACTTCATCAATAAAGCGCTGTACAACCTGGTGCTGTTTTTGGGTTGCTTTAATGGTTAGCGTGCCACTTTCCGGGTTGGCAATAATGCTGACATCGGTATTGCTTTGCCTTGTGGGTTGGGGTGTTTGGGTAGAACTTTCGCCATTGCTTTGAAGCGTATTATTGCCACCCAGCGCTGACTGGACACTGTTCCCTCCATTGAGAAGCGCATCAATATTTTGCACCATCGTTGCCCAGAATCGATTGCTGGATTCAGTTGTTATGGTGGTTGATGAATCGTTTCCACCAACGTTACCAGAAGCATTATTGGAATCATTGGCGCCCACACCCGTGGTTGCAATCTGTGTGGAGATAGAAATATTTGAACTGCTGGTGCGGTTTAGATTCACATAGCTAATATTGTAATGAACGAAATAGGGGGCATCTTTGCGAATAACCAGAACGCCATTTTCAGTGTTATAACGAAGGTCGTTTTGGACAGCAATACGTTCAAGAATTTGAGAGAGTGTTTGGTCAATAGCATTTAAAGTTACAGCGCCACTGATATCCGATGCAATATCGATGTTGATGTCGGCATCTCGTGCAACAGCAAAAAGCAGTTCCTTGAGATCAACATCATTAACTACGATTGTGTAGAGTTCCCTCTCTTCGGGTATTGCCGGGCTTGAAGAGAAGAGGGGAGGGAGGTTTAGAACCGGTGGTGGAATTTCTCCAGGTGGTTCGGGTTGATTAATCTGGATATGGTTTTCAGATAGTTTAAGTGGCTGTGGTGCACAGCCACTTAATAACCATCCGGATAGAAAGATAAGCAAAAACGTTTTTAGTTTATTAGTCATAGTATTAAAAAATTGAGGCAACATTTTGTAAAGATGAGTGATTATGGGTGGCTTTAGTAAGACGAGATGTTGTGATAAATGGTTTAAAACGTTTCAATGACGGGGGCAGCATTTTTAATGCCCTTTGAGCTGAGTTGAAGTCGCTGAATTGGCCGTAAAGAAGGGCGTACATTTTTTGTTCAGAGCCAGAAGGTGATTTGATGAGCATCTGTTCGCGCTGGTTTTTATCGACTAAATCATGCAGGAAATTTTTCAACTTTTCCCGATCTGCCGGAATAGCCGACATAATTTGAATGGTGAAGCTTTTTTCGCCAGGAGGTAAAAGTTTTTTCCCGGTTGCTTCAGGTTGTACGGCAACAGGGCTATCTTTCACGAATGGTATCGCCTGTTCAGCTCCACTGCTTTGTGCACGAACCACCTTTTGCGGAACAGTTGCGTTGGCCTCTTTAAATGAAAGAGTTTGGACCCCGGGTGTAAGGAGTAGCCCGATACATAACCCTGCAACTAAAAATGCACTGCCTGCAACAGGGTTCAACCACTGGAAACTTTTGCCTGAAAATGATTCATTATCTTTTAATGCGGCACGCACATGTTTAGCCTTGATCTCTCTTGATTGTTCTGAAAAAGCGGCAAGAAGAGATTTATCCGCAAGAATTGTGATGCGGCGCAGCAGTCCATTAGAATGTTTATAAATCATTTTCCCGGCGGCAGACGAGAACAGCCTGGGGCCGTTATACCCGGCTTTATGAAGACGAAATGAGAGGTACTCATTAACCTCTGTCGGGCCAAGGGGGGCAAGATAAAAATTCTGTGTTATACGCTCCTTGATCTGTCGGACAGAGCGACTATTGATGTGTTCATCGAGTTCAGGTTGTCCGAACAGTACGATTTGCAGGAGCTTGTCGGTATCGGTTTCCAGATTACTGAGCAGGCGCAGCTCCTCAAGTGTTTCCAGTGGCATCTTTTGTGCTTCATCAATAAAGACAACTGCTCTTTTATTATCAGCATGCATTTCCAGAAGTTTTGCCTGAACAGCATGGAGCGTATGGATTTTGTTTTGATCAGGGCTGACTCTTAACCCGAGTTCATGAGCGATGGAGAAAATAACCTCGTCAGCCTGTATGCTGGGGTTTAGCAGGTAAATTAAATGTATCTGTTCGGGCAGAGTTTTGGTAAGCATTCTTGATAGCATGGTTTTACCACTTCCAACCTCGCCAACAATTTTTACCATCCCCTCCCCATGGACAACAGCATAGCTGATTGCATCAAGCAGCGCGCCGCGATCTCCCCCAGCATAAAACAGCAATGTGTCCGGGGTAATTCGGAATGGAAGCGAATTTAGGCCAAAAAATTGCCTATACATATTTTAATTTTACCGTGTGAACCAAATTCATTACTCTTACCTTGATTGCGAGTTAAAGAGACTTTTGTGCAAGAGCCCTCTTGCCCCTGCACTGCGTTAAAAATCTACTTAATCGATCATTTAAAGCTGTAAAATCCCTCCCCGCATGCTTTTTTCCTTGTCTGGAATCAAAATAATCCTTCGTGCAAAGGTCTCTTAAGGTGAGTATAGACTGATATTGGCTAAACTCTAATTTAAAGCAAGGTGAATAGTTCGTCACTTTTCTCACCAAAGGAAAATGCCTTAATGGGCTGCTATCAATTGACCGAAAGTGAACGATACCAGATTTATGTGATGAAGAGAGCCGGCTGCTGTCAGAAAGAGATAGTTGATTTACTGAACGTCAGCATTATTGACTGGAACATATTCTGGCGTGTGATGCGGCAGGACAATTCACGCTTGAGTATGCAAGGTTTCATGGCTTTGAATCTCGCACGATAAATCAGGCCAGGAAATTACTGGTTGAGTCGGGGTGTGGATGGCCTGCTGCCAAGGAAATGCGTCAAGCAAGTCTTCTTCAAAACTCTGTGTGTAAAGCTCCTGGCTAAAATCCTTTCGTCTGCCCTATAGTTGGGGGGCTGAATATGATTTAATGCCGCCATGTTTAAGCCTTTCCCCCTTTTTATTGGTCTTCGCTACACTCGTGCCAAACGGCGCAACCATTTTATCTCTTTTATTTCCATGATCTCTATGTTGGGAATGATACTGGGTGTCGCTGTATTGATTTTGGTGTTGTCGGTCATGAACGGATTTGACCGGGAGTTGCGTGAACGCATTCTGGGAATGGTTCCGCATGCAACCATTAATGGTCACGGCACCCTGCTGGACTGGCAGCGTGTGGTTACAGCTGCAGAGGAAGATGCTCGGGTAGTGGCTGCGGCTCCCTTTGTTCAGGGCGAAGTGATGCTGACTCACGAAGGGGCTGTTAATGGTGCGCTGCTCAACGGTGTCCTTCCCGAGCTGGAAAGCAGGGTTTCCATTATTTCTGAGCATATGGTGAGGGGTAGCCTTGAGCTTTTGAAGCCTGGTGGGTA
>Ga0190303_1000293_pt1 | contig 20602 bp, 11 predicted proteins | sample 48700701_MG_FD_161672 | JGI IMG/M metagenome (GOLD analysis project Ga0190303, IMG submission 161672) | Hydrothermal vent sediment bacterial communities from Southern Trench, Guaymas Basin, Mexico - 4870-07-0-1_MG | ecosystem: Environmental > Aquatic > Marine > Hydrothermal vents > Sediment ... | reverse complement strand
GATATTCGTCAGCACCTTATTCAGCTGCCGATCCTTGCGTTCGAAAAGCATTATGGATATATAATGGAACATTAAAATTAACAGGATATATTAATATCCCAACTTTATCGGAAGGAAATCAGGTTTCAGGAAATGGCGATTATGCCATTGGAACGGATGCTTGTTTATGGATAGCCGACCCTGATATTAATGTATATTCAACTGCCAGCGATAATTCTACATCGGGGAATACACAAGTTGCCGACGGTTCGGGTAGCAGTGTTACTACAGGTCGTTCTAATCAGGCAATGACTCTTTATGGGAAGTTTCGTATTAGCGATGGTGTTTTCGGAACAAGAAATAGTGCAGGGTTTATATTTTGGACTGCTGCTAACGCCCAGGTATATATCAATGGGGGTAATGTTAATGTGGCACAAATGCGTAGTGCCGGCGGAGGAAGTGGTATAGCATCATATATTCAAACCGGTGGTACAGTTTTAGTTCGTGGTAACGAAACAGAAGACGGTGAATATACAGGTAACTATCCTTTATTTGGACTCGAATCTGAAGATGCAGTATTTAGTATGTCGGGGGGTGAAATTATTTTACGCGACGAAGATGGAGATCCCGATCCGGAATGGTATATTCCTTGTTCCGAAGGTAACTATAATGTAACAGGTGGAAAAGTTACTATTAACGTAAGAGATACAAGAAATTTCCAACTATTTTCAACTGCAAATTTCTGGGATTTAGATATTATTAATAATACAGGAAGTGGGAATATGACTGTTCAGTTAGATACCAATTTAACTGTTTCGCACGATCTTACAATAAATCCATATGCCGAATTGGATGTTGAAGATACTACAGTTACAGGATTATACCATGATGTTTACATTGGAAGGAATTTCTCAATTCTCGAAGACGGTACAACTAAAAATATAGGGATTTATAATTACCAACAAAATACTACAACTTTTAACGGAACAGAAGATGGCGAATTATATATTGGATGGAATCATAATGACGGTCATGAACAATACTTTTGGAATTTAACAGTAAATAAAACTGCAGGAAAACAAATAACGGTTAAAGGTGATACTAATAAAGATCCTGATAATGTTACATCGGAGTATTTCAATCGTTTAGTGCATGTTGTAAATGATGTAAATATTATAAGTGGGATACTTAATCAAGGGAGACAGTCTATCCGACTTTTCGAAGGTGTAACCGTTAATAAAAATGGGCAGCTTGGTACATATGAAGTTGGTGTAACTCCACTTACAGCTTATATCATGTTTAGAGATGGCGATTTAACTATAAATTCTGATGATGATGTGGTGTTTGGAAATATTAAATTCAATTCAACAGGAACGGTTACGTTTACAAGCGATGTTTATATAAAAAGAATAGGCTATTATCAAGGACTATATAATATAGCTACCTATAAATTAAAGGTAGATTATTTACATAGTAATGCTACTACAAAGAATTATGCTTTTGATGTAAATAATGCTAAAATGATTTATAGTGATGCAAACGCATCTGATGGAGGTATAGAGCTTTATATTCCGGCAAACTCATTAGATTCAATTTTTGGTATACCTCTAGGCACAACAGCTGATGGTGTTACTAGGTCTACACCAGCTGAAATAAGGATAGATACTGATACAGATGATGGTTACATACAAATACGCCCTGTTGATGGGGAGTTAAAAACTACAAATTTATCAGGAGGTAATTTATTAAGCTATTATTGGCGTGTAGGACATTCAGATTTTACTACACTGCCTACTGTTCGCTTACGATTTAGGTATAATAATCATGATGATGATGTTCCTGATGAAGCTAGCTTTACCCAAGGAAAAGTTTTAGACGAAAACCCATATACACGCTCCACCCCAAATGGTTGGCTTAATACAGGAAACAATACTATTGGATTTGATCCTATTGTCCTTGAAAATGCGAACTATACAGCAGGTGTTTCAGGAAGATTTACGGGGTCTGTACCTATATTTCATTCTAATGCTCATACCTCTGGTGGTAGTCGTGGAAGGTGGACTACAGCTGCTGATTGGGTGGAAAATCAAGTTCCAACAGAAGGAAGTGTGGTAATTATTAGTGCCAATGATATTATTGATGTAAGAAGTACTGAACCTAGTACAAGTATCCCTGCTGAAGTAAATTTGACAAATGCAAACTCTAGGGTTCAATTTTATGCAAATTCAGCAACTTATGACCTAGGAATTGTAAAAGGGACAGGTTGGATTTCATTTAATATGGTATACGATCCAATTGTAAATGGTGATTTTGGTGATTTTGCTTCTCACAACGATTCTAAATATTTATTTTTCACAACATCAGCAGGAAGTTCATATACCTTGAATAATATTCCACAACCAGCTCCATCAGTATATTTAGAATCGGGCAATTATACTATTAATCAAAATAATTTAGTAATTAATTATGATTTAAGATCGGCTTGGCAAAGTCGTAACACAATCATCGCTAATGATGTTTTAATTAAAAGAAATCTCATAATTTCAGATTATGATTTAGGTAGTTTTCAGTTCCCTGCATCTGGGAGTGCTGTAACTCTTACTGTTGAGGGAAATGTTACTGTTGCTGATTCTATAATTGTTAATAATCCTGGCGTTGCCAGTACTTTAGAGCATAAGTTTATTGTAGGTGGAGATATTACAATAACAGAAGATAATATATACTTATTTAGTGCTTCTGATCGAACAGCAGTTATACTTGAACTCTCAGGTAAAACAAGTAATAGTTATTCAAATACTGCAGGGACTGTACCCGATTTATATCGCATTATCATGAATAAAGGTACAAATCAGGATAGCTCTTTTACATTTAGCAATGATTTTAATTTAAGTGGTGCAACTTCAGGAACTGGTGTTTCAAAAGCTCTTGAACTTCAAAACGGAACATTAATACTTGACGATACCGATATTGATATTAACCTTACAACCGGAGATGAAGACTTTGATATTCCATCTTCTGCATGTTTACAAGTTACACAAGGAACGGTAAACGTATATGGTGATAATACCGGAATAAATTTGGATGGGAAATTATTAATTGATGGAGGTACTGTGGATATGATTAATGGAGCCGGAAATGGCAATAATTATATTGAGTATTCGGCATCAGGCAATGCAGAAATAGAAATTTCATCAGGTAACCTTTGGGTAGGTTCTCAAATTAGAAGAAGTACTGTAACTGAAGAAGGAATTTTATCTTTTACTCAATCTGGCGGAGATGTTCAGTTTGGGGTTAATGGTGCAGGTGCCGACGATAGAGCAATATTTGAAATATTAAATACCGGAAGTTCGTTTACACATTCAGCAGGTAATTTTTATCTTGTTAATGATCACCGAAATAATCCATCCATTGCATCATTTTATTTTAATCCTGAAACTGTTAACCTGACTACAGGAACATCAATTCAGTTTGGAAATGCAAGTACAACTGCAGGTGATGCAGACTTATCTTTATATGCCGGTAAGGATCTAATGAATATTGGAGTTAATTCTACAAATTCGCCAAGCTTAACACTTAATATTGTGCCACTAACTTTAATCGAAGATTTAACAATTAATGCAAACTCAGAATTTGATGCTAATGGATTAGATTTAAACATAAAAGGAGATTTTACAAATAATGGTACTTTTACGGCTAATAATAATACAACATATTTTAACGGAACTGCTACACAAAATATTAATGGCATAACTACTACCTTTTATAATTTATCAAAACCAAATTCAAATCAGTTAGATGTAAACACCGATATTATAATCGAAAATGATGCTTTGTTCGATGCCGGTATCCTTGCCGATAATAGTAACGAAATTTATGTTCAGGGCGATATAAATATCGACTTAACACATAATTACGGGGGAAGTGGCGATGGAATTACCTTAAATGGAGCAAGTAAGCAATATGCTACCGGTAACGGAACACTTGGAAAATTAACAATAAATAACGGAAACAGTATAAATATGCCTATAGGTAATTCTTATACTATTACCAATGAACTGAAATTAACAAATGGAGTGTTTGATATTGGTAAAAATTTATTGAAACTTGAAGTAGGAGCTGATGTTGTTGCGGGAAATCCTTTTTCTGAGACAAATATGATATCAACAAATATGTCGTTTACCGATAATGGTGTAAAGAAAGTATTTACTAGTGGTGCTTCAAATTTTATATTTCCTATGGGTTCTGAAAATAAATATACCCCGGTATCGTTTACAATAACAGCAAATGCTAATAGTACAGGAGCAATTACAGTTAAAGCAGCAAACGAACGTCATCCAAGTATTCAGGAAGATGCCGAAGCTCCGGATCCCGAAATTGTTGATATTGATAATGTTTTACAATATCACTGGGTATTAAAATCTGATGGTATCTCAGGCTTTACTGCTACAGCAAAAATGAAATATTACGAAGGAGATGTTGAAGTTACTGCTCCATATACTATCGACGATTATATTCCGGCTCGTTTATTAAACGATGGTACAGGTATGTGGAATAAGTATAATACAAGCGATGTAGATAAAATAAATCACGAACTCGATTTTTCATTCTCAAATAAAGACGATTCGGGTATTAGTGGCGATTATACCGCCGGAGTTGATGGTTCTACTTTTAATGGCGCTATTCCTGATCAGGTTCCTTTCTATGAAACAAACCAAAATGGAGAATGGACCGATGGTTCTATTTGGACTCCAAATGTTACCGGTGGTCCTAGAGGTGCAATGGTGCGAGTTAATACAGGACATACGGTTACTGTCCCAAACAACTTTATTTCTTCTTATACAACAGAAATTAATGGAACACTTAAAGTTGACAGTACTTTTGGTCATCGACTTGGAAATGTTAACGGAACAGGAACTCTTTATTCTAAACGTGAAAGCTTGCCGGCAGGATATTATGATGATTTCTGCTTGCCGGGAACAGGAACTTTCGAGTTTGGGGGTACAGGCAGCTACGATATATTAGCATCGTTTACTACTATTAATAATTTAAAAATTAGTGGAACAAACGAAAAACGTTTCCCTAATAGCGATTTAATTATTAGTGGTAACCTTATTATAGATGGCGATGATGCCAATCTTATTTTAAATAACGATCATGATAAAACAATTACTGTTGGAGGTAATATAACGAAAAACCTTGGAGTATTTGATGCAGGTTTCGGAGTAAATGCTAAGGTGTTTATGAATGGTTCGTCTGCTCAGTCTATTACAGGTAATTTTACCGGAACAAGTGCTTTTTATCATTATGAGTTAGATAATACAAATGGTTTAACATTAAATGGACCTGTTGAAATTGATGCCGATCTTACTTTTTCAAATGGTATTATTAATTCAACGGCAGCAAATTTATTATCTATAAATAATACTGCAGAGAATGCTATTGTCGGACAAGCATCATCACGATATGTCGATGGGCCTATGCGTAAACAGATATTAAATAACGGAAGTTTTACTTTTCCTGTTGGTAATGACTCACGATATGGACAAGTTGAAGTTACTAGCACGGCAACTACCGGAGCACAGTATTGGGAAACCGAATATTTTAATACAAATCCGAATCCTACATATGATATTACGAGTGTAGTTGCGCCTATACAAACAGTAAGTAATAACGAATATTGGAGAGTTAAAGGACCTGCCGGAGACCAATCTCATGTAAAAATTCGTTGGGATTCTCAAAGTCAGTTGCCTGCCGCTACCGATCCTCGCTCATTACTTCATATTGTTGAATGGGATGGTTCTGCATGGACATCTGTTGGCCAAGATATTACCGATAATGGTATTAATGATGGAAGAATTCAAACAGATAGTAAAGTAAATCTCGACGAGCATGTATTTACTATTGGCTCGGAAGATAATACTCCATTGTCAACAGCAGGATTTATATCTAATGATACAACAATATGTGCCGGTGGTACTGCTTCGTTAATAATAGAATGTTCGGGTAATGCGTATTGGGATGTTGATATTCATAGAGATGGAGGCTTTGTTGAAACAATACAAATTAATGCTAGTCCATATACATATAATGTTACAGTTGCCGGAGTATATTCAATTAATGCAGTTAGAGGCGATAATGGAACAATAGATGGAAATACTTTCGGAAACGATATTACTGTTGCAGTAAATCCTATCCCAACGGCTTATAATGTTACCGATGGTGGAGCTTATTGTGCCGGAGGATCGGGAGTTGCAGTCGGATTAGATAATTCTGATACAGGAGTAACTTATACATTATATGTAGATGGTTCTCTTTCAGGTAGTACTGCAGCAGGGAGTACCGGGAATTCAATTAATTTCGGAAACCAAACAGTAGCAGGAAATTATACTGTCGAAGCTCAAGATGCAACAGGAAATTGTACGCAAACTATGACAGGAAGTGTTGATGTTACAATTAATCCATTACCTACAGCTAATATTACAGTTGCAATTGATACAATATGTAATGGAGATTTTCCAGTAATTAATATTAATTTTACAACTGCTGCAACCGATTGGGATCTTGTAATTGATGATAGTACTAATCCGGTTGAAAACATAAATATATTAGCTGCTGAGAATCCTTATGATTATACTCCGGTTAATAATCCTGAGTGGGTTGATGATGGTTCACCTGATACTGATTATGTATATTCAATTCAAATTACAGATAGTAATGGATGCGTTAATACTTATAATAGCCCAACAATTACAGTATTTAAAGTTCCTGAAACAGGCTCACAGTATCATATAAAGAACGATTTTGCTAATTAAGATAATAATTATTAAGACTCTGTCAGAGTGCCTAGCACCTGACAGAGTCTTTTTTGATTCGTAATTATATTCGTCAGATGTCTCGACTTTACTGCGTTACGCTCGACATGACAATAGCTTCTGTCATTTCGATTTTATGGAGAAATCTGTCATAAAAGTCCTTGTCATTTCGACCTTGCGGAGAAATCTGTATATTAGAATTACGAATTATTCATTAGCGTATTATTGGTATTTATTTTAATAGTCAGATGTCTCGGCTATCGCTCGACATGACAGTGCAAAACAGACTAAAGGGATACTTCCCACATCTTAAATCTTTGAAGTTTCTTACCCGCACCCTTTTATTCCCTGAAGGGAACTTACCCACATATCATATTTAACCACTAAGCCGAGGAAAGGATTTCCCCTTTAGGGGTTAGGGGTAGCGCAGGCCTTTAAAAACAATAACCTTATTTTTTTTACCTTTTGTTGTTTGGGTTGACTCTCAGACTGTCTTTACATCATCCCATATACGTGTATGAGACAAATTCTAAAAGAATATCTAACAAACAGATATCTCGACTTTACTGCGTTACGCTCGACATGACAATAACTTCTGTCATTTCGATTTTATGAAGAAATCTGTCATAAAAGTCCTTGTCATTTCGACCTTGTGGAGAAATCTGTATAGTAGAATTACGAATTATTATTAGTGTATTATTGGTATTTATTTTAATAGTCAGATGTCTCGGCTATCGCTCGACATGACAATAATATTGAACATTCTTTTAATAAGCAGATGTCTCGACTATCGCTCAACATGACATAGAAACTTTTACAAACAACCGAAAGTTTTGCTTAAAGCGAAGTCTTTGGTGCAGAATAAATAATAAATATATGGTTTATATCAAAAAAAGTGATATGTTTATGTAAGAAATCAGGTTGTTAGTGAAATGTGTTTTGTTAAAGTCATTAAAAATGATACTTTTACAAATTGGTTATAATAAGCGAAAGTTTCGCTTTAAGCGAAGCATTCGATAAATAAAGTAAAATATTAATCATTAATATTTAGCCATTAATAATTAATCAAAGTCATTAATCATTAATCGTTATTAATTAATAAATAAAAAAGATGCATTTATCAAAGCAAAATAATAAACCGAAACCAATATAATATTTAATCGTTATAGATAGTAGAATAGAAAACAATAAAAAATTATATGAATATTAACTTAAACTTTAATGTGATGAAGAAAATTAACTTTTTAAAAATTACTTTTACGCTTGTTTTAGCGTTTGCTTTTACGGGTGCTTTTGCACAAAGTACTGATGTGCCTGGTGCTGCTGCAGATTATGCAACTACTGGTGCTGTTACTGTAATGGCAGGAACAACTGTTCCTTTATATGCTTTGCCGGATACATATTATCATCCAAGTTATGATCCTGATGGTGCAAATACTTTAACTGCAGGTTTTACATGGACATGGACTGAACAAACTACTGCTGATATTACATTTAGTCAGAATGGAGTTCAAGATAACTATGTTACTATTTCTGGTATGTTAGTTGCGAATTCTCCATATACTATTAATGTATTAGAAATTGCTCCTGCTGCTATGGGTGGTTGTGATGATGGTACAGGTCAGGATATTACTGTAACTGTTGTAGCTCAACCAACTGCTACTTTAGGTGGAGATGCATCGTATAATTTATGTGAGGGAGATGGTGGATTACCTGGTGCTGTTACTGCTACAATATCTGATGGATGGCAAAATTATCGTTTAGTTTGGACATTAGAAATTAAAACTCTTAACGGAGATAATTCAGATAAAGATTTTTATGATACAGACAAAACTACTACTCCTGTTGCTTTAGCAGAAGAATATACTACAGCTTCTCCTGAAGCAGTTGCAGCTAGTGGAGCTCACGATATTACCTCTGTTGCTGGTGGTTATACTGTAATCGATAATAGTTCAACTGTATATACATATACTTTAACAAGTATAAATGATCAGGCTTCTCGTTTTGGTGATTTTATTACTCTTGATGGTGATGATACTGTTAATGCTAATTTTACTTATTATAATGTTGCTGAAACAGTTACTATTAGAGTGAATCCTACTCCAACAACTGGTCCTATTTATCATATTGTTAATACATGGGCTAACTAATAAAATTAAGTTTTTAACTTAATTATACTTACAAAACTGGTTCAGGGAAACCTGAACCGGTTTTAAAACAAAAAATATAAGCTTCGCTAATGATAGTCACGGTGAGACTATTTAAAAGAAAAGCGATAGGCGAGTTAGATAAAACATAGTTAATTAGCAAGTCACACCGTGACTTTACTAACATTATAAAAAACAAAAGCATAACCAAAATAAAAAAGTGAAAAATTATATTCAAATATTAATTTTAATCTTTTTCCTGATTTTCGGATCGGGTTTTAATACTTATGCTCAAGATGTTCCTGTAGCTTGTGGTGGAGGAACTGTAAGGTATGGTGTTTATGGTACAACGGGTTCTGCTTTTGATTGGGAAATTACAGGTGGCGAAATAGTTAATAATTATAACGACTCTATAGATGTGCGCTGGGACGATAATTCCGGAATGCAAACAATAACGGTTACCGAAACTACTATTTATGGATGTACAGGAGAACCTTATTTTACTGCACTATTTATTTCTTCGGCTAATGTTAGTTTAGGATTCGATGCCGAGATATGTAGTGGCGAATCGAATGAGTTTTATGCAGTAGGCGATAGTATAGTAAATTATTTATGGCAAGATGGTAGTACTGCCGATTCGTATTTAGCTGCCGAAACAAATAAATATTATGTACAGGCAACAAATACTCATGGTTGTGTGTCGAGCGATACTGTAAATTTAACAGTTCACGATTTGCCTATTGTAAATTTAGGAACAGATACAATGTTATGTGCCAATGGTCAAACACTTACTTTAGATGCCGGTAATTTGGGCTCGAGTTATTATTGGTCGACAAACGATATTACCGAAGCAATAACAGTATATAACGAGAATCGCGAACAGGAAATATGGGTTGAAATAACCGACGAACATGGTTGTATTGGTAGCGACACAATTATAATTAATATTTGTAACGATAGCAAATTCTTAGTTGTTCCTACTGCATTTACACCTAACGACGATGGTGTAAACGAAGTGTGGGAAATAGATAATTTATTTGTTTTCGAAGATGTTACAGTAGATATTTTTAATCGTTGGGGTGTAAGAGTATTCCATTCTAAGGGATACGACTCCGATAAGTATTGGAACGGGAAAGATGAAAAAGGTAACGAATTACCTATGGACTCTTATTATTATGTAATAGATTTACATAATGGCGAAAAACCGAAAATAGGGAATGTTACTATAATTCGATAAATGAATTTAGTGTGTGGAGAGTTTAAAAAGATTATAATGAAGATATTTAAAAAAATATTATTTTTTAGTTTTATCATGATTATGTGGACTGCTGCAAAAAGTCAGCAAATGCCATTATATAGTCAATACATGATGAATCGGTTTTTAATTAATCCCGCTTTCGCCGGTAGCGAAGGCTTTACCTCCTTTAATTTAACAGCACGTCAACAATGGCTGGGTTTCGAAAATGCTCCAATGACACAGGCTATTAGTGGACAAACAAGAATATTAAAAACCAGTCATATATCAAAATCACGATCTATTCATAATAGAATAAGAAAACGCCGCCCTAGTGGTCGTGTTGGTGTTGGGGGATATATGTTTAACGATAGAAATGGAATAGTAAACCGTACAGGTTTACAACTTACATATGCATATCATATATTTATTAGCGATGGTCAGCTTTCTTTCGGAGTATCGGGTACAGGTTATCAATTTAGTATCGATAAAAGCGATATTATTTTACATGATGTACAAGCCGACCCATTAGTCGATGGAACAAAAAGTACTATGTTTGTCCCTGATGCAAATGTTGGGATATATTATTCATATAATCCGTTTTATGTTGGATTATCGGCAAACCAATTATTTCAATCGGCTTTGAAATTTGGGTCTGATAATAGCTTTGGCGATTATAAAATGCTTAGAGAATATAATTTTATTGCCGGATATCGTTACGATATGGATAACGATTTCGAGATTGAACCATCATTCTTACTTAAAACATCGGAAAGTTTTCGTATTCAGGCCGATATTAATGTAAGAGCTTATTATAAAAGAGATTATTGGTTAGGGTTTTCATACCGTACAGGTAATGCTTTAATTGCTATGGTGGGAGTAAAGGTTGATAAAATTTATATAGGTTATGCCTTTGATTACTCACTTAGCGATATTCAGAAAATATCTTATGGTTCGCACGAGATTATGATAGGTATTAATCTTGGCGATAATTCAAGACGATACAGATGGCTTAATAGATTCTAATAACAAACAATTTATATATACTAAAAAAGGCTGTTAATACGATTAACGGTCTTTTTTAGTTGTCATTTCGACCTTGTGGGGAATTTAATATTAAAACTCCCTGTCATTTCGACTTTATGGAGAAATCTGTCATAAAAGTCCTTGTCATTTCGACCTTGCGGAGAAATCTGTATATTAGAATTACGAATTATTCTTTAGTGTATTAATTGGTATTTTTTTTAATAAACAGATGTCTCGGCTATCGCTCGACATGACAATAACTCATTGTCATTTCGATTTTATGGAGTACCAACAACATGTCGGCGCTAGCGGGTTTACACCGAAAAACAAGCCTTAAAAAGTGGCGATTTACCTTTGCGAAAAACTTTTGCGAAAAATTGATGATTTTAAATTTGCTATTTACAATTGACAAGCAATTGCTTTGGGTTGCATCAAAATATTTGCAGAATTATATGAATTGGTTTCATGTAAAAGAAAAATTTACAGAATCTGAATTTACTGAAAGTATTATTGAATTAAGTGTTGCTAATACTAATGCAATAAAGGATTATAGAAGCATTGAAGAAAAGTATGCTAACTTGATGCATTTAGCATAGTTATTTTAGACTAGAGCCAGTTGACTTATTAACATTTTAATAAAAAAAATTATTTTTTCAACTTGACTTATTCATATTTTATTTTTAATATATTTGTAATATGAAGACTTTTCGGAGTGGACTTAAATTTTATTTAATTTGCCGAAAACTTTCGGATGCTAGTGAATTTCGAATAATAATAAAATCAGTTTAAGTATGTTTGGTATAAAAAAGTATAAAACAGGGATAATTTTAAGTGGTGGAGCTGTACGAGGTTTTGCTCATCTTGGAGTTTTAAAAGCATTAAACGAGAATAATATTTTCCCTGATGCTATTAGTGGAGTAAGTGCCGGTGCTTTAGTTGGGGCATTTTATGCCGATGGATATTCTCCCGAAGAAATATTTGAGATATTTAGCAAGAACAGTATTTTCGATTTTGTGAAAGTTGCAATACCTAAGAATGGATTTCTTGGCAATAAAGATCTTACTAAAGTATTAAAGAACAATTTGCGAGCAAAGAATTTCGAAAATTTAAAAATAGATTTTACCCTTGCAGCTACAAATTTAAATAAAGGCGAATTGCGATATTTTAATTCAGGAGAAATTATTCCGGCATTAATAGCTTCAACAAGCATCCCAATATTATTTCAACCTGTTGAAATTGAGAACGAAATGTATGTCGATGGTGGTGTTTTCGATAATTTGCCTATTGTCCCATTAGAAGGAAAATGCAGGAAGATAATTGCTGTACATGTTAATCCAATAGGATACGAAAAAGATATAAAGGGAATAATGAAGGTTGCTGAGCGTTCTTTTCATCTGGCAGTAGGGGCAACTATTAATAGTGTAAAAGAAAAAGTTAAGATTTTTATTGAACCTGATGAATTAAAAAGTTATAGTTTGATGAATGTTAAAAATGCAAGAGAGATATTCGAGATAGGATATAAGGCAACTATTGAAAAACTTAAAAATTTTTAGTTATATTTTCTTTATTACTATCATGCTTTACGATTTTGCTCATTACTTGTATTAGCAATTTTCTTTATTACCATACAGTTAATTTAGATAAGGATGAATTATATATTAGCAAAATAATATGTAAATTTGTTATCTAAAATTTGAAACTAATAGCCGTTTATGAATAAAAAAAATAAAGCACAACATCTTAGTAATCTGTTAAAAGACTTTAGCCCTAAAGAAATCTTAAGTTATTTTATAAACGAATATAAAGATAAACTTGCTTTTGCTTCTAGTTTAGGTGCCGAAGATCAAGTAATAACACATATTATTTCCGAAATCGACAAAGATGTAAATATCTTTACTTTAGATACAGGTCGTTTATTTCCTGAAACGTATAAATTAATGGAAAAAACTAATAGACGATATAAAATAAAGCTTAATGTATTTTTCCCCGACTTTACTAAAGTACAAAAGATGGTTGCCGAGAAAGGAGTAAATTTATTTTATAACAGTATAGAAGAAAGAAAGGAATGTTGTAAAATTAGAAAACTAGAACCTTTAAGTAGAGCATTTAAGGGTTTAGATGTGTGGATTTGTGGTTTGCGTCGCGATCAGTCTGTTACTCGAACAGAAAACCAATTAGTAGAGTGGGACGAAAATAATCAATTATTAAAAGTAAATCCTTTAATTGATTGGACAGAAGATGAAGTTTGGAAATTTATTCGCGAAAACAATGTGCCATACAACGATTTGCACGATAAAGGATTTCCAAGTATTGGATGCCAACCATGTACTCGAGCCATTAAGGAAGGCGACGATCTTCGTGCCGGACGGTGGTGGTGGGAACAGCCCGACAAAAAAGAATGTGGATTGCATAATCGATCTGCAAATACATAATGCAAAGGATAAAAAGAAAGACACAATTAATTATGTCTTTCTTTTAGTTCGAGACAAATTCTTTATAATTTTTGTTTACTAAACCATAAAAAAGAATATCTAAGACATCGTTTAAATAATTTTCAATTTGTTTATCATCAATATCATTGTTTAACAAAAGAGCAGTTTCTAAACCTTTTAATGTTGTAATTAAAACAATTGAGGTTACTTCTGTTTCTTTAATATTAAAAATTCCGAGTTGCTTACCATTTATTAAAAAGTTATTTATTCTTTCTGTTTCTTCTTTGTCGTACTGAATACGAATACGTTCTGTAAATGCTAAATTCCCGAGATAATCGTTTTTTAAAGTAGAGTAAAAATTTACCAAGTTGTTTAGATATTGCATCCTGGTAATTACATATTTTCTTATTTTTGCCAGAGGTTCAAGATCTCGATTTATTATTTCATTCTCAAGAACATTGTGTAGAATTTCAGCCTCATGCATAACAACTGCTTCAAATACTTCTTCTTTACTTTTAAAGTAATAATACAACGAACTTTTTCCCATATCTAAAGTCTTAGCTATATCGTTCATTGTTGTTTTTTTAAAACCGTGTTTCGAAAAAATACCTGAGGATACTTTTATTATATTATCGCGAATTTCTTTCCGTTTATTATTCATAGTATAATGTTTGAATTTGTATAGAATTCGACTAAAAACTTAAGATAGTCCAAAAGTAGATTAATTGTTATGCCGAAACAAAAAAATTGAGCAAAAAAACCCAAAATTCGAAGATAAAATTTGTATTTCATCTTTTAGAATAAGACAAATTATAATCGAGTGCATGGCTCTTGAGTGCAAATACCCAAAAATAGGGATACAATACGAATGCTCATGATTCTGAGTTTAAGATTTGTTTAACACGCATTATCATGAGGCAACCGACCTGAGGGAGCATACGAAACTTAATATTCTTGTTTATCTGTTGATGCGTTTATATTTGTCTGTAAAATAATAATTTAGAATATATTGAGTTAATCAGATAAACAATTTTAACGAATAAACAGATTTTGATTCATTATATTCTATTGATGTTTAGTTATAAACTTTGTTGTAAAAACTTTCAGATGCTAGAAATAATTCATAATTATTGACAATTGTATTTCATTTTTTTATATTACTTTTGAACGTTTATAGAATTTAATTTAATATTAAAACATTATATTATGTCATATTTATTTACTTCAGAATCTGTGTCTGAAGGACATCCCGATAAGGTTGCAGATCAGATTTCAGACGCATTATTAGACGAATTTCTTAGAAGAGATCCTAATTCTAAAGTTGCATGTGAGACTATGGTTACAACAGGATTGGCAATATTAAGCGGGGAAGTAAAAACTGAAGCATGGGTAGATGTTCAAAAAGTTGCTCGCGAAGTAATTAAAGATATTGGATATACAAAAGCCGGTTATATGTTCGATGGAGACTCATGTGGAGTAATATCGACAATACATGAGCAATCGCCCGATATTAATCAAGGTGTTGAAAGAGAAAAAGAAGAAGAGCAAGGAGCAGGCGACCAAGGTATGATGTTTGGTTATGCAAATAAGGAAACAGATGATTATATGCCTCTTTCACTTACATTATCGCACATAATTTTACAAGAACTTGCAAAAATCCGTAAAGATGGTAAAGAGATGACTTATCTGCGACCTGATGCTAAGTCGCAAGTTACCATAGAATATAACGATAAGGATGAGGCTTTACGAATACATACTATCGTTGTCTCTACCCAACACGATCAGTTTGATGAGGATGTTGTAATGCTGAAAAAAATTAAGGAAGATGTAAAAAACATTTTAATTCCACGAGCTAAAAAAAGACTTCCCGAAAGAGCACAAAAACTTTTTACCGATGAATGTATTCTTCATGTAAATCCAACAGGAAAATTTGTTGTTGGGGGCCCTCATGGAGATACCGGATTGACAGGAAGAAAAATAATTGTTGATACATATGGAGGAAAAGGAGCTCATGGTGGAGGTGCATTTTCCGGAAAAGATTCATCGAAAGTTGACCGCTCAGCAGCTTATGCAGCTCGACATATTGCAAAAAATTTAGTTGCAGCAGGTGTTGCCGACGAAGTTCTTGTTCAACTTGCTTATGCTATTGGCGTTGCTCAACCTGTGGGTGTATATATTAATACATACAATAAGAAAAATATTGATTTGAAAGACGGAGAAATAGCCGAAAAGGTGGAGAAAATATTCGATCTTACTCCTAGTGCTATTGTAAAACGTTTTGGACTAAAAAATCCAATCTTCAGAGAAACTGCTGCTTATGGACATATGGGTAGAGATTATAAAAAAGGGAAAGTGAAAATATTTCCTCATAATGGCACAGAAGAATATAAAGAAGTAGAATTCTTTGCTTGGGAAAAATTAGATTATATAGATATAATTAAAAAAGAGTTTGCAATGTAATAACTCAGTCTAATATGTGTTTTGCATAAATAAAATTATAATTGAGCGATTGAAACAGAATAGACAATCGCTCAGTTTGGCTTTATAAGTTTCTAATTAAGATTTTGAATAATTAAGATTTGTTTATTTAATGGAGAATAAGGTAAGTATAAATATGTTGAAAGAAAGAAAATGGTATGCTCTTTATACGAAATCGAGAAACGAAAAAAAAGTTTATCAAAATCTTATCGAAAAAAATATAGAAACATATCTTCCGGTAGAAAAAAAATTGAAACAATGGAGCGACAGGAAAAAGTGGGTTGAAGAACCAATGATACGTTCTTATATCTTTGTAAAGATATTTTTATACGAATTACAAGATGTTTTACAAACACCGGGTGTGGTTACAATTATTCGTTTTGGAGGATCACCGGAAGCTATTCCCGAAAATCAGATAAATACTATAAAGAAAATCCTTAGTAATGATATCGATTATGAAATAAGTTCTGAAAAATTCGAGATAGGACAGAAAGTCGAAGTTGCCAGCGGAAAACTTAAGGGAATAAAGGGTGAATTAATAAATAATCTTAATAAATATAAAGTACTTATCAGAATCGAATCGATAAATCAGAATTTGCTAGTTCAAATTAACCCTACGAACTTATTGAAATTAGAGAATTTTGATTAATTTTAACATTGTATTATTTTGCAAGGATCTAAAAATCATTTGATTTTATATTGATGATTTATTTTGGTAAATGTATAAATTTTTCTGTTTGGTTACTTATTGTGTAACTGAGGAAGCGAAGCTGTGCCAAGGTAGTAGTTAGCGACCGGCATGATGAGCAGGTAAATTGAAAGATAAAAATTATATATTTCAATATGTAGAACTATGCATGTAGTTTCCGGTAAGCAATTCAGAAATGTTTCATAATGTATTATAAAACTATTTAACAATGAAAAATATAAATTGTCTATTAATATTATTAGTAGTTACATTATTAAACTCTTGTAATTCGTACGAGAAATTAACTTATTTGCAAGATATTGACGAAACAGATGGAGGAAGTATTTTTGCCAAGAACAAACCCGATTACAAAGTGCAATCCGGCGATTTGCTTTATATACAAGTTGTTACCGAAAATCCGGAGATTAATCAACTGTTTAATCCTAACTTTAATCCAACAGGTACCAGCCAAAATTATCTGCGCCCTGAGAATATGTATTTTCAAGGATATTTGGTTAACGATTCGGGATATGTTGCACTACCAATTCTTAAGGAAGTTCAAGTAAAAGAGCATACTATTAACGAAATTCAAGCAATAATATTGGGGAAAGCCGATAAATATTTAAAAGATGCACAAATAATAGTTAAGCTTGCAAGTTTTAAATTTAGTGTTCTGGGTGAGGTTAAATCTCCCGGTATTAAAGAAATATCGACAAATAAGGTAAATATTTTCGAGGCATTAGCATATGCCGGCGATATAAGTTATAATGGTAACAGAAAAAATGCATTAATAATCAGACAGACACAAAGAGGATCGCATACCATACGTATTGATCTTACGAATAAAAATCTAATTGCTTCTGAGAATTTTTATATCATGCCAAATGATGTAATTTATATCGAACCGTTAGGTTCAACTTTGTTTAGAGAAAAAGCATCGGATTATACTTTTGTGATAAGTGCTATATCTTCGACATTGACGGCTGTTGTACTTGTTTTAAACTTAATGAAATAGAGATTAACTTCGTTGAGGGCTGCGCCGTTCTTTACAATGTTGGAATGACAGAATTCAAGTCATTAATTTGTAATTAAAAAAAATAGTAAATCGAAAAATGATGAACAATATAAAACAAGAATACGACATATACCAAAACGAAGAAAGTATTGATATAAAAAAATATCTCTTTTTATTTATATCGAAATGGTACTGGTTTGCTATTACAATTGGAATTGGTGTTAGTGTTGCATATTTGGTAAACAGGTATTCTGAATCGGTTTACAGAGTAAACTCATCGATTATTGTAAGCGAAGAAAATAGCGATGTTGGTGGTATAGAGAGTATTGTCGAAGACATGTTTCGTACACGACGCAGAAGAAGAGCTATGGTAGAAAACGAAATAACGATACTTAAATCGTATAAATTAGCACAAATTGCTGTTGAAAAGCTCGATTTTGGAATTACTTATACAGGTGTTGGCCGACGAGAGATTGTTGAAAGTGAAATGTATAAAAATTCTCCGTTTATTGTTATTCTCGATACCTCAGAAACAAACCTAACAAATTACCCTGTATATGTAACAATACTCTCGAATAGTAAGGCGCTTATAGAAATTAACGATAAATACAATATTAAACAAGAATTATTTTTTGGCGAAAATTTTCGAAGCACGCCTTTTAATTTTAAAATAGAATTGCGCGATGCCGGAAATTTTATGTACAAGAAAGAAGAATCGAACAAATATTATTTTAACATTAATACCGTAAACGGATTAACAAATAGGTATAAAAACAAATTAAATATTGATGTAAACGACGAGAAAGGATCGATATTGTTTCTTTCGATGACAGGTTTTGTAGCCCAACAAACTGCCGATTATCTGAATAAAATAATGGAAGTATATATTCAAACCGATTTAAACGAAAAAAATCAAAAAGCTGCAAATACAATAGTATTTATCAACGAGCAATTAAATAATATTGTCGATTCTCTGGAAATTGCAGAAACTAATTTGCAGAATTTTCGCTTGAATAATCAGATAATTAATTTAAGTCGGAAAGGACAAGTAATTTTCGAAAAGCTAGAGAAACTTCAAGAAAGAAAAAACGAACTTAAGCTACGAACTAAGTATTTTAATTATATAAAACAGTTTTTGGCAAAACAAGAGAATTCCGGACCGGTAATATCTCCAACCATTATCGATATAGAAAACTCTGTGCTCGATAATTTAATAACAAAGTATAACGAAAAAATTCTACAACGCTCTACTCTTTCGTATTCGGCAAAAGATGAGGTGTCGTTAATAATTATTCTCGATAATGAGATTAGAGAATTAAAAACTGTTTTAAACGAGAAAATTTCCAGTAGTCTTGCTTCGAATAAAATTTCGCTTAGCGATATAAATAGCAGATTAAAAGTAGTAGAAAACGAAATTCAACAATTGCCTAAAGACGAACGAAAACTAGTAAATATCGAGCGTAAATATAAGATAAATAACGAATTATATACATATTTACTCGAGAAACGTGCCGAAGCAGGTATTACCAAAGCATCGAATGTTGCCAATAATAAAATTCTAGATATTGCCCGAGCAGAAAATGCCATTCCTATTTCTCCAAAACGTTCGCAAAATTATATGATAGGTTTTGTTATTGGACTAATGATTCCAACAGCTGTAATTTTACTTATCGATTTTCTAGATAATAAAATTACAGAAAAAAAAGATATTGAGAACAATACGAATATTCCAATATTAGGAACCATAGGGCATAACGCTACTCAAACTGAGAATCCTGTATTTGCAAATCCTAAATCGCCAATGGCAGAATCGTTTCGTAGTCTGAGGACTAATTTGCAATATCTGCTACGCGAAGAAAATAAAAAAGTAATTACAGTAACATCGACAATTAGTGGCGAGGGAAAGACTTTTGCTGCAACTAATTTGGCAACTATACTTGCTATGTCAAACAAAAAAACCTTGCTTGTGGGTCTCGACCTTAGAAAACCGAATTTGCATAAACGATTTAATTTGCCAAATAATGTTGGTTTAAGTACTTACCTTATTAACGAAAATACAAAAGAAGAAATAATATTTTCTACAGAAATAGATAATTTATTTGTTGCTACTTCGGGTCCGGTGCCTCCTAACCCGGCAGAACTTATAGAGACCGATAAAATGAAAACTTTCTTTGAATATGCAAAACAAACTTTCGATTATATAATTATAGATACTCCTCCGGTGGCTATTGTTACCGATGCCTTATTAATTAATCAATATACCGATGCAAATTTATTTGTTATACGTCAGAAATATTCGAGTAAACAGGTTTTCGAATTAATTAATAATTTGCATAAAAATAAAAAGGCAAAAAACATGGGGATTTTGGTTAACGATATTAAAGTGCCAAAATATTACGGTTACGGATATAATTACGGATATAGCTATGGTTACGGTTATGGTTATGGATACGGACGAGGATATTATGGCGAAGAAGAAACAAAAAAACAAAAAAAGTGGTTCGATTTTCGATAAGATGAGATGTTTTCAGTCGGTAGGCTTTTGAGTGTCGAAGTGAAGTTAAAATAATCCGAGACATCTGCTCTTATTGTCATATCGAGCGTAGTCGAGATATCTGTTAGAAAGAACCTTGCAAGGCTTATCTTCTAATAAAGCAGCAAAATGCAGATTATAAATAAATTATTTTAATAAAGAGACAATCAATTTGTTTACCCCATACCCTAAAGGGAGCAAATTGTTAATAGAATGAATTTTAATTTGATTACCCCTGACCCTAAAGGGAGCAAATTA
>Ga0190303_1000290_pt1 | contig 20691 bp, 19 predicted proteins | sample 48700701_MG_FD_161672 | JGI IMG/M metagenome (GOLD analysis project Ga0190303, IMG submission 161672) | Hydrothermal vent sediment bacterial communities from Southern Trench, Guaymas Basin, Mexico - 4870-07-0-1_MG | ecosystem: Environmental > Aquatic > Marine > Hydrothermal vents > Sediment ... | reverse complement strand
CAATTGTTTTAAGAACAATGTAACAATCGCAGAGGCGGTAATACCGTCTGCATCGTAATCTCCGTAGATCATTATCTTTTCGTGATTTGAAATAGCTTCATAGAATCGTTTGCTTGCGGATTCTATATCGGGAAGTAAAGCAGGATCATTTACAGATTGAATGTCCGGGTAGATAAATTTTGTTATTTTTGATTTGGTATTGATACCTCTTGCGATTAAAACATCAATAACAATAGGATGCAAATTCTCAATATGAAGATCTTTCGAATGTGGATTGCGAAAATCCCAATGTTGGTAACGAGGCATTTCTATTGCTTGAACTTAAACAGTTTTTGCCCGTTTGCTACTATTTCATTTAAGGCGTCTTCGAAAAAGGTTGTATCATGTAATATTTCGGGTGAAACCTTCTGCTGGTAAAATCGCCATGATTTCTTTATTTCGGAGCCGATTAGCTCAACTAAATTGCCCTCCTCGAGCCCCTGTTTAACCTTATCACCATGATACAACTTTATATCCTTGGCTAGCGCTCTAGCGAGTTTTCTCGCTTTTTCTCTTTCTGCCTCCACCTTCTTAGAAATGGATTCTCCTGCGGTTTCAACAGGATTAGCTACTTCTGTTTCGGGAGAGGGTGAAGTTTCGCTGCTTATTTCAAAACTACTCGGAGCTTTTTCAACAGGTTCCTCGTTGTGTGTTTCCTCGACCGCTTCCGGCTCCGGCGGAGGAGTAGTTTCCCCGGAAAGTGACTTAAATTTTTCCCAAAGAGCTGAGATTTTATCGTTTGCAACAGCGGGTTCCGGATTGGGGGGAGCGGTTGTTTCTTCTTCGGTTGCTACAGATTCTTTGGTTTCGTAAGAAGATGTGTTAAGTATCTTTTCGAAATCATTTGCTATTTTGTTTGCCTGTTCGCTTTCTTCCTCAGATCCAATGGATTCCGGTGCAGATCTCTCCGTTTCAGGGAATTCCCCGGATTTATTTATTCCGATGCTTTCGGAAACGCTTTCTTCCGTGCGGGGAGCAAATGAAGAAGCTGCTTCGACTGTCTCCGTAACAGAAGGTTCTTCTTCGTAAGGAATCAGTTGAATATTGGAAACTTCTCTATATATAGTAAATATATTCCCACAATTAGGGCATCGTACCGCTGCTCCTCCAATGGGGATTTGATTCTCATTAACTGTATATTTTTTATTACATTTCGGACACTGTATAACCATAAATACTCCTTTTTCTTATTCTATTAAATATCTGTCCCGATGTCAAGAGATTAAGGGTTTGGGAGGTAGATAGATCTGCCTGCACGAAAGTTTCGGCGGACAATTATAGATATATTAACCACATAGTGGAAGTAAATGGAAAGCAAAGGACCATATTAAACCAATTTTACGATTTAGAGGGGGTTATCTACAACAATATACTCTCTTCCTACGGCCAGATGGGACCGGTGATTGGGAAGAACTGAGGTCCATGGGCTACTCTTGTCAAACGACCTATACTGGTATTTTCTTCAACCGATTGGGTGGCTTCCCAGTCATTAGCGATTGCTAACCAGACATTCCCCTTGGAATCTATGGCTATGGCTTTTGGAACCATTGCGATGCCGCTGACTGTTGTGTTACCATTGTCATAGCTTTCGACAATGCCCGAAAGTTCGGAAGATATTGCTGTAATAGTTGCACTATTAACAGTCCATATTGTCCCGTCACTAGCTATGGCAATGCCCCTTGGCATGCTACCCGCACCATTGGACTGGTCGCCGAAACTCAACTCAGCATTAATTTCACCATTGGAATTTAGTTGCACTAACCTGGGTCCATGAATATCGTAGAGCAGTAAATGTCCATCGTGGTCAAATGAGAGATCCCATGCCCTAGTTGGATTTAGTAATGTTTTAAGTATAGTACCGTTTGTAGAAATTTCCAAAATTTTATCTTCGTTTTCATAGGAGTTAATCAGTAACCAAACATTATTTTGAGGACCGATTACCATGTTATGCAGAGATCCATTGAAGTTGACTGTAGCCAAGATGTTGCCATTCGCCCCCACTTTTTTGATCATATTGTCTCCGCCTATCCAAATATTTCCATAGCTGTCAATTGTAATGTGTTTAGGTGATAACGATATTGTAAAGGAATCAATATTACCTGTTGTAGGGTCTAATTTGAGCAAATTCCCGTTCGATATTGGGATCCATACCTGTCCTGATCCATCTATAGCCAAATCCATGGGCTTGGAGGATAGAGCATAGGTGTTAAGAATTTCTCCATTTGATGCAATTTCCAAAACGGATTGTCCTTCCTCGCAGGCTACCCAAACTATGTCGTCACTGCCGATGGCCAAGGCGATTGGATATTTATCCACCTGGTAGTACATCAGGTTACCTTTGATTAAGCTTTCATCCTTTTTGCACCCTGTAAAAGCAGTCATAGTAACAGCAAATAAAAACAATGCAATTATTGATAATAGTGTGTGTTTTTTAGTCATTGTATCTCTCCTTTTGCGAATTTTTTTGTTTTGATGCAAGCGTTCCAAGTTCACATTGTTTAGAAATCAGTTAGTTGCCTACCCTATTTTCGTTATCCTCTGGTGTAGACAAAAAACTTCATAAGAAGAATCATTTGTATCATCTCAGTTTACAAGGAACTCCTATTACAACTTTATTATTTTTCCCAAACACGATCTTTATATTTTTATAATCGACAGACATTCTTACAAGCATCATAAAGTTACTATATCGTATGAAAATTAAAAAGTCAAATTGTTTAATTGGTAAACGGGTAGATAGGTAGGAACATATTAAACGGTAATAAGAGAGATGCTGAAACAAGTTGAGCATAACCTTCTCCCCGTTATCCTGAACCATGCGTTGAACTTGTTTAAATATTATTTCAGGATCTCTGATGCCGATATAAGTTTAGTATAACTAATTTTTAAAATCACTTCACAGTTTAAAAATTAAAATAATACTCGTTTTACTTTAGGATTTCAATTGTCTTTGCCATGTGCCATTTCTATTGCTATGGATGGTTTGATAGGATTTAATCAGGCGGTTTACCCGTTTGTATGATTACAGATTAATATTGAAGATATATCGTGTGGTTTCGTGTTTATCTTGACATCGAGCCATTAATTGAATATACTCCACTTATGATTATTTTCAGGAGGACAAATGTTTAAAAAATCGATAATTTTAATGACGGTATTCACGTTAGTGTTTCTTTTTGTAACAGATTTAAGAGGGAACATATCTTCTTTAAAACAGTTAAAGAAAGAGAACGAGTACAAATTGCAGCACAGGTACTATAACAAAATGTTAGAGATATTTAAGAATGATCCGAGTGCAAAAAAGTATATAGAAGTGCCGTTCAGACCTCCCGCATATTTGAGAGGAAAGCAAAAAATAGTAAAAAGAGCCTCTTATGTAGATACAATAAAGGTTCTCGTACTCAGGGTGGAATTCCAGAAAGACACAACAACAATGACAACGGGAGACGGAACATTTGCGGATACCGCATATGGGAAGCCCTTCATTGTCGATAGCACCACGGGTGACAGCTCAAGAAACCTTGCATATGATCCTCCTCATGACTCGTTTTATTTCAGCAATCAGATGTTGGCGTTAAGAAATTATTATTTAAGTGATTTTGACGGTCAGCTTTTTATCGAATGGGATCAATATCCCAAAACAAGATTCGGAGGTTATAAACTTCCACATAAAATGGCATATTACGGTGATCTTTACGATGTTGCAGGGGGATTGTTTAAACTTATGGATGATGCCGTAAGAGAAGCGGATAGAGATACGTCTGCCAACATACAATTCGGGCAATACGATTCGTATATAATATTTCACGCGGGAAGCGCCTGGCAGAGTGATTTAGGCGATTCTCCCAATGATATACCGGCTGTTTACATAAGTAATTCGGAAGTAATAGGAGCTCCCGGGAGAAATGAGAGATATTCCACGAAAGACGGTGTTACGGTTAATGATGCTATTATTTATCCTGAAACGGCGAGACAAGATGGTGATACGCTTTCCGGATTGCAGGGCGGTCTTGCACACGAGTTCGGTCATCAACTCGGTATGGTTGATCTGTATGATGTATCCAATCGGACAATGGGTTGCGGCGGTTGGGCTTTGATGGGAACGGGTAACTGGAATGTGAACGGATTAATACCTCCCCACCATATGGCTTGGCATTCGGCAATGCCGCTTTATGTCCACCCTCACACGAATCCCAATTACAGAAGAGTATTTGTAAATCCTGTTCTTTTGGACCATGATACAAGCGGTGTAAAGATACTCAGAAGAGGAGAAAATGACAACGACAGCATCCCCAAAATATACAAAATACCCATAAATGCACACGAATATTATCTTATAGCCGATAGAATTGCGTATATTTCCCCCGACACGATTTCATCAAATCCCGATTCGAATGGACTTCGGGTTTGGAAAGACGGGGTATTAGTTAAACTCAACGACTATGATCAGGGACTTCCGCCGAATTATGGAAGAGGTGGGCTTGCAATATGGCATATTGACGATAATGTAATCGATTCCACAATAGATTACAATGAGGTTAATGCAGGTCCTGTTCATGGGGTTAAAATGGTTGAAGCTGATGGTATACAGGATTTTCAATTGCCTTTAAGTCATGTAACGAATGGGGAAGCCGCATTCTACGGATCTCCTTATGACCTTTATTTTTCAGGGAACAATGACAGTTTGACGAGAAACAGTTTCCCTAAAAGTCTCGATAACGAGGATGGTTATTCCAGAGTAGACATCAAAAACGTAAGTGTAGACAGAAGTATAATGACATTCGATGTTCGGTTTAATTGGAGACAGAAAGGATTCCCAATCGATATTGATACGGTGGTGGACGTCAATTCACCTGTTGTATACGATATTAATGGAGACGGTGTTAATGAAATTTTGCAAAATACTGTTTCGGGAGGCATATACATATTCGAACCCGATGGAACGCCTTACAGTGGTGCCAATAACGGACTTGCTGCAAAGATGAGTTCTAACGAGGCTTATACGGGTGATGCAATCGGAGATATTAACGGAGACGGGAAAAAGAATATAGTAACAACTTCTACTGACGGGAAAATATATGCATACTACGCAGACTCGTTTAATCTGGCACATTATCTTGTTAAGGTACACGGATTTCCCTTTTCCACGGGAGAGATGATTCTCAATGCTCCGCTGCTTGCGGACATCGACGGGGATTCGACGGATGAAATAATTTTTGGATCAAATGATAATTATCTCTACTGTCTCGGCTATAATGGAAATGCGCCTAGTGTAAGATGGAAGGTCTATATGACACAGTGGGTTTGGGGAACCCCGATATACTATGAAGGTTACGTTTACGCATTATCCGGGGAGGGGAGATTATTCAAGATTGATGCTTCTACCGGGGATACCGTATGGACAAGAGGGAATGCATCTATCTGGCAGACAACGACGAGCCCCGTAATGGCGAATCTTACATCTAATGATACCATGGACATATTTTATACAAATGATGACGGGGAGATGTTGCTTTACGACCAATATGGTAATTTGAAATGGAAAAAGACTATTAGTGATACGGCGACATATACGACATTTTACTCGTCTCCGGCAGTTGCCGATATAAATGGAGATGGGAAACCGGAAATTGTTTTTACTGCCGGAGGAAAACTCTTTGCCATTTATCCAAACGGGACATTCTTATCCGGATTCCCCGTTCAAATCGATACAACAACAATTCAATCCTCAATTACAATAGGTGATGTGGATGGTGATGATACTATGGATATCGTTTTAGCTTCCCCCGGAGGAAAACTTCATGCTATAAACTACAGAGGTAAAGATGTTGTGAATTTCCCCATGAGTCTCGGTGATTCATGTTATTCAACACCGGTTCTTGCCGATATTGACGGAGATAGAGACATGGAAATATTGACGGGGGATGAAGGCAAGCAACTCATCGCCTTCGATCTTTCGGTTTTGTACGATTCTAACAGAGTGGCATCACCTTTCCAGCACAAGAATGTTGAGCACAATGCCGTTTATAAATTTAATTTGAGCGATGAACAGGTAGGAGATAATGTTCCTATTGTAAAGGAAAATAGTTTTTATCTTTACCCGAATCCCGTAGTATTGAATAATTTTAAAATCAGATTTACATTAAATCATCCTGCTAAAGTCACATATAGGATATTTGATGCCTCTAAAAACGTGAGAATCAATAAAACATTGAACATAGATGAGACGGGGTTCCCATTTGAGATTCCGGTTGATGTTTCAGCACTGGGAAATGATCTTTATATTGTCCAAATTGAAACCGGATATAATGGGAAAACCGAGAAATATTACAAAAAGCTATTGATAGCGAAGTAGGGGTGAATATGAAGATAAAGAAAATAGTAATAACGATAATGTTAGCCTTTATTGCCATTTTTCCTCTGTATGGAAAAAACAGATCACTTGCGATAACCATGTCTCTTGTTTTACCGGGTTCCGGAAACCTGTATATGGGGAATAAGCAATCGGCGATTTATCATTTTGGTGCGGAAGCGTTGGTTGCAAGCGGTGTTTTTCTGACGAACAGTTATCACAATTCATACATTGATAACGCTCTTAAATTTGCCAATATCTATTCGGGTGCCGTTTACAGAACCGATAACGATTACCTGACGGGGCTTGAATGGTATATGAATAATGATGATTATAACGAAAGCGTGAGAGAAGATGCGAGAGCGAAATATCCGAACAATTTGGAACAACAGAATGCATATATTGCCGAACATTCCGTGCCCGATTCTCTGGGATGGTCATGGCAGACAAAAGATGAAATGGATAGATTTGCAAAACTGATGGAAAATTCAAGAAAGATTAAAATAGCAACATGGGCGATTGCTTCCGGGTTTATAATAAATAGAGTCGTAAGCGCTTTTATAACTATGCCTGAGGATAAATCCGTTACCGTTCAGGTAACAAACGGTTTAACAGGAATAAAAGGTGCGATTGTCTATACCTTTAAGTAAAATTTGGCAGAAAGTCGTTTATTTTTTTAGAGCAAATTACAAAATAATCCTTATATGGATAGGGATATTGCTTTTTATAAAGGTAGCATTCTATTTTCATCTTCAGAAATCCGTAATTGCCACATTTGTTGTTTTATTCGGACTTATAGCCCAGGCTTTTACCGGACTACTCAGCTTGATAAGTTATATACCATTTATAGGACCAATGATTACGAAGATAATTAGTTTGCCTCTTTTTCTTTTGATTAATGGAATAACATACATTACAACGTTAGTTTTCATTAGGAAAAAGGGTGGGAAAAAGGATATTGTGATATCAAGGAGTTTAACAAATGCGTTACTTATCGGAATCATTATCGGGTTTATTCTCGGTAAATTATTTTAAAATATTACTTTTCTTATTGGCACTTATTCCTTCACTATCTCTAAACGGGCAGTATTTCGGGAAAAATAAGGTCAAATATAAAAATATGAACTGGAAGATGGTTGAAACGCCCCATTTTAATATCTATTACTATAACGGGGGGGAGTACCTTGCTGAATTTGCGGCAAACATAGCGGAGGATTCTTATAGGGAAATTTCATATGACCTTTCATGGGATTTGAAAAAAAAGATCCCTATTTTAGTTTATGATTCTCATAACGATTTTCAGCAGACTAATGTAACGCCCGGTATTATAGAGGAGCAGGTGGGAGGATTTACAGAAATCTATAAAAGCAGGATAGTTGTGCCGTTTGACGGCTCATACGAGGAATTCAGGCATGTGATAAACCATGAATTGACACATGCGTTTCAATATGACATTTTGTACGGTAAAAATACGGCAAGTACGATAATTTCTCAGGTTACAACGGATATTCCTCTCTGGTTCATAGAGGGAATGGCTTAATACGAATCGAGGTGGCTTGATCCGGAAACGGATATTTTCATGCGCGATCTGATTCTCAATGGAGAATACATAAAAATACAGGATCTATGGATGTATGGCGGATATCTTATCTACAAAGAGGGGCAAATGATTGAATATTACCTCACTCAAACATTCGGAAAAAAGATTCTTGGAGATATATTGTTCAAGTGTAAAACGGAAAAATCTTTTGAAAAGGCTGTAAAAAGCTCCACCGGTTTAACACTTGAAGAACTTGACGGAGAGATCCGAACATTCTTAAGGAAAAGATATTTTTCATATTATGATAACAAAAGTGAATATACACAATTCAGTTCGAGGATAACAAAGTGTGACAGTACCTATTTTCTAAATGCGGGAGGTTCGATAAGCCCGAATGGTAATTATACTGCATTTTTTTCGGATAGAACCGGAAGATACAGTGTGTATTTGAAAAATATCTTTACAAATAAAACGAAATTGATTATCGGCGGGGAAAAAACGAGAGATTATGAGCAGATGCATATTTTGAGGCCCTATATAGGTTGGTTTCCCGATAGTAAATCGTTTGCTTTCGTGACAAAGTCCGGGAGCAGGGATTGTATACATATCTATAATTTGAGAAAAAAGAAGGTGGTTAAAAGAATAAGTTTTGACCTTAATGCCATTTATTCCCCATCGGTATCTCCGGACGGGAAAACCATGGTGTTTACGGGCATTCGAAACGGAATGGAAGATATCTACATGGTCAGACTCAAAGACGATAAAAATTACAGGAGATTGACATTTGATAAATATGATGACAGAGAACCTGTTTTTTATGATGATTCTACAATTATATTTGTTTCCGATAGGCCAAAAGATAATGAGTGGGTATACGGAAAATATTCGATTTGGGCATATAACATCAATAATGATTCTCTCTATGAAGTTATGAATAAGAAGTTCCACAATATTTCCAAACCTGCCGTATATAAAAACAATATTTACTTTACAAGTAATGATGAAGGCTTCGGCAATATTTTCAGACTGAATTATGACAGGGGGATTGTTGAGAAAATCACAGATGTTTTATGCGGAATAAGTAATGTAAGCGTCTCAAAAAACGGGAAATGGGCTGTTTTCGATGGAGTCAAGGGAATGAGGAAGGATTTGTATCTCATAAAAGATATTTCTTTACTTAAACCGAAAAAGTTCACGCCTGTAGCTTATAACATGAGATATACGAAAAACATAGGTATAGTATATAAGAAAACGAAGGCGAGGACTGTTTTTAATGCCGATATTATGATGGGATACCTGGGATATTCGTCGTATGGTGGAGCATTCGGGCAAGGATTATTCCTGTTCTCCGATTTGTATGGTGATAACGAATTGCTCGTTCAAATGGATTTGGGGAGTTATAATATCCTTAACGGCAATTATTATGCTCAATATATGAACTTGAAACACAGGTTCAACTTGGGAATCGCTTTAAATAAATACACATCGACAAATTACTATTCCAATCCTATTGCTGTTATACTGAACAATAATTACGGTATAGCATTATACGCAGATTTGCCATTTGATAAGTTCAATCGTATAGAGGAGACGATTAATTACAATTATTATGTGGATTCTCTATTTATCTATGATCAAACCGAAGAACAATTTTATCTGAACGGAATCTACTCGTACCACAGCCTTTTTCCGTCCATTGCATTTGTTCATGACGATGCTCTGGACAGTTATATGGGGTATGTTTCCGGTAATCTGTTTAGGCTCGAACTTCAAAGATCTCTTGTATTTAACAGAAGAGATATGATGGATTTTTATTATCTGTTTCTCGATTACAGACATTACTCTACATTCTTTAAACGCTATACACTGGCAACCAGATTAATAGGGGATGCCGGGGGTGGAATCGATGCAAGCAGATTTACCATTAGCGGTGTAGACGGACTCAGAGGATATGATTATGGTGATATTAACGGTAAATATGTGTGGCTCTTTCAGAATGAGCTGAGATTCAGGTTACTAAAGGATATAACTTTCGATAATCCGATTCCCATAAGGTTTGGTAGCATATACAGTGCGATTTTTCTGGATGTAGGAAGTGGATTCGACAATTACAACGATTATGTGCCTGTTGCAAGAAACGTAAATGGTTGGCAACTTGAAGACATAAAAGCTGATGCCGGTATTAGTTTCCGTGTTAATTTGGGAATAACGCTTTTACAATTCGATATAACAAAGAGATTAAACCTTATGCACTTTGAAGGGGATACCAAGTATACATTATGGCTGGGGGGGCTATATTAATACAACTCGATTTCGTAAGTCATGTTCACCCCGGCTTTTTTAAGCATTGCCGATACGGAACAATATTTATCCTGTGACAGCCTTACCGCTTTTTCTATTTTTGCCATGTCTTTTTCCGAAGCATGCATGCGATATTTCAGGTTTATGTCGGTATAGACCTTCGGGTGTTCCTCAGCCTTTTTGTATGTGATTTCAATCTCAAAACCCGAATAATTGACCTGCATTTTATTCATTATGGAAAGAACATCAATCCCCGTACAACCGCCGAGGGAATGAAGCATAAGTTCCATTGGCCATACGGCACTGTTCGTCCCGTTCTGATAATTGGAATCCATTACTACCGAATGACCCGAGGGACCGAGTCCAATCAATCTGTAAATATCCACATTTTTCACAATAACTTTATTTTCCATATAACCTCCCGTTTCAAGTAAAATATACATAAAAAACGGATTATTTCAAGGGGCAAGTATAGAAATAAATGAGAAGTAAAAATTTGTAGGTAGATAAATTCTCCATTTTTCTCCTCTCGTGGGAATATACTTATATCTGTAGACATGATAGGTGATCTATTACCTTGATTTTTTCTGACAGTGATTTATTAAATAAATAAGTTGAAAAATAATTTTTATATGATATAATCCACGAGATAAGGAGTTAGTTTGGAAAGAGTTATCGGGCTATTCTTGGAACTTGGTTATAGAAGATTACCCCAGATATCCGTTAATTCGATAGACGGTATTAAGGGATTTATAGATTTGTACAAATATCCGGTTCTTATCGAATCGGGGAATCTTCAAGTAATAATTAAAGATAGAAAAGGACTGGAGCCTTTTGAAAATATTCCGCTCGGCAATGTTACAGTGGAAAAGTACTTTAAGAATAGTGTATATTTGAAAATCGAATATCATTCGGAGTACAATATTATTTCCATTGATATGGTAAAAGGAGATAAAAATTTTAATCTGGAATTAAACCCGCTTGTATCACTGACAAATTATAAAATCAAATCTACAATCCCGGAGATAGAGGAATTTGCAGATCAAATCTGTGATTGCTACAACCTTTTTCTAAATAATAACTATAAAATAATTCCCATTGAACTTTTTAAGGATGATGATAACACTTATTTTTCTATTAAAAAGATGATGACTAAGAAACAGAAACAGTATGATGATATAATGATTTCATATAATATCAAAACGGTTGGGGAATATGTAAATGATATTTTCAAGCGTTATGGTAAGCATGCCCTGATGGTTCCTCTTGAAAAAATGAACGATTGCATTGATAAATATTCCCATGTTTTTATAGTAATCGTCAATGATAGTGAATTGCTTACCGAAAGGTATGTAGATATCATAAATAATGCCGTTTCGGAGGAAAAGCAAATATACTGTATGTATGAAGGGATAAAAGACAAAGAAATCAAGGGAAAATTAATGAGGAAAAATATAGTTTTCATAAATGATCCTTATGGATTTATAAAAATGATAGTTAAAGAAGGAACATGAAAGCTCTTGAATTATTAAATGAAAGAAGTAAAATAATTTATATCGGAAATAGAGCAAAGGAGATTTACTCCGATTTACGGTACGAGAGTTATGAGTCTCTGGTTAAGAGTCTTTTGTTTAAAAGGTATGATATGTGGTTTATCGAGAATTACATAAAAAATGAAAACGACATACTTGAAATTATAGATACTAAACCAAAAATAATTATTTTCGGTGATACGAACTTGAATGAGCTATATAAAAGAAAAATTATTCAATATGCCAACTTTAAAAACGTCCCTTTACTGGGGCCCAAATCAAGCGGTATATATTCCGATAAATTTTATTTTGGTAGGATAAACCCCGTATTTTTCAAAAATAAAACGGGAATCTGTGTGATTTCCAGCAATCAATTTATACCTTATATGATTGAAAAGGAATTGTCGTGGTATGATTGGGGGATTTCCCAATGTATAACCATAGGTTCCGGCGACGGATTATTATCATCATACGAAGGGGTTCTCGATAGTATTGTAGATATCAACAGTTGTATAGGAGTGATTATTCATATAGATCTGAATAACTATATCGAATCCTCGATAGCAAATTATATAAAGAATAATTATCATAAACCTATTATAGTTTTTGTTACCGGTAGGAGTGAATTTCCCGAAAAAGGGTATAAATTGGTTAAATTTTTCCGAGATGTTGATATAGATGTTGCACTGGATATAGGTGAAATTGTCAAAATGTTAAAGAAAATCATTTAAGGAGATGTTTAATGGCAAAATACGATATTTTTGTGGAGAACAAACTATGCAAAGGCTGCAATTTATGTGTTTCTGTTTGCCCTAAAAATGTTCTTGAGCTTGATCCGCTGACTGATAAGTGTAAACCAATGAGGCCCGATGACTGTATAGGGTGTAAAATGTGTGAAAATATGTGTCCGGATTTTGCAATTGCGGTGGAGCCTGCGGGAGGAGCAAATCCTTATGCAACCATTAATTTGAAATCCGAGCAGGAAGATTGAGCCGAAAAACAATTTCGAATAATAAACTTAATGTAAATAGGAGCTTGTATGAGTAATGTAAAATTGGTTCAAGGTGATGTAGCTTGTGCTATCGGGGCTATTGATGCCGGTTGCAGATTTTTTGCCGGCTATCCCATTACACCTGCATCCGATATTGCCGAAGAGATGTCAAAACGTTTACCTATGGTGGGAGGCAAATTTATCCAGATGGAGGATGAAATTGCCAGCATGGCTGCTATTATCGGAGGGAGTCTTGCGGGAGCCAAATCGATGACGGCAACAAGCGGTCCGGGTTTTTCTTTGAAACAGGAGAATCTCGGATTTGCAATTATGGCTGAGGTTCCGACAGTTATTGTGAATGTTCAAAGAGGTGGTCCTTCGACCGGTTTACCAACGCTTCCATCTCAATCCGATATGATGCAGGCGAGATGGGGGACGCATGGCGATCATGAAATTATAGCCATAATTCCGTATACGGTCGAAGAGGTATATTATGAAACGATAAGGGCTTTCAATCTTGCAGAAATGTTAAGAACACCGGTTATATTACTTATGGACGAGGTTATAGGGCATATGAGTGAGAATTTTGAGAAACCGGATAAAAACGATATAGAGATAATCGATAGAAAAATGACCACAAAGAATCCTGACGAGTACTTCCCGTATGATGAATCCGAAGGATTGGTCCCTCCTCTTGCCCCGTTCGGAACAGGTTATAGGTATCATGTTACGGGACTTGCCCATGATAAAACCGGTTTTCCTTCAACCCGTGAGGAGAGTGTGAAACATCTTATGAATCGCATGAGAGACAAAATATTGAAAAACAGAGAATTGATTGATAAATGCGATATAAGAAAAGAGGGCAATGAAGAAATCGGAATATTTGCATATGGAAGCTCAGCAAGAACCTCCATTGCAGCAATAAGAGCATTAAAGGAAAGAGGTATGAATGTAGCACTCATGCGTCCCGTTACGATATGGCCATTCCCCGAAAAACAACTTAAAGAATTTGCTAATGGATTGAAGAAAATCGTTGTTCCCGAATTGAATTTTGGGCAAATAGTAGGAGAGGTCAGAAAATATCTCGGCGATGATATTGAGATTGTTCCGATAAATAAATATACGGGCAGGCTTATTACCCCCGATGAAATTATAAATAAAATTGTGGAGGGATAGATGGATACGGACATCAAACTCAAATATCTGAGAACAGACAAACTTCCCCATATATGGTGTCCCGGATGTGGGCACGGAATTATATTGGGAGCATTACTAAAGAGTTTCGATAAATTGGGATGGAGGAAAGACGATATTGTAGTGGTGTCGGGAATCGGTTGCTCGGGAAGAACACCCGGTTATATTGATGCCAATACGCTTCATACGACTCATGGCAGAGCGCTTGCTTTTGCCACAGGTATTAAGATGGTTAATCCGAAACTTCATGTGGTCGTCGTCATGGGAGACGGAGATGCTTCGGCAATAGGTGGTAATCATCTTATTCATGCCGCCCGCAGGAATATCGATCTGACGGCAATTGTTTTTAACAATAATATATATGGAATGACAGGCGGACAATATTCTCCTACAACACCATATGGAGCAAAAGCCAGTACAGCACCTTATGGTAATATAGAGCCTAATTTTGATCTGGTGGAACTGGTAATGGGAGCGGGTGCAACATATGTGGCGAGAGCAACCAGTTATCATGAGGCTATACTGGAGAAATATATTCAAAATGCACTTTCACATAAAGGTTTTTCATTCGTTGATGTATTTACAACATGTCCCACACAGTTCGGTAGGTTGAATAAAATAAAATCGCCTATTGATAACATTTTAATGCTGAAGGATAAAACTGTTATGAAATCACAAGCGGAAAAAATGTCTCCGGAAGAGCTGAATGGCAAAATGGTTATCGGAGAGTTCCGTAATATTAAAGATAAGAGAGAATATACGGAGCTTTACGATGAAATTATCAAAAGGGCGATGAACAAAGGAGTAGGCGATGAAAGTTGAGATAAGACTTTGCGGTTTTGGTGGACAAGGATTGATTCTCGCATCGAAATTACTTTCACAAGCCGCAATAATAGATGGTAAAATAGCAACGCAGTATCAAACGTACGGGGCACAGGTCCGCGGAGGAACGGTTAAAGGAGATGTAGTGATATCGGAAAGGAAAATTGATCATCCGACAGTGATTGCACCCGATATCCTTGTTGCAATGAGCCAGGATGCCTATAAAAAATACGGAAACAATATTAAGGAAGGCGGTATAATAATTACAGACCCGTATTTTGTTAAAAATATAGAGAGAAAACATATAGAGATACCGTTTTACGAAACGATCAAAGAAGAATTGCATTCAACATTACCGTTAAATATGATGGTTATCGCTTTTATAGCGAAATATACAGGTCTTGTATCGGAAGCATCCGTAGAGAAAGCGGTGCTTGACAGAGTGCCTCCACACACAATAGAAATTAATTCGAAAGCCCTGAAATTGGGAGTAAAATTCGGTGAAAAATACAGACAAAAAAATTAATATTCGTTATAGAGGGAAAGATTACGAATTTATTCCACCTGTTAAAGGAACGGAGCTTGCAAAGTCTCTTCTGGATAAAGAATCGAGTAATGTCGTAGCTGTTGTTGAGAATAATCACTATATAAGGTTATCGGATACTGTTTGCGAAGATGCGGAAATCGATTTTGTTTTCATAAGCAGTATAAAGGGAATGCGTGTTTATACATCCAGTCTTTTTCTTGTTCTATTGAAAGCTTTTTATGAATTGTTTCCAAATGGTGATTTGATTATAGATCACTCCATATCAAAAGGATATTACTGCTTTGCCGAGATAGGGAGAGTTTTTGATGCCAGAGATGTAAAAAATTTGAAATCGAGAATGCTTGAGTTCATAAAGAAGGATATCCCTATAAAGAATAGTAAGATGAATATAAAGGATGCACGTGAACTTTTTAAAAATAAGGGATATTTCGATACTTACGAGTTGTTAAAGTTTCGAAGTTCCGGAGAAATAAACGTTTACCATTTAATGGATAATTGTGAGTTTTATGCAGAACCGCTTCTTCCGTCAACCGGTTATCTAAAAGATTTTGATATACGCTCTTACTCTCCTGGGTTTATAGTTCAGGTACCCTATTATACCTTAAATGGAAAAGTCCCGACTTTTGTGGAAGAGAGGAAACTTTTCACAATATTCAGGGAAACATTTTACCAGAACAGAATTATAGGAATAAATAATGTTGTTGAGCTTAACAATGCTATAGAGGACGGAAAAATAAGCGATATAATAAAAATATCAGAGGCATTTCACGAGAAAAAAATACAGGATATAGCGGGAGATATCGCTTCGAGAAGAAATTTCCTCAAATTCGTATTGATTTCAGGACCATCCTCATCGGGTAAAACGACATTTTCCAAAAGATTATCTATTGCACTGATGCTCTATGGAATAAAGACGATTACCATTTCTCTTGACGATTACTTTCTTGATAGAGAGAAGACCCCTCGAGACGAGAATGGAAATTACGATTATGAATCATTTTACGCCCTGGACCTCGAGCTCTTTAATGACCAAATCTTTTCCCTTCTAAGGGGAGAGGAAGTCACATTACCCAAATTCAATTTTAAAGCGGGGAAAAAAGAGCCCGGACGGAAAATAAAACTTGAAAAAGATCAAATGCTCGTAATTGAGGGAATTCACGGGTTGAACCCGAAATTAACCGAACAGATTCCTGGGTATTTAAAATTTAATATTTATGTGAGTGCATTAACCCAGTTGAATCTTGATTATCATCATCGTATGCCGACAACAGATGCAAGGATTCTACGACGAATTGTCAGGGATAATCTATTCAGAGGGCATAGCGCTCTTGCCACAATTAAGATGTGGGGTAATGTGCGAAAAGGAGAAGACAGAAATATATTTCCCTTTCAAGAAAATGCGGATGTAATGTTTAACTCCGCTCTGAGTTATGAATTGGCTGTATTAAAGAAGAAGGTGGAAAGTTTATTACTCGAAATAGATGATTCCAATCCCGAATATCCCGAAGCACAAAGATTGTTGGAATTTTTGAGTTTTTTCAAACCCATTAATGATAGAGAAATCCCTCCCACATCCATATTAAGAGAGTTTATCGGCGGCTCGAGTTTTAAATATTAAATTTGGCTCAAGATAATTTCTTTATTCGTTCAAAATCCGCATTTACCATAAGGCGGACAAGCTCTTCAAACGTTACTTTGGGTTTCCACCCTAATTCTTGTTGTGCTTTACTACTGTCTCCTATAAGTATATCCACTTCGGAAGGTCTGAAATAGCGAGGGTTAACACCGATTATCTCTTTTCCTGTCTTCTTGTCTATACCGACTTCATTAACACCTTTCCCCTTCCATTGAATTTCAATATCAAGAGCACGGAATGCATGTTCGCAAAATTCTCTTACGGAGTGAGTTTCTCCCGTTGCAATAACATAATCTTCAGGTTTAGATGCTTGTAACATCATCCACATGGCTTCAACATAGTCCTTTGCATATCCCCAGTCCCTTTTCGCGTTGAGGTTGCCAAGATAGAGTTTGTCCTGCAAACCGAGTTTAATCCTGGATGCGGAAATGGTTATTTTTCGTGTGACAAAATTTTCTCCTCTACGGGGGGATTCATGGTTAAAGAGAATTCCGTTGACAGCGAACATATTATAAGCTTCCCTGTAGTTTTTAACAATCCAATATCCGTACAGTTTTGCTACTCCGTAAGGACTGCGAGGGTAGAAGGGAGTGTTTTCCGTTTGAGGGATCTCCCGAACCTTACCGTATAATTCAGAGGTTGATGCCTGATAAAACTTTGTGCGAATACCGGTTTCCCTTATTGCATCGAGCAATCTAAGTACTCCAACTGCATCCGTTTCGGCGGTATATTCGGGGACTTCGAATGATACCCGAACATGACTTTGGGCGGCAAGGTTGTAAATTTCATCCGGTTCGACTTTTTCTATAATTCTGTTAAGATTGCTGGAATCCGTCATATCTCCGTAATGAAGGAAAAATGTTTTATTGTATATATTCGGGTTCATTGTAAGGTGGTCGATTCTTTGTCTGTTTAAGGATGAAGAGCGTCGTATTATTCCGTGAACTTCATATCCCTTTTCCAATAGTAGTTCAGCTAAATAACTACCATCCTGTCCTGAAACACCTGTAATCAAAGCTTTTTTCATATTTCACCTCGTAAAATTAGATTTTTTATATCCTTAAAGGTCATTCCTTTTCTATCCTTATCCGAAACAATGGGATTTTGAAAAGGCCAATTTATTGCTATATCAGGATCATTCCATAAAAGCGTAAGTTCCGTTTCGGGGTTATAGTAATTTGTACACTTGTAATGTAATATTGTATTATCCTCGAGTGATGCAAAACCATGTGCAAATCCGGGAGGGATATAAACCTGTTTTTTCTCCTTATCGTCTAAAATAATGGAAAAATATTTTCTGAAGGTGGGAGAATTAAGGCGCAAATCGACTGCAACATCGAATATCTTTCCTCTTACAATTCTTATCAATTTCCCCTGAGCAGAGTCTTTCTTTTGGAGATGCAATCCGCGTATAACACCTGATTTTGACATTGATTCATTATCCTGAACAAAATTAGCAGATATCCCTTTATCGGTGTAACGTTGACAATTGTACGATTCAAAGAAATATCCTCTATCATCTTCGAAAATATCGGGAATCACTATTAATAATCCTTCAAAATCAGTCTTTTCTACGATCATAAATCACCGTAATTTTGTCTGTAATAGGAATTATAGCCTCCTTTCGAAATACGCTTCAACCAATTCCTATTTTTTATATACCACAAAATTGTTTTGTGAAGTGCTTCATCAAAATTATTTTTCGGTTTCCAACCTAATGTGTTTTCTATTTTCTTTGTTTGCAAAGCGTATCGGAAATCATGCCCTTTTCTGTCTTTAACGAATTTAATGAGGTTTTTATCGAGATTGGAATGAGTAAGTTTATTAAAAACGGTTATAATTTTCTTCGCAAGGTCGATATTTGATATTTCATTTCCTGCGCCGATATTGTAAATTTCACCGATATTTCCATTGTTTGCAATCGCATCGATTGCAGATATATTATCTTCTACAAATAACCAATCTCTTATATTTTTACCCTCTCCGTATAATGGAATCGGTTTTTTCTCCATTAAATTATTTATAATAAGAGGAATGAATTTTTCCGGATACTGGTATGGTCCGAAATTATTGGAGCTTCTCGTTATAATGATCGGGGCGTTGTATGTTCTTACATAGGAATAAACAAGCATATCGGCAGAAGCTTTTGATGCCGCATAGGGGCTGCTTGGCTTTAGAGGAGAACACTCGTCGAATTTTAGATTTGAACCTGCATCTCCGTAAACTTCATCCGTTGAAATCTGTATTAAAAGTTTATTCGGAAGCCATTTATCGTTTTTATAAAAACTTTTTTTAAAATGCTCGAGAAGCTTAAATGTGCCGAAGATATTTGTTTTTATAAAGTTTTCCGGAGAGTTAATACTTCTGTCCACATGCGATTCCGCTGCGAAATTAATTACTCTATCTGGAGAATATCTCGAAAATATTTCTTGGAGTGTATTGTCATCGTTTATATCACCTTTTATAAAAGTATAACAATTTGCGAAATCCCTTTCAATATCGGATAAATTGATAGAATTACCGGCATATGTTAATTTGTCAATATTTATAACTTCAATACTGTCCTTATAATTTTTAAAAAGGAACCTAATAAAATTGGATCCGATAAAACCGGCCCCACCTGTTATAAGATATTTGACTTTTGTATCACTATCCATAGTCAATGGGATTATATTGAATTTATTCGTTTGCGTCAAGGAGATTGAAGAAAACGGAAACAGGGATATTGGATATTAATTGAGGTCTTCAATGTTTATTTCAAGGAACTCGAATATTTCCTCAAACAGTCCTTTTAATAATTTGATGTTTACTTTGAAAATGACATTTTTCCCTTCTTTCCTTCTTATAATAAGATGAACGCTTTCAAGCACTTTTAGGTGGTGTGAAGCCACAGAGGCACTCATATTGAAATTTTGTGCAACATCACCCACACAAAACTCTTTATTAGAGAGGTAACGTAATATTTCCAACCGTCTCTCTTCCGAAAGTGCTTTGAAAATACGTGCTTTTTCTCTTAAATTAAAGTGCATATCATTCATAATAGTTTATATAACCTATTTTCTCCAAAATTTCAATGATAAAATTATAATAATGGAAGGGGATTTTTTGATCATCAGCTCTATTATGCCTCTTCTTTTTTTAGAGCGGCATAGATTCCAACAATCAGTATTATAATTCCGGAAATCAAATCGTTCCACAAATTGCCGCTTTTACTTCCGACAATACCGGGGATAAATGCGGCGATGACGAGCCAAATACCTAATATTGCGTTGATCCAGCAAATCGCCTTTTTTGCTCCGATAGCCATAAAAGCAAAAATAGCGACAAGGACACCTACAATAAGATCATTCCATAAACTGCCTGATTTACTGGCAGTAATACCGGGGATAAATGCAGCGATGACGAGCCAAATGCCCAATGCGAAATTAACCCAATTTTGCCACATTGTGCGCCTCCTTTAGATTGTTCATTTTCCCCCTTCCATTATTATACAATATTATATTCATACAATTGTATTATAATGATATTATAAAAAAATGCAAGTGTTTTTTTGAAATTTTTTGTGTACATATCTATTTTTTATTGACCAAATTTTGAACCGAATGGAAAATTTATATTTGATATTGTTTGATAGTCCGAGTGGCGATTATTGACATTATTTAAAATACGGTTATAATATCTCTATGAAAATATTTCCGGAATGTATCCCCTGTGTCTTAAATCAAGGGATAAGGACA
>Ga0190303_1000288_pt1 | contig 20778 bp, 25 predicted proteins | sample 48700701_MG_FD_161672 | JGI IMG/M metagenome (GOLD analysis project Ga0190303, IMG submission 161672) | Hydrothermal vent sediment bacterial communities from Southern Trench, Guaymas Basin, Mexico - 4870-07-0-1_MG | ecosystem: Environmental > Aquatic > Marine > Hydrothermal vents > Sediment ... | reverse complement strand
GGCCCTGGGCAGCACGGTCACCCAAGCCCAACAGCGCGCCTATCAACTAGTGGAAAAAATCTCCTGGAATAAAGCCTTTTACCGAACCGATATTGGTTACCGGGCCATTGCCCGAGAGGTAGAGTAGCTCAATACCCATCCAGGCCTCTAGCATTGATTAATAGCCTGTCGCTAGCCTATTGATCTTTTATTCGTAAGCATACCGTGCAAAGGTCTCCGCCTGTCATAAGTATCAATAAAAAAACCAGTAACTGACCATGATGGCCGCAACAATTCCGGCGGCATCTGCCAGCAAACCACAGGCGATGGCATGGCGCACCTTGCGGATACCAACACTTCCAAAATAAACCGCCAACACGTAGAAAGTTGTTTCAGTGCTACCCTGAACCGTTGCGGCCACCAGGGCGGGGAAGGAATCAACACCGTAGGTTGACATCGTCTCCAACATCATGGCCCGCGCACCACTGCCACTTAAGGGTTTCATCAACGCGGTAGGCAGGGCTGCAACGAAATCTGTATTTAAACCTGCCCAGGATGCCAACTTGGTTATTACACCAATAACCAACTCCAGCATCCCGCTGGAACGAAATAACCCGATCGCCACCAGCATAGCCACCAGGTAGGGAATCAGCTTTATCGCAACACCAAAACCTTCACTGGCACCCTCTATAAAAGCAGCATAAACATCCACACGCTTTGCATACCCATACAGCAGAAAGAGCATAATGATTGATAACAGGAAAAAATTACCCAGCTGGCTAGATACTGCTGCAAGCCGGGTGTTGGGCATGCCTGCCAAAAAAAACACCAGCAAGGAGATCAGTAACACAAACACTGAGGCATAAAGCAGGACTATCCGGTTAAAAATGTTGAGTTTTTGAATCCAGGACACTGCCAATAACCCTACTAGGGTGGATGTGATGGTAGCCAGCAATATGGGTAAAAACACCGCTGCTGGGTCTGCGGCTCCCTGCTGCGCCCGATATAGGAATATGGTGACTGGCAACAGGGTCACTGAAGAGGTATTTAGAACCAGAAACAGGATCTGCGCGTTTGAAGCTGTATCCTTTTGCGGATTGATCTCCTGCAGATCCGCCATCGCCTTGAGCCCCATGGGGGTCGCCGCATTATCAAGCCCCAGCATATTGGCACCGAGATTCATGGTGACCGACCCCAGCGCCGGATGATTACGCGGTACCTGTGGCATTAAACTGGCAAAAAGTGGCCCTAATAACCGCGCCAGAACCTTAATCAAGCCGGCCTGTTCTGCAACTTTAAAAATCCCTAACCAAAAGCACAGCACGCCAATCAAGCCCAGAGAAATTTCAGCGCCCAGCTTTGACATATCAAAAGTAGCGGAGATTAACTGGGCAAAAATATCGGGATTTCCGCCAAAAACCGACTGCCAGAGGCTGGCAAGAAAAGCGCTGACAAAGAAAAACAACCAGATATGGGTTAACAAGATAGATACCGGTTACGCCGTAACATGAGTTTGCACCTGATCAGTCAATTTGCTAACTGCACCTTTTAACAGCAGGTAATAAAACCGGATAATATTTTTAGCATCCTCAGGCGCAGTGTGCTCACCGACGATCACCCTACCAATCTCTTCATCGCTGCCGGAGGGGTAAACGGACTGTCTTTAACGCCCCAGGTTCCCCGCCCCAGAGATAATCCTGCACAGGAGTTTCAGCAAAAGAGGGGTTATTATGATTCTGAAATCCTCCGTTGCGCAAGGTATATATAGTACGCTCAGAGAGAGTTTTGTACGACAGTACACTCATCAAGCACTTTACGTGCCACGGGCGAAAAAGATGCCAGATGAAACCCCATTCCATAAAAGGAAGGACTGGACTGCTCACACCACACACTCTGGGCTTCAAAATAGGCGCTGCCGGCATCCTCTACCGCATGCGGAGACTGTACTAGCAACAAATAATGGTATGTCTGACCCACAGCTATCGGGTTTCTAATGCTGGTGACCATCATTCCATCCCTGGAATAATCAGCAACCAGTCCAACGTACTCATCGGTATCACAATTAAAAACACTAACGGTGCTGATCAGACTTTTTCTTATATGGTGCCTTCTGTTATTGTCGGACATTCTCTGCTTCAACCCAGTATTAAAATCTAATTGAAATCGACACACTCCCGCCTATAATAGTGAAATAATTCAGCCTCGGAAGCAACCTATTTTAACCATGCCTGGCAACCGAAATTTTTCTATCCTGGATCGGTTATTGATTAAAACCGGCAAACTACTGGGTGGCCATACTCTCCCCAGCGATTATATTGTGCGTCCATCTCCAGCCCTACAGCACGCAGAACGGATTGATAATTCCCACACGAAACATGCTGCGGGACTGATGCGCGTCAACCATACCGGAGAGGTGTGCGCACAAGCTCTCTACAGAGGGCAGGAGCTAACCGCCGCTCAATCCCAGGTCAGAGAGAGCATGCAGCAGGCAGCAAAAGAGGAGCGAGACCACCTTGACTGGTGCAGCGAACGTCTGACGCAGCTAGGGAGCCATACTAGCAGGCTGAACCCATTGTTTTATACCACCTCTTTTTGCCTCGGCGCACTGGCGGGTCTGGCTGGAGACAAATGGAGCCTCGGATTTGTAGCAGAAACTGAAAAACAGGTATGCATCCACCTTGAAGACCACCTGCAAAAACTCCCCGTTTCGGATAAAAAATCCCGGGCCATTCTCGAACAGATGAAAATAGATGAAAACAAACACGCCAATACAGCTATTGCGTCCGGTGCGGCAACACTGCCATTACCTGTACGCAAAGCAATGGGGCTAATGTCTCAAATTATGACCCGCACCACCTATTATTGGTAGGCCTTAACCTGGAGTGACATAATCCTCTATGGCGCTAAGCGGCGTATATTCCAGCCATTATCTTGCTGCAAGCTGTAATGAAACCGATCGTGCAACCGGCTGACTCTACCCTGCCAAAACTCAAACTCTCTCGGAATGATACGGTACCCCCCCCAAAAAGAGGGCAGCGGCACTTCGCCTTTCCTGTATTTTTGCTTCATTCTGGCAAAATTTTGCTCCAACATCTGGCGCGAGGAGATGCTTCTACTTTGTGCCGAAGTCCAGGCTGCAATCTGACTATCACCTGGCCGGGTAAGGAAATATTTAAGGACCTGCGGGATAGAAAGTTTCTCTGCACGTCCACAAATCATGACCTGGCGCTCCAGACCAAGCCAGGAAAAATGCAGGCTTACGTTACTATTCTCACTGATCTCCGTTGCTTTGCGGCTCTCCAGGTTTGTGTAGAACACCAGCCCACTTTTATCGCAACCCTTGAGCAGCACAGATCGCTGCGACGGCCGTCCATCAGCGGCTACGGTCGCCAGGGTCATGGCGGTCGGATCTGTCAAACCAGCTTGTACCGCTTGCTGTAACCATAATTTAAATTGTTCAATGGGATCAGTAACCAGGTCAGCCCGGTGCAAACCGTTTTTCAAATATTCCCGGCGAATCTGTTCAATATCCATAACCACAGCTCCATTATCAACCCATTTCATCCAAGTCTACCACTTCATAACTATGGGTGATTTCAACACCAGCCTTTCCCAGCATAATAGATGCTGAGCAGAACTTTTCAGCAGACAATGACACAGCCCTCGCAACTGCAGCTTCCTTGAGTTTGTGTCCGGATACTTTAAAATGAACCTGAATACGAGTAAAAACAGCCGGCACTTCGTCAGACCGCTCAGCCTCCAGTATCGCTTCACAGTCAACAACCTGCTGCCGTGATTTTGACAGGATGTTCATCACATCGAAGGCGGTGCAGCCTCCCAACCCCATCAGCATCATCTCCATCGGACGAACACCAGTATTGCGCCCCCCGTGCGACTCAGGCCCCTCCACTATGCTACTATGACCACTACCCGATTCAGCCAAAAACCGAACACCATCGACCCACTTTACTGTTGCTTGCATAAACTACCTACTGATTTCAAATTAGTGACTTACGTGAGAACGCCCATTATAGGTGTCGGCAGAAAAATTCTAAATGAATGTTTTACAGGAAGTACAAAAATGGCTCAATCACGAAGATGCCGGTAAAATTATCCGTCATCATTCTGTGACTGGCGGGTCTATCTGTCAAAGCCAACACATTGAGACAAGCAAGGGGCGAAGCTACTTTGTCAAATCGCTGGATCACCCGTTAAACAGGCTATTTTATGCAGAGGCCTTTGGCCTGCAGGCGATCAAAAACAGCGGGGCGATCAAAACACCAGAAGTTCTTGTCCAGACGGATGATATGCTGATTCTTGAGTACCTTGCCCCATCAAAGACAACCCACGCCTACTGGAAAAATTTTGGTCGGCAACTGGCAACCATGCATCTTCAGCCTGCCCCAAACTTCGGCTTTGAAATAGACAATTTCTGTGGACTCTCCCCTCAGCCTAATAACATCACACTGAACGGGCATGAGTTTTTCGCCCAATATCGGTTGATCTACCAGTCACGTCTTGCACTTGATAACAAACTGCTAAGTAGACAGAATTATACGACTGTGCAACCGGCTGCCAGAATTTATACCGCAGCAAAAACCGGTACTTGTCCACGGAGACCTTTGGCAAGGAAATGTTTCTTGCGTACACAGCAATACCCCGGTGATATTTGACCCTGCCTGCCATCGAGGCTGGGCCGAATCTGATATCGCCATGACACAACTGTTCGGGACTCTCCCAAACCTGTTCTACCAAAGCTACCTGGAAGTTAATCCGCTCGAGACAAACTGGCATGACCGAATCATGCTCTATAACCTGTATCACCTGCTCAACCACCTAAATCTATTTGGGCGCAGCTATTACCCCCAGGTCATCAAAGTAACACAGCGTTACGTTTAGAGACAAATTGTACTACCTATCATCACATCTGTTTGAATTTTATTTCCATTGTACACAAAAATCAGCAAGATATTGCTTGACAGAAACGGGGTCTGGCATTATCCTGCGCACATTGTTTTTGGTTAACACTCGTTCAGTTTGTAACGTTATGTAACATTTTCCTCCCACACATACCCCTTATGTGTGTTTTAAAGGATGGCACCCCCGCCATCCTTTTTTTTGTCTAAAAAAAAGCAACTCTGGCTACAGAATAACTGGAAGATTAGCTCAATCTGATCCATTATTAATACTTCTCTTTTTCACCTTTCTGGCAAACCCACCCAATACGGAATAGTCAAAATAACCGGGATTATCATGAGCCCTGTAGAAAAAACAAAATCTAATCGAGCCTCACCGCTCACGCCTTCAAACCCGCAGCAATTTCAGGATATTATTGACTACTTCCCCATAGGAGAACAGGTTGATTACTATCCTGAATACCAGGCCAATCTGACCATGCAGTCCATTATTCTTGGCTATGAAATTAATGGACATGTCATCTTTGCCCGCAATCAGGTCGAATTTCTTACTGGAAAAAACGATGCATGGCTTATCTGCGTCTATATAAATGAAAAGAGATATGAATACACCCACATAACCAGCTTCTGCATCGTTTTGCCAGGCAAGGCGGGCGAAGAGTATAAACTTAACTATTTGAACAAAGCTTCTCTGGGACCCCGGGGCCAATTCCGTACCGGTAATGCTATTACCATGATGGCACGCTACCAAAACCGCGGCATTATTCATTTGGAAACCACGGTCAGGGAGTCCATTCTTCCAAAATCAGGCTACTACCGCAATCACCAGCTTGTCCTGCTTGAGGCCACCGCGACCAGCCTTGATATCAGCGAACAAAGAGATCACCACCGAATTAATACCAAACTCCCTATAACAATCAGCATACGAGACAATCCGCAAACTTATAGCTGCCTGATGACTGATTACTCCGAGGTCGGCTCACAAATAAGCTTTAACCAGGAAGATACTCTGGCGCATGAGCTAAAGCCTGGGGATCGTTTTAAGCTCACTCTACAGCTGGATGAATTACACAAGACATTTGTCATTGGGGGCGTTATTTTGCGTAAGCGAAAGGGAGCGGCCGTACTTACCTTTCAAGATATTATATCTGAGGGCAACCAAAAATCTTTTGATCTGATTGATGCGCTTTATATTAAGTCATGCCTGCTACAACACCCTCAGACCGCCTAATAGAAAACATACGCTGCTCGAACATAATGTTAAATTATTTTACGCTCAGCTTTAAAATATGAAAAAAAAGCCTGGGTTTCCATAAGCATTACATCAGCAATGATTTTTGCGGTCGATTTGAAGCCGTTAGTTGCGTACAATACGCCAGCATAAAATCTGACGTTACTGGAACACTAAATGACAACAAGACAAGAGGCTTTTAACAAGGAAGAACTACTGAGTTGCGGTCGCGGAGAGATGTTCGGCGAAGGCAATGCCCAACTCCCGATCCCCAATATGCTGATGATTGACCGAATCACAAGCATAACGGTGGATGGCGGCACCAACGGGAAAGGTGGCATCATCGCTGAACTGGATATTAACCCGGACCTATGGTTCTTTGACTGCCACTTTCCCGGAGATCCTGTCATGCCTGGCTGCCTGGGACTAGATGCCATGTGGCAGCTGCTCGGTTTTTATCTGGGCTGGATGGGACACCCCGGAAAGGGGCGGGCACTGGGTTGTGGGGCGGTTAAATTTGGCGGGCAGATCCTTCCTACTGCAAAAAAAGTCACCTACCACATCAATTTAAAACGCGTCATTTCCCGCAGCTTAACACTCGGCATTGCGGATGGCGCTCTGTCCGTTGATGGCAAGGAAATTTACACAGCCCAAGATCTAAGGGTAGGTCTGTTCAAATCAACAGACAACTTTTGAGGAGATCAATATGAAGCGTGTCGTAATAACCGGACTAGGTATCGTTTCCTGCCTCGGCAATGATAAGCAAACTGTAACCCAATCGCTGCGAGAGGGCCGCTCCGGCATCCGCTTCAAGGAAGAGTACAAACAGCTCGGCCTGCGCAGCCAGATCGCTGGCAGCATAGATCTTGACACAACAAGCCTTATCGACAGGCGCCACCGCCGCTTCATGAGCGACACCGCAGCTTATGCCTATGTGGCCATGCAGCAAGCCATCGATGACGCAAGATTGGAGCAAAGCCTTGTTTCCAACCTGCGCACGGGGCTAATCGCCGGCTCTGGGGGACCTTCGTTATCAAACATCATAGAGGTCGCGCAGGTACTACACGAAAAAGGCGTCAAGCGTCTCGGGCCCTACCGGGTACCCAAGAGCATGAGCAGCACCGTTTCAGCCTGCCTGGCCACCCCCTTTAAAATCAAGGGCGTCAATTACTCCATCACCTCGGCCTGCTCCACCAGCGCGCACTGTATCGGCAACGCCATGGAATTAATTCAGATGGGCAAGCAGGATATTATATTCGCTGGCGGCGGCGAAGAGGAGCACTGGAGTTTTACTGCTCAGTTTGACGCAATGGGGGCACTGTCTACCAAGTATAACGACACCCCGGAAAAAGCTTCGCGCGCCTATGATGCGGCCCGAGACGGCTTTGTCATAGCTGGCGGAGGCGCCATACTGGTGATCGAAGAGCGAGAACATGCACTCAAACGCGGCGCAAAAATCTACGCCGAACTGACCGGTTACGGTGCTACCTCAGATGGCTATGATATGGTGGCACCCTCGGGCGAGGGAGCAGTTCGCTGCATGCAGCAAGCGCTGGCAACAACCAAAGGGGGCATCGACTATATCAATGCTCACGGAACCAGCACACCACTGGGCGATATACAGGAGTTGAAAGCCGTACGGGAAGTTTTTGGCAACAACCTGCCAAAAATCACCTCCACGAAATCCCTGTCCGGGCACTCCCTTGGTGCAGCGGGTGCGCACGAAGCCATTTACAGCCTGCTGATGATGGAAAACAACTTTATAGCTGCATCCGCCAACATTGAAACTCTGGATACAGAAGCTGAGGGAATGCCGGTTGTAATGGAACTTGACACAACAACCAAACTCAACCAGATCATGTCTAACAGCTTTGGTTTTGGCGGCACCAATGCGTCATTAATTTTCCAACGCCATCAAGACTAATAGACATCAAACCGGCTGATTTTCTCTAGTCAGCCGGTCTCGATTTAACTCTACCCAATCACGAGATTGCGCATACAGCTCATCAAGCCCTTTATCCTGAGGATAGATTGGCGGCCCAACAACTACTCGAAGTATTCCGGAGTGTTTCAAAAAACCCTTACCAGGCCAGCATTGCCCGGCATTATGCGCGATGGGTATGATTGGCCTACCCGTCTCCATCGCCAAAAGTGCAGCCGTCTTTGAAAATTTCTTGTGCCGCCCTGGCTGTACACGCGTACCCTCCGGGAAGATAAGCACCCAAAAGCCATCCTGTAATTTTTGGGTTCCTTGCTCAACTATCTGCTTGAGCGCACTGACACGCAACCGCCGGTCAATCGCTATGGGCTTGATCAGGGCCAACGCCCAGCCAAAAAAAGGGATCATCAATAGCTCTTTTTTCAGCACAGTACAAAGAGGTGACACCAAAGTTTGCAGATAAAATGTTTCCCATTCACTCTGGTGGTTACTCACCAGAATACCCGCCTCGACGCCCGACAGGTTATCCAACCCTTCAACTCGATAACGTACACCACAACAGACCCCGAACCACCAGATTACAAAGTAGTTCAATAACCGCACAAAGCGAAATCTTTTATGCACAGAAATAAAGGGGCTTACCAGCAAGCAGAGGGACGAGTGCACCAATGTCGCCAATAAAAAAACAATATAAAACAAGATCGAGCGAATAGTCTGCATGAGCCCCTGAATCCAAAATTAACAAAAAAAATTTACCGCCTTATTCTACTTCCGGCAGTGCATGCAGCCCCGCTGCCTACCATTGCACAGCCATCTCTCTAAATTAGCAGTCCGTGCGGGCTATCCTGCCAGCTTTTAGAACATGAATCACCCAGATTTCCACCGGGTTGAGTGATCATTACAAGGAAAATGGCTGTTGGAGTAAATTTTCTGAGGCCAAAAACCCATCAGTTAAAGAGAAAATCCGAAGAAATCCCAGCAGGCTTTCTCTCAGTAGATCAACCCTAAGCTGAACAGTCTTGCCTCCCGGAGCTGGAATACCAAACACCCGCAGATACCAGCGACGTGAAGAGCACCCATACGTTAAACGGATTGCTCATCATCGCAAAGCCTTTTCACGACCCGCGCCATCTCTGGCCGCCATGGCCTCTGGCGAATACCAAAGACATCACGTATCTTATGGCAGATCATCTCCGAATTAAGTGGCCGTGGTGCGTTATAATTATAATCGGAAGTTTTTATCGGGATGAGGTTTCTGACACTAACCGTCTTATGGTGAGAAGCCTCATCGACAATTTCCTGAGCGAAACTGTACCAGTTAGTACTGCCTGATGCACAATAGTGATAGGTTCCCCAAAGAGAAGCTCCGCAACTGAGCTGTTTAATGATCGCTAACAGCACCCGGGCAATGTCGCTTGCCGGGGTGGGTACACCAAACTGGTCATCCACCACTCGCAACTCCTCCCTCTCTGAGCAAAGGCGGACGATAGTCTTAACAAAATTTGAGCGCCGATCACTAAAGACCCAGCTAACCCGCAGAATAATATGCTCAGCCAGCACCTGTCTTAATATTTCTTCACCACCCAACTTACTTTTGCCATAAACGTTGATTGGATCAGGCTGGTCAGACTCGATGTAAGGAGATTCTTTGTGCCCATTAAAGACATAGTCTGTGGAGATATGAATCAGGGGAATACCCAGCCGCTTACAGACCCTGGCAAGATTTCTGACACCCTCATGATTAACTTTAAGGCAGCTCGCCTGGTGATCTTCCGCTGCATCTACAGCAGTATATGCAGCTGCATTCACAACATAATCACACCTTGCACGCCGCAGAGTACGATACAATTTCCATTGTCGCGTAATATCCAACTCACGAGACCCAAAGGCATCGCACTCAATTCCCTCATTGCGATGCCGCTCTGCGAGAAGCTTGAATTCCTGACCGACCTGACCGTTGGCCCCCACAACAACTATCCTCACCGCTTCAGCAACTCCTAAAAAGGTATATCATCATCAAGATCATCATCGGACATACTGCCAAGCTTAGAGCTCAAATCTCCAACGTTCGCATTCGATTGATCGCCAGTACTGGGGGCTGCAGATGGCCGAAAACCGCCACTCTCTCCACCCGTACCACGGCTATCCAGCATCTGCATCTCCCTAGCAACTATCTCAGTCGTATAACGCTTAACCCCGTCTTTCTCCCACTGCTGAGTACGTAATGAACCTTCAATATAGACTTTAGACCCTTTCTTCAAATACTCTCCGGCAATTTCACCCAGACGATTAAAAAATACCACCCTATGCCACTCGGTGCGCTCCTGCTGCTGCCCCGTCTGCTTATCTTTCCAGCCCTCACTGGTCGCCAGAGTGACATTGGTCACAGCCCCGCCTGAAGGCAAATATCGAGTTTCTGGATCCGACCCACAATTTCCTATCAATATCACCTTGTTGACTCCGCGTGCCATTTTCTTCTCCTAATTAAAATAAAGTCCGCTATACCCGATCAATCCATAATTTAGGGTAAAAGACGATAGTAGCAGATACCTGACCATGATAAAACGCTCGGTTTATCCACCAAGGCAATCGGACAAAAAATACAGGTCCATATCTTGTGTAACCGCAAATGATTAACACTTATAATATTCGTTTTGGCTGGAAAAAAGCTCCATGAAAAATATCGTTGTTCGCGGTGCGCGCACGCATAACCTGAAAAATATTGACTTGGACATACCTCGGGATCAACTGGTCGTAATTACAGGCCTGTCAGGCTCAGGGAAATCATCTCTGGCATTTGACACTCTTTACGCAGAGGGACAGCGTCGCTACGTTGAATCACTGTCGACCTACGCCCGTCAGTTCCTGTCAATGATGGAAAAACCCGATGTTGATCATATAGAGGGGCTATCTCCCGCTATCTCTATTGAACAAAAAGCCACATCACACAACCCCAGGTCAACCGTGGGCACCACTACAGAGATCTATGACTATTTGCGTCTGCTATTTGCTCGGGCTGGAGAACCACGCTGCCCTGATCATGACCTTCCCCTGCAAGCTCAAACAGTAAGTCAGATGGTAGATCAGGTGATGGAATTACCCGGAGATAAAAAATTCATGATGTTGGCCCCTGTCATCCAAAACAGGAAGGGTGAACATCTGCTGCTACTGAATGACCTGAGAACCCAGGGTTTTATCAGGGTTCGCATTAACGGCCTGGTCATTGAACTGGATACCCTGCCCTCTCTAGACAAAAACCGTAAACATAACATTGACGTAATCATCGACCGCTTCCGGGTGCGCGAAGATCTACAACTACGGCTGGCTGAGTCATTCGAAACCTGCCTGAATCTGAGTAACGGCACCGCCAAGGTAGTTGCCATGGATCCCGAGGGAGATGAGGCCGAACTACTATTTTCCTCTCTCTTTGCATGCCCAAAATGCGGACATAGCATTGCGGAGCTGGAGCCGCGAATGTTCTCCTTCAACAACCCGGCTGGAGCCTGCCCAGACTGCGATGGCCTGGGGGTAATGCAATTCTTTGATCAGAGCAGGGTCATTAGCCAGCCAGAACTCAAGATAGCCGAAGGTGCTATTCGTGGCTGGGATAGACGCAACCCCTACCACTTCCAGATGCTAACCAGCGTAGCCAAACATTATAACGAAAGTCTAAGCCAGCCTTTTTGCGAACTCTCACCAACCCTCCAGCAGGTCATCCTGTACGGTAGTGGTGAGGAGAAGATAACATTTCAGCATCTAACCGAAAAGGGCGAGCTAATACAAAGAACAGATCCCTTTGAAGGCGTTCTGCCCAACCTAACGCGACGTCATAAGGATACCGAATCGCAGATGGTGCGTGATGATCTGGCGAAGTTCCTCAGTGAACAGGCCTGCCTGAGCTGCGGAGGATCTCGACTTAAACGCGATGCGCGCCACGTATTTGTAGCCCAATACAACCTGCCGTCCCTGTGCTGCCTGCCTGTAGGCCGCGCACTGGAATGCTTCAACAACCTCAGACTGACCGGTAGTCGGCAGAAAATTGCCGACAAGATTATTCAGGAAATCATGCAGCGCCTGTCTTTTTTGGTCAATGTAGGACTGGATTATCTCACTCTAGATCGTAGTGCAGAAACTTTGTCAGGCGGCGAGGCTCAGCGAATCAGGCTAGCCAGTCAGATCGGTGCGGGCCTGGTCGGCGTCATGTATGTACTTGATGAGCCCTCAATCGGATTGCACCAACGTGACAATGAACGCCTGCTCAGCACCCTTCTACATCTTCGTGACCAGGGCAATAGTGTTATTGTTGTCGAGCACGACGAGGAGACCATACGAACAGCAGATCACGTCATAGATATCGGTCCAGGTGCCGGAATTCATGGGGGGTCTATTGTTGCCCAGGGTACTCCGGAAGCCATACTTGCATGCAACGAGTCAATTACTGCCCAATACTTGACCGGAAAACGTGCTATCAAAATCCCCGAGGAACGCCATGTCTATAATCAGGAAAAAACGTTACTCCTTGAAGGGGTAAGTGGCAACAACTTAAAGTCCATTACAGTGGAGATTCCGCTGGGGCTAATCACCTGCATCACCGGCGTTTCAGGTTCTGGGAAATCGACCCTGGTCAACGATACGCTGTATCCCGTCGCCGCCACTGTGCTGAACAAAGCATCAACGCTCAAGGCCGCACCCTTCAAGGAGATCAGCGGTCTTAAGCATTTGGATAAGGTTGTAGACATCGACCAGAGTCCTATAGGCAGAACTCCTCGTTCCAATCCTGCTACATACACTGGATTATTTACACCCATCCGAGAACTTTTTGCCGCCACCCACGAAGCTCGATCAAGGGGTTACAAATCAGGACGATTCAGCTTTAATGTCAAGGGTGGCCGCTGCGAAGCCTGTCAGGGTGACGGCATGATCAAGGTGGAGATGCATTTTTTACCCGATATCTACGTTCCTTGTGACACTTGCAAGGGTAAGCGTTACAGCCGTGAAACCCTGGACATAAAATATAAAGGTAAAACAATCCATCAGATTTTGAATATGACCGTTGAAGATGCCCGAGAATTTTACAGCGCAGTGCCCGCCATTACCCGAAAATTGCAAACTCTGATTGATGTTGGCCTTTCCTATATCCACCTGGGGCAGGCCGCTACTACCCTGTCCGGTGGAGAAGCGCAACGAATCAAGCTGGCTAGAGAGCTGTCCAAGAGGGATACAGGGAAAACCCTCTATATTCTAGATGAACCCACTACAGGCCTGCATTTCTATGATATCGAACAGTTACTCGATGTGCTGCATCGATTGCGTGATCATGGCAACACTGTAATTGTTATTGAGCATAATTTAGATGTTATAAAAACTGCCGACTGGATTATTGACCTTGGGCCAGAAGGAGGGGACGGAGGCGGGTCAATTGTTGCAACAGGAACCCCTGAGGATGTTGCGCAGGTTAAATCATCCCACACTGGACGCTTCCTTCAGCCATTTTTCAACAAGAAATTCTCATCCTAAAACCCTGCCAAGCCGTAAGGAACTGTACAATATTATGATTCGTATAAATATATTGCACGTCCACTCGCACTCAGCAATCTAGGATAAGCTGGCAGGATCAACAGGCATAAAAAAACCGGGAACACCCGGCTTCTCTATGCCTTTAATATCAGGCCAATTCTTAAGTTCTAGTCATCATTTTCATGACTGTCATCATCGAATTCATCTTCTGAGACAGGCCGGTCAACAAGCTCTATGTAAGCCATAGGCGCATTATCTCCAGTTCTATTACCGCACTTTAGAATGCGCGTATAACCACCCGGGCGCTCCACATAGCGCGGACCCAGCTCATTAAATAGTTTCCCTACCGCCTCTTTGCTGCGCAGGCGATCAAAAGCCAAGCGGCGATTTGCCCCCGTATCAGTTTTTGCTAAGGTTATCATGGGCTCCGCTACTCGGCGCAGCTCCTTTGCCTTTGGCAAGGTGGTTTTGATTATTTCGTGTTCAACCAAAGAAAGAGTCATGTTTTTAAACATGGCCTGACGGTGTGAACTGGTGCGGTTTAAATGGCGACCACTTTTACGATGACGCATCTTATAATTCCCTAAAAATAAACTTTATCAATCGCGCCGGGCGAGAACCCGGTCATCATTTTTTAGCCTTGTTGGTGGCCAATTTTCGAGACGCATACCCAGAGAGAGCCCCTTGGACGCCAGCACGTCCTTGATCTCAGTCAGAGACTTTTTCCCAAGATTCGGCGTCTTCAGCAAATCTACTTCAGTTCGCTGAATCAGGTCACCAATATAGTAAATATTTTCAGCTTTCAGGCAGTTAGCCGATCTTACAGTCAACTCCAGATCGTCAACCGGACGTAACAGAATGGGATCAACCTCTTCCTCGTCTTCCTCTTGCTCTGGCTCTTTGTCAGCTTCCAGATCAACAAAGGCGATCAGCTGTTGCTGCAGGATAGTGGCAGCACGACGTATGCATTCTTCAGGATCAATAGTACCATTAGATTCAATATCTAGAATTAGCTTATCCAGATCGGTACGTTGCTCGACACGAGCGCTTTCAACCACATAAGCAATCCGGCGGATCGGGCTAAAGGCTGCATCTAATTGCATCGTTCCAATGGGCCGACTTTCGTCCTCTGAAAAACGAGTGCCTGCCGCTTCGTAACCCCGCCCTTGTATGACCTTGATGGTCATATTCAGCTCACCCTTGTCATTAAGGGTAGCGATAAGGTGTTCAGGATTAGCGATCTCAACATCATGGTCAAGCAGGATATCTCCTGCCACTACCGGACCAGCACCCTTTTTTCGCAGTGATAGCACGGCCTCTTCACGAGTGTGCATCACAACAGCTACACCTTTCAGGTTCAACAGGATGTCGATCACATCTTCCTGAATACCTTCTATAGTGCTGTATTCGTGCTGCACACCCTCAATGGTGACCTCAACAATAGCTGCGCCAGGCATCGAGGATAACATAATCCGCCTCAATGCATTTCCCAGCGTATGGCCGAAGCCCCGCTCAAAGGGTTCAAGCAGAACCTTAGCATGATTTTCGCTAATAGATTCTACCTGGATATGCTTGGGTGTTAAAATTTCTGTAACTGGTCGTTGCATGCTCAACCCTATCATTAAAAACTGTTACTTAGAATACAGCTCGACAATGAGGTTCTCATTGATCTCAGCTGGTAGATCACTTCTAGCGGGCACCTCTTTAAATTGCCCTTCCATCTTGCTGGAATCAACTTCTACCCACTCGGGATATCCTCTTTGCCCCGCCAGATCCATCGCGGATTTAATGCGCAGCTGGTTTTTTGCCTTTTCCCGAATCGAAATTACATCTCCAGCCTGTACCTGATAAGACGCAATGTTTACGGTTTGACCATTAACCAGTACACTTTTATGGGATACCAGCTGACGTGACTCAGCTCGTGTTGAGCCAAAACCCATCCGGTAAACCACATTATCCAAGCGACTTTCCAGGAGTTGCAGCAGATTCTCACCTGTAGCGCCCTTACGGTGCGCTGCCGCTTTGTAATAATTACGGAACTGTCGTTCAAGCACACCATAGATGCGGCGAACCTTCTGTTTTTCCCTTAACTGTAAACCGTAATCTGAGATTCGGGTCCGTCTTGCGCCATGCACACCTGGCACAGTATCTGCCTTGCACTTGGAATCAAGCGGCCTTACACCACTTTTCAAAAAAAGATCGGTGCCTTCTCGTCGAGACAGTTTACAGGTTGGACCTATATAGCGAGCCATACAATCGTCTCCTGATTAAACGCGGCGTTTCTTGGGGGGACGGCAACCATTATGAGGAATGGGCGTCACGTCCGTAATACTGTTAATCTTATATCCGACGGCATTCAAAGCCCGCACGGCAGATTCTCTTCCAGGGCCAGGGCCTTTCACACAAACATCCAGATTTTTCAAGCCATACTCAGTTGCAGCATTACCCGCTCTCTCGGCTGCAACCTGCGCAGCGAAAGGCGTGCTTTTTCTAGAGCCACGAAAACCAGACCCACCTGACGTTGCCCAGCTCAGGGTATTACCCTGGCGGTCGGTGATGGTGATAATGGTGTTATTGAAAGATGCGTGAATATGTGCCACGCCATCAGTAACTGTCTTTTTGATCTTCTTGGTCTTACGAGCAGGCTTTGCCATACTAAATTACCCTGTTAAATTCTTTTGCAATACTACTTGCGAATCGGTCTTTTTGGCCCCTTACGAGTCCGTGCGTTAGTCTTTGTTCTCTGACCATTCACCGGCATATTACGGCGATGCCGAATACCCCGATAACAACCCAGATCCATTAACCGCTTGATATTCATATTAACTTCGCGGCGCAGATCACCCTCTACGGTCCGTTCAGCCACTGCTGTTCGAAAGGCATCCAGTTGCGCCTCAGAGAGACTTCCAACCTTGGCGGTGGGCTCTACTCCTGTATCTGCACAGATACTACGTGCTGAGGTAGAACCTATACCATAGATATAGGTCAGTGATATCACTGCGTGTTTATTGTCCGGGATATTAACGCCTGCTATACGGGCCATTAAAACTAACTCCAATTTTGCGTCTTTTTACGTAGCCCAAATGCCTCGGCCACCTGACAAAATGATTTAAAATCTGCGGGCCTCAAAGGGCGCCAAAGCATACAGTCTGACTATGTATAAATCAAGACAATTGCCAACTTATGCTTACCCACTCAATCAGCTTCCAGTCACTATCCCTGGCGCTGCTTGTGCCGCGGTTCTGCCTTACAAATTACTCGAACCACACCGCGCCGCTTAACAAGCTTACAGTTCCGGCAGATCCGTTTTACAGATGCACGTACTTTCATCTTTATCTCCAATAAAATCTAACGCAACAAACCACTACCGCCGTACCCTTTAAGGTTCGATTTATTCAGTAATGACTCATATTGATGGGACATCAAGTGGGACTGGACCTGAGACATAAAGTCCATTACAACCACTACGATTATGAGTATTGATGTACCGCCAAAATAAAAGGGGACGTTCGCCGCATTAATCAGCAGTAACGGCAACAATGAAACCAGAGTTATGTATATTCCTCCAAACAGCGTCAGCCGGGTCATCACTCCATCAACATAGTTAGCAGACTGCTCTCCTGGTCGAATTCCAGGGATAAAAGCACCTGAACGCTTCAGATTATCTGCCACATCTCGCGGATTAAACATCAAAGCCGTGTAGAAGTAGCAAAAGAACATAATAAAGCCCGCAAAAAGGATGAGATAGAGCGGCTGTCCTGGCGCTATTAACAGCGAAGCCTCCTGCAGCCATCCTAACCCTTCGCCCTGACCGAACCACTGGCCAATAGAGGCAGGAAACAGCAGGATGCTAGAGGCAAAAATTGGGGGAATTACCCCAGCCATATTCACTTTTAAAGGCAGATGGCTAGTCTGCGCTGCGTACATTTTCTTACCCTGCTGACGCTTAGCATAATTAATGGTAATACGCCGTTGCCCCCGCTCAACAAAAACGATAAAAGCGATGGTTGCGACAGCAACAAAGCCAACAGCCAATAGCAATAAAATATTAATGTCACCTTGCCGTGCAGACTCGAAAGACTGACCAATCGCTCCCGGCAATCCTGCTACAATGCCGGCAAAGATCAGCAAAGAGATACCGTTTCCAATGCCTCGCTCAGTAATCTGTTCGCCTAGCCACATCAGAAATACTGCGCCACAGACCAAGGTAGTAATCGCCACAAAATAAAAACTGTAAGTGGTCCCGAAAGAGATACCCTGATTTGCAAGACCCACTGACATACCCGTCGACTGGATCAACGCCAGAACCACGGTACCATAACGTGTGTACTGACTGATCTTGCGACGCCCCGCCTCACCCTCTTTCTTTAACTGTTCAAGGTGGGGGCTTACGGCAGTCATTAGCTGCATGATGATGGAAGCAGAGATATAGGGCATAATGCCCAGGGCAAAGATACTCATGCGCTCCAGTGCACCACCGGAGAACATATTGAAAACACCCAATATGGTACCCTGGTTCTGTTCAAACATCTGCGCCAGCCGATCTGGATTAATACCAGGAACTGGGATGTGGGCACCAATACGGTAGACAACTATCGCCAGCAGTACAAATCGCAAACGCCGCCAGAGCTCACCGAGACCCGACTGCTTTCCTGGCACAGAAGACTTGACCATTTATTCCTCTATCTTCCCGCCAACAGCTTCTATAGCAGCTCGCGCACCCTTGGTAACGCCAATTCCACGCAGAGTCACAGGTTTCGTAATCTCACCAGACAGAATTACTTTAGCAACCTTAGTATTATCAGGCACAATATCCGCTTTTTTCAGCGCATCTAAATCAACCACTTCTGACTCTACCAACGCTAATTCGTGCAGCCTTATTTCATGCCTAAAGGGTGCTTTGCGTGATGCAAAGCCAAATTTTGGCAAACGGCGTTGTAATGGCATCTGGCCGCCTTCAAAACCCGGCTTAACGCTACCACCAGAACGAGATTTTTGACCCTTGTGGCCTCGACCCGCAGTTTTTCCTGAACCACTACCAATACCTCTACCCACTCGTTTCGCAGAGGGCTTTGAACCTGTCGCTGGTCTTAATGAATTAAGCCACATTTTACTCTCCTGCCACACTAACCATATAGTAAACTTTATTAATCATGCCTCGTACAGACGGCGTGTCTTCCAGCTCAACCGTATGCCCTATACGTCGCAAACCCAGGCCACGCACAGTCTCTCTATGCTTAGGCAAACGTCCTATGGTACTGCGCGTCAGGGTTACCTGTATTTTTTTTTCCTTAGCCATAATGCTACTCCACTACTTCTTCGACTGGCTTACCGCGTTTGGCAGCAATATCGGCTGGTGACCTCATATGCTGCAGCCCTTCAAAGGTTGCTCGCACTACGTTAACCGGGTTGGTCGAACCATAACATTTAGCAAGAACATTCTGAACGCCTGCTAGCTCCAGCACTGCCCTCATCGCACCACCGGCAATAATTCCGGTACCTTCCGATGCTGGCTGCATGTATACCTTGGAAGCACCATGACGGCCTTTCAGCGGATATTGCAGAGTGTTGCCATTCAGATTGACGCTAATCATATTTCTGCGCGCTGATTCCATCGCCTTTTGGATAGCAACAGGCACCTCTCGCGCCTTACCACGTCCGAAACCAACCCGTCCGTTGCCATCACCAACCACGGTCAATGCGGTAAAGCCAAAAACACGACCTCCCTTAACCACTTTGGCGACACGGTTTACCTGTACCAGTTTTTCCTGCAGATCTACGCCAGTTTGCTCGTTATTTGCCATGATTTAACCCTTAAAATTCCAGACCAGCTTCGCGTGCGGAGTCCGCTAGAGCCTTGATCCGTCCGTGATATTTGTGTCCAGAACGATCAAAAGCTACTGTATTAATCCCCGCCGCTTTGGCGCGCTCGGCAATGAGGGCACCCACTTTTCCCGCTGCCTCTACATTACCGGTCTTGTCAGCTCTCAGACTTTTATCCAAAGTCGATGCACTAACCAGCACCTCCGATCCTGATGGAGATATGATCTGTGCATAGATGTGAACCGGTGTACGGTTGACACACAGTCGGTGTATTCCCATCTCACCTATTTTGTAACGCACTTTTTTGCTACGGCGCTGACGGGCAACTTTTTTATCACTCATACGACTACCTATTTCTTCTTAGCTTCTTTGCGATGTACACGCTCATCGGCATACTTAACACCCTTACCCTTGTAGGGTTCAGGCGGCCTAAAAGCTCTAATTTCTGCCGCAACCTGGCCAACCCGCTGTTTATCGATGCCACTGATAACAATCTGTGTCTGACTGGGTGTTTGTGCTGTTATACCTTCTGGCAACTGATAATTAACCGGATGGGAAAAACCCAAGGTGAGGTTAACCACACTACCTGCCACTTTGGCCCGATAACCAACCCCTACCAGCTCAAGCTTTTTCTCAAAGCCTTGCGTCACACCCTGCACCATGTTGTTAACATTGGCCCGTGTGGTGCCACTCATGGCTCGAGCCTTCTTGGCCTGAGTCCGTGCTGAAAACTTTAATTTTCCGTCTTCCTGTTTGATCTCCACATCTGGGTGTAGCTCAAGGACCAAAGATCCCTTACTTCCCTTTACGGTCAGATCTTGATCGCTGAGTATAACCTCAACACCAGAAGGTAGTTCAACAGGATTATTCGCTACTCTAGACATATTCTATATCCTAGAAAACTGTACAAATAACTTCACCACCAACACCCGCTGCCTTTGCAGCTTTGTCGGTCATCACGCCCTTGGATGTGGAGATGATTGACACCCCCAAGCCACCCATGATTCTAGGCAGTTCATCCTGGCCCTTATAAAGACGCAAGCCTGGGCGGCTGGCCCGCTTGATCTTTTCAATGACAGGTTTACCATCAAAATATTTCAAGTCAATACTGAGGCTCGGCTTGATGGTGTCGCCATCAACAGAATAATCGACAATATAGCCTTCTTCTTTGAGTACACGGGCAACTGATACCTTCATTTTAGAAGAAGGCATGGTCACTGAAGGCTTTGCTGCCATCTGGCCATTACGAATACGGGTAAACATATCCGCGAGTGTATCTTGCATGCTCATCTGATCTGCGCTCCTAAAAATTCTTGACTATTGCTACCAGCTGGACTTTTTCAAGCCAGGAATATCTCCGCGCATGGCGGCTT
>Ga0190303_1000287_pt1 | contig 20818 bp, 32 predicted proteins | sample 48700701_MG_FD_161672 | JGI IMG/M metagenome (GOLD analysis project Ga0190303, IMG submission 161672) | Hydrothermal vent sediment bacterial communities from Southern Trench, Guaymas Basin, Mexico - 4870-07-0-1_MG | ecosystem: Environmental > Aquatic > Marine > Hydrothermal vents > Sediment ... | reverse complement strand
CAACGTTGGTATTTACCTCATAATCTGTTCCTTCCACATAAGTTGTCGTCCCTCCGCTGTCTTTCACAACCACACTAGAAAGCCCACTATGCGCAAGCTTCACATAATTGCCAATACTAGCAGTTACTTCCTCATCTGTAACATTCCCTGTGCCTGCCCCTTCCTCCACGTTTCCTCGCAATGCTGCTGCAAGATTGTTTGCATTAAAATCATCCATTTCAATGCTGATTTTTGCAGGTTTTGGGATAGCAACTCTGTCAAGGGCTTGTCCATAAGTATCTGTCTGCCTGGAAATCCTTTCTTTGATTTCTGCATCTGACTCATCTATAGCAAATTTAATAGCATTCCCAACAGGCAAATATTTCCCCTGCTTATTTCTGTCTAGATATACTTGCCCTTTTCCTAAAAATCCTGCCATTTTTTATCCCTCCATCATAATATTTATTATAGCCAGTACATTTAGGCTTCCTCCCTTACTTCTGTCTCATATACCTGCCCAAAGGCCACTATGCGCTCATCATGATACAGTAGCCTTTCCCTCGTAATACTCAGGGGCGTCATTTTAAAATCAGCGAAACGCACATCATTTAATGCCTCTTTAGTTGCTTCTAAAAATGTATAAACTTCTTGTCGAGCCTTATCCTTTCTGAAACTCTCACATGCCACAATTACTGTCCAACGCATCCGCCTTCTGAGTATTAAATTTTGTCTATCAAAATCTCCCCCCTCATACACTACTAATGCACAAGGCATAAGCCCCAGTATTTCTTTATAAGTTTGCCGTGCAAATTCTCCTTCATATCCCTTGACTGTCCTGAAATCTGCTATTGTCTTAATTTTATCTACAATCGCTTGCTCAAACTCATTCAACATTACACCTTCCCGCCTGACATCAAGTTGTGTAAATGCCTTTTTAAAATAGCAAATACTGCTTCCTCATCCTCACTTGGCAAATATTCATCTGGCAGAAGCCTTCTAATGGGCATATATTTAGTCCCAAACTGATGAAACCGTGCATAAAACCCATCTTCATATGTGCCAATTCTAGCACTCTCTTTATCTGCTTTTGGTGTAAAGCTGTCCTGCATTATACCTGTATCACGTAAAATCTGTGCTACTGGCCCCGACCCCTTACCTTTTCTTCTTCTTTTTAAAGTGCTTGGTTTAAGTGGTTTCCAGGGCTCACCGTAAGGGTCTTCCTCTTCACGCCACTTAAGCTGCCAATTTGCTAAAAGCTCTTCCGCTATCTCACGCATCACAGGTGTTAAATCAGAAAACCCTGCCTGTAGCCTTCTTAACATTCCTTGCACACGTTCTAGGCCTTTGGGTTCAATTTCTATATACATTTAAAAATCCTTTAAGCTTCCTCTAGTGAAAATACGTTCATTAGCCGTAATCTCTGGTTTATTCTCTTGAGGCACATCCACCTCTTGAGATATACCTAAAGAAGCTATACCCTTAGCAATATCTTTCAAAAACCTCACAGCATCCTCATAATTTTGCCTTCTTTCCTCTGTCGGCGCCCTGCGTCTGCTCTCTAAAAAATACACCGTCATATCAACCGCTATCTTTTTAAGAACTTCAGGCACTACCTCCAAAGGCAATTTATATCGGGCCCCGAGATAGCTATCTATAATAGCCTCTGCCTGACTAATACAGGCATTCACCCGCTCCGTATTGATAGACCCAAGTTCTTCATCATCCGTTAAACTTATCAACTCCTCTTCACTTATCTGACTAAAAAGATCATCTTGTGTTATATAAATACCCATCCTAACCTCTTCTTAAAAATCGCTTCTAAGGTGTTCAAAACGCGTTATAAACAGGGGGTCGGAACAAAACAGGTAGAAGAATATACAATCACCCCCTCCTCTTTTTTCTGAGCCGTTTCTGTTTCTATTTTTTTATTTTTTCCTCTACATTTTTGTGTTAATTTTGCCCTAACCCCTATTCAAACCATAATTTTTTAATCAAGGTATGGCACTACTAAAAGGTCCACTGCCTTATACAGCACGTTAGTAGAACCGTTTATCTCCCGGCTATGAAGCAAGGTTTCAGCTGCTTCTCTATTAGAAGGCCCCACTACCATCAGATTTGGTGTAATTCTTAAGGGCACGCCATGTTCATTTTTAATACTTTCCATTGCCTTTCTTGCTGCCTTAAAATTAGTCTCATCCAATGTTGCCTTACTGCCAAATGCCTGCATCCAAAAGCCATAGCCAGCATTACCTCTGTAATCCACGCCATAGAGAAATTCTTTTCGCAAAAAGACATTTGAATCTGTAGGTCTATCAAGGGCCACAAACTCCGGTTGCCGTCTAAACTGCATAATCAATGGTTTCACTGGCTTGGTGGTATCAAGCAGAAACCAAGCCGCTCCACTTCCAGTCTGTATGTTGCTATAAGTAGTCTTGCCAATTTTATGGCTGTCATTAAAAAAAGACTTCCCATCAAAACACTTCCTGCTAAACCCTTCTTTCAGCAAAGTAAAAACAAGTTCATCTGGATGCTGTTTGGCCGCACTAGCCAGCTGTTGAATAATTGGTTTGTAAACGCCAATGTTATCATCTTCAATATCATCTCGATCAACCGCTACAGTTGCCTCAAAAGGCTTATTTACAACTTCATAAGAAAATGCCGAAAGATTCTTAACCTGCCTTTCACCAATCCATTCTCTCAGTGTAGGCAGTGCCCCCAACCATTTGTAATCATTACTTTTTGTTGTAGATGGCACCCTGGTTGCCACCTGTTCCCAAAAAGTTTTTGTAATTTCAAGCTGCTGATTAAAAATGGTCTTAAAATTTACATAAATGCCTTGTAATGTTTGCTGATTTATAATCATCTCTTATCCTCCTACTTATAAAATTCTACCCAAACGCCTTCATCATCCACATCAAACACCTTGCCGGCCACACTCCTTGTGCCACTGCCATTTGTCTTAGCTACCGTTTCATCGTCAACTAAATAGCAATCGCTCCCTATATCAGCCCTGGTAATTTCATCACTAGAAGAAGAATTGTTATATCTAAAAATCCCCCTTCTCACATTTACAAATACATCTCCATCACTCCCGTCGCTATTATCCACATATTCCTCCGCCCGTCCAATACAAACTAATCCCGTAGCCTCCGCAGCCGGTTTGGCATATCCGCCATCAAGGACTACCATGCCCCCGGCATAAATCTTCACCCCTCCTTTAACAGGCAATTGCCTCAGAAACGTATAAAAGGGGCAAATTTGCGGTGTGTCTCTATCTGCGCTTAAACTCATCTTATCCCTCCTTTAAGGCATATTTTTTTATATCATCAACACTTATTTCCATCTGCTTGGCAATCATAATGGTTGCATCATCAAGGCCATCTACATTCTGCTTAACTGGTTTAGCTATGCCATCACCAACAGGCACTATTTGAGGTGCCTTCTGGACATATACCTTAAACCCTTCAATGTCCTTTCTGGCATAGTCTAAGGCCCACTCTTTCTGGGCAGGTGTAATCTTGCCCTTTTTTAAAGCCATCTCTACTATCTCTTCAGTTTCTTTTGCCAAAAGTTTTTCTTTTAACTCCTTGACTTCTTTTGCCAAATCATTACTTGTCTTCATGCCCTGCTTAAATGCCAAAATGGATGCTTTCACCTCAGAAATACCAGCATCTTCTTTTAACTCAAGCAGCTCCAGGATCTCTTTAGGAATAGCGTCTTTCTTTTGTTTATAGGCCTTAATAGCCTTTAATGCCTCGTCTTCTGACGATACCCCCAGGATTTCCAAAATTTTTTTCATAGCTTCCTCCTCTTTTTGTTTATTTATTAAAGGCTTTGCATTCATGGTGGCAGGAAGATTGGTTAAGGCCACCGTCTGGATATAAATCGCCCGTCCACTCTCCTCATCAACATAGACTACAGGTGAAAAATAGCGATATTCTTTGTTAGCAATATATTGTTTTGCCCTTTCTGTCCATTCAACTTTTGCATGAACGCCATCTTCCCCTACATATAAATCCTTAATCCAGCCCGCCGCAGGTGCTTGTACATCCTTTAATGTTTGATGCTCATAATCAATCACAATATCATTCCCAATCTCTTTAAAAATAGACAAAACCAAAGCCGCTGCTTTCTCATCAACTACATATTTACCCTTAGTTGTTTCCACCTCTCCAAAGGGCAAAAGCAAAATATCTGTTGGCACATCGTTTTCTGCTTTAAAGGCAAGGGCCTTTGCAGTCTGCTTCTTTGCATCAACTAGCTCTAAGAGCCTGCCTGCCGCTTCAAAAATATCCCTCTCTCCTTGTTGCGCAGCTCTTTGCCTAATAGCAATTAGCCCACTTCTATATACATTCCCGTTTTTCCCAAATGGATACTTCCAAGCCTCTTTAGTTTCAGGATTGGCATCTGTGTCATGACCTAAAAACCACTTTTTATAAACATCATATTTAGGTGGGTCTCCCAGTAAGGCATTGCCATCATCAGCAGAAAAGCTCCAGGCATCTTTTTTATTTACCTTCCCTTGTCTAATAAGGCTTAAAGCATGCCGATAGCCGGCCTGATTTAAAACAATAGGCATATTGCCCCCCTTCTATTTTTAAAAACTATAAATGTTAGCTTAGCAGCGTGTGTAAAATCTGCTAAAAAGAATTGGCGGTTGACAGCCTTACTAAAAATCATTAATATAGAAATATGCAGGAGAGTTTTTGGGAACATAACCCTAGCAAAAAAGAGATTGAAAAGCTTTTTGGTGAGTTAAAAAAAGAAGAAATTGAAAAACGCTTAGGTCCTCCCCCTCATTATGCCCACATTGTTGATTTATATTATCTACGTGGGCAAGACGAGAAAGCAAAAGAGTATCTAAAAAAAATGGGTTTAACTTGGGATCGGTATATTGCTAATGCCCACTTTGACGTTTTTTTAGAAGAAAATTGATAAAAGGTTCCCATTTCTTTTTGAATTCTTCTTCAGATACCTCCCAGCGTGTAGCATCATACATCATATCTCTCAATTTCATTTTAGAATCTAACGAATCAATATTTAACTTTTCACTCATATAACTCTCTACATCAGAAGATTTTATTAAAGTGCCTCTTTTTGACAATTTTAAAAGAGGCCTGGCATCTAACTTAAGACGCTTAAAAAGCCAGCGGTTTTTTTTAACCAACCAGTCATATCCATAGCCTTCATTTAAGGTTTTTGTTGCGAATCTAGGAGTATAACCAAAAGCCTGTAAAAGTTCCCCATAAGTTAGCCTTGCCCGCCATTGATGGAAGGTTTCCATAATAAGTGTGTCTTTTTCAGGTAATAAAAACTTGTCTCTTATGCTTTGGCAGCTATGCAATATCTCATGCCATAATGACTCAAGTGAATATTCTTCGTTAAAAGTAAGGGGAGCACCCTTTCTCATTTTCTTTAAAGCATTCTTTAAATCCTTATTGGGGCAAAAATTATTATAATCATAGAAAGTTATATTGCTGATTCTTATTTCATTATCTCGTGTGCAAGCCATAAAATAGCGTTTGCTCCTCACTGTTTTTATTTCCCGGATATTAAGATTAAGTCTCTCATTTAGGAAATCCTTTAATTCAGAAATCGCCTGGGGAATTTTTTGTGGTGGTTTAAAAATTTCAGGATTTATTTTAAAAAGGTCTTTATATTTTTTTCTATATTTCTCTATATCTAACTCAAAAATTACCTTCCCCGGATTATACTCAAATCCCTGATCTGGTTTAACCTTTACTCCCTTTCCCTCGCTTATTTGAAGCCCTCTGCTCTGAACCTGCCTTTTAGAAAGGCTCACCACCCTACAGCGGCAGTTAAATCCATTTGGTGGATACCAGGTTTCCCAAATCGGGTCATCCGCCCTAAATACCTTGCCATCCATTGCCGCATGACTTGGTCTTGTGCGGCTGTCATTGACCGCATCATACATCCAATATGGTCTTATATCTGCCATTTCTTTTTGCTGTTTATACCTACCTGCTTGATATGCTGTTTGCACATTTGTCCTAAAAATTGTCTCCAGCCTCCAGGGCCTTTTAAACTTAGGGTCATACCAGCCCCGTCTTTTCATTATCTCTTCAAAATCTTTTTTAAAATTTGCCAGCGTTGTCCCTTTGGCAATGGCCTTTTGTATTTGTTCATAAATATCAGCCAACACATCAAGCCTCATCACACCAGCCACAGTAAAGGCCTTTGCGTGCATCTCTTGCCAAATCTCATCCCATCTTTCAGAGAGAACAAGTCCTTTTTGCTCAAAAAACTTAATTGCTTCTTCCGGAGGCAAGGGTTCTAATTTAAGCATGTTTTACTTTGCTGAAAACCTTCCAAATAAATCCGCCATAAACATGGCCCTGGCAAGTAATTCCTGCAATTCTGCTGGCGTATAAATCTCACTAAAAGTCGTCATAATCTTCTCTTCCATTTCCTCATAACTTTTGCTTTCAAGCACAATCTTTACAATCGGGTCTAAAAAAGTGCCCATTTGCTGATTGGCTAAGTCAACCGCTCTTTCAACCAACCCCTCAATACTTTGCTGTTCAGCAGTATATTGCTTTAAATTCTTTGTCTTTGCCTTAAGCACTTTAGGCATCTGTAAAGGCACAAGCGTATCTTCTTCATCTTTTGGCGGTGGGATATTAAACTTGCCATAAATCCAGCTTTTACTCATCGGCACACCTACATCTTTAAAAAGAGTGCTGACCGTTTTTGCTTCTCTCTCTTTATCTTCTGGCTTCTTTACCACAAACCCAATATATGGAACGGGTGTATCAAAGCCAAAATTCCATCCCACTAGAGGTAGAAAAAGTTGTTTTCTAATTGTCTTGGCCATCGCTGTCGCATCTGCACTCAAAAGGTCAAGCCTTACTTCATTATGCACTTTAGCGGCAGCATAGCTGCCTCTATCGCCCACCTCAACACTCAAAGTTTGCCCCAAAACTGCCTTTGAAACCTCGGTATTAGATAATTTAACCAATCTATCATACACATCCACTGTGGCCTGTTTGATCGCTTCCACAAATTCAATCTCTGTGTCTTTTGATATGATGCCTGCGGCATCACTGCCAAGCTGCTGGATAGCCTGTTTAAGTGCCTCTTTGGCTGGTTCTGTAGCGGTCGGATCATACTTGCCAAGTCGCAAAGGCATCCCATAAACTTCGCTAAATGCCACCCAATCCTTTATTGAATAATGCTTAAAAAGAAACATCCAGCAGCACACCCGCAAAATTGGTGCCCTGTTAGGATGCCCTGATAAGGGCTTATACTTATGGAACAAGAACTTAAAAGGCGGTATTTCTATACCATTTGGGGCATCTTCGGTAATAAGCCGGGGATATGGTTCGTCCCACGGCCACACAAACCTTTTTTGTTCAACAAACTTAACCTCTTTTGGCACAGCTTGTCCTTCTGAAACATCCCAAATAACCTCCGCACTAGCAAAACCACGGGGCACGGCCGTCTTTAAGGCTTCTATCACTTCATCCAGATCAACTTGCTTCTCAATTACATTTTTGACAAACTCTGCCACCTCAATATCTCTTTTCTCTTCACTAAAAGGTTCAATCTCATAATCAAGAGTAGAAAGGGCATTTTCTCTTTTGGAAATTTCGCTTAAAATATGCCCATCTTTCTCTAACACCTCTTCAAAAAGCTCCGCCTGTCTCAAGATATAGCCCGCATCGGCCTCTCTAAAAATGCGTGCCAGCTTTTCAGGTGTTAGTCCACTACTTGGATAACTGGACCAACGGTCCCTTATTGAAGTTACAGCCAGCTCCCTTTTTTCTGGCCTTAACCCCTGTGTATTGACCGGCCGTCCAAATTGGTCATAAATAATAATATTATTGGCCATTACCAAATACCTCCCCTTTTGTTTCTATATCTGCGCCTTGCCACCGTTTCATACTCTACTGGCCCACTTCCAGCACTAATAAGGGCTGAAACCGCCATCTCCAAAGCATCTGGCAAATCATCGTGGTCTTTTGGAAAGTTCTCTAGTTGTGTCAAAAGTAAAGTCTGCTCTTTTCTGAATAAAACAATACCTGCCTCAATAAGCGGTGAAAGCTTACTAATTCTGAATTTTTTGTTGCTTGTTTGTTTAACCCCTATCACAGGCAAAATGACATTTTGTTTTAAGGCTTCTCGTAAAAGCTGATTCCTGTAAATTTCTTGAAAACTTTGGTCTTCAAACATAATTTTGCCTGGCCGCCAGAGTATGTATTTAGTAATAATCCTATCTATTAACGTTAAATCCGATATTTTCGCTCCCTCCGCATCTAGCACATATAACATGCCACGCTCACTCAATCCCACCACAACAATTGCCGAATAATCCCCTGTCTCTTTACCTGTGGCCGGATCAACCGCCATCACTTTTACCAAATTTCGCAAATTCACATCCTCAAGCTCAAAATAACGAAACCACTCTTTCTTAAATTTCTTCTCCTCCTCAGCTATCGGTTCATTTTCCCATTCTGTAGCATAAATAGATACGCCTAATTCCTCTTTTTTCTTTGCTAAATCTCGCAAACTCCATCGCTGTGGCCATAGAGGTTTACCCTCAGGGGTAGTAGCTGAAAACCTAAAACCCACCCAATTTTTCAATTTGCCACCTTTTATCTCTTTTAAAAGACGGCTGGGCAGGTCATCCGGATGCATAATTGTATTAACTACAATAATAAGTGCCCCTTTACCTAAATTCATTATGACCCGCTTAAACCATCTATAAAGCGACTCCCTCAAACTACGACTTTCCACATCTTTGTCTTTCAGTAAGTCATCACAGATTATGTGTGTTGGTCTTCTATATTTGTCTTTGATGCCCCTTATTCCTTCATTTGCTCCAACTGCCGCAATAGCATTGCCGTTTTTGAGTGTGATTTTATTTTTCTTCCAGGTACGCCCTTTTAAATCACCGAAATCCTCTAAAATTCTATCATTATTCTCAAGCTCAAGCTTGATGCTCTCTATAAAATTAGTAGCGCTTTCCCTTGATACTCCAACTACAACAGGGAAAACCCCTGCTCTTGTCAGCACCAACCACAGTGGTAACGCTTGAGACATACGAGTAGTTTTGCCATGATCCCGGGGTTCTAAATCTAAAATACCTTCAAGTTTTTCTGAAACTTTAAGGTAAATATGCCTGTCTTTTTTAATAAATTTTTTAAGAGATTTTACATCTACCTCTGTAATGGCCTGTTTATTAATAATGTCTATGATAATCTTTTGATATTCTGCAAAGGGGATAGGAAAAGCTTCTTTAAGATAATACTGGCAAAAATAGGCAAAATCTTGAGTTGCCCGTTTGATGCGGGCTTCTTTCTCTGGATCGGTCGGGCCGATGAGGTCTTTGATAATCATTTCTGAATCTCAACATTTTGGATAATCTCTAAAAGTCGTGCCTTTAAATCGGGGTACTTCTCTATCTCTTTTGCTACAGCTTGCATAATCTCCTTTTTTGCTGCCTCAAAACCCTTTTGATAATCAAGCCGTAACTTTGCCACTCGCACCTGTGCTTCAGAAAGTTGATTAACTGCTTTGACAAATGCCATAGGATTATCAAAATCAAGTTCTTCAACTGACTTAGCAAACTCAAAAAGCTTATGCGCCAGAAGTGAATTGGTTACCTCAACTACATCTGTATTGGGATTATCTCTAACCGTCTCTAAAAGAACCTTTGCCTCTTCCAGGCTCCTTTTATATATATTAGCCACCTCTTTGGCCGATTTAATGCGTCGCCTGATGCTCTCCCTGCTAATATCATAGCCTTCACTGCGTAAAATCTGCTCAATCTCTGCAATGGTCTTGCCTTCCTCATACAGTGCAAGCACCTGCTCAACCAGTCCATATATATCTACTTTCGAACGTCTTGACATTTAATCCTCTAAAAGCACACCTTCATCCCTGATGGTGCCTTCATAAATATCAATTCCTTTGGCTGTTAACCTATAAAAAACCTGTTTTTCATAACGATGCACAGGATGCAATTTCTTTATTTTTTCTACATACCCTTTATCCACAAGATATGCTAATGCTTGCCTAATATGCTTATCACGATAGTCCTGATAAAATACCCCAATTATATCCAGCTCAAGGACCATTGTGGGGTAGACACTTTTTAAAAAGTCCAGAATTAAACCACGCAATGCCCTAAAACTCTTCATTTTTTTTGTCCTTTAATTCCTCATATCGTCCTTTTAAATAAAAAAACTCTTCTCGTAAATTATCTATCTTCGTAAATAGTGTCTTTACATCTCCTCGCCAGCCAGAAATATCTCGATATAAATCTTCTTTCCTAACATAACTCTGTTCGATAAAATCAGTTTTACCTTTCAGCTCCTTAAATGTATTTTCCAGCCCTTCTATTCGCCTGCCAATTTCTTTATTAAAAAGGACAATTAAAACACATAACAAAATCAGTGCTGGTGCTGTGCCATATTGTAAAAGAAGTTTTAAAACAGTAATCTCCATACGCCTCACACTAGTTTCATCAGTCTTTCAAATTTCTTTATCAGCTCCATGAGCCGCTCAGCAGTTCTGCGACATTCCTCAGGGTCTTCAACCTCGCCACACCTAGTCCTGGCCTCCAAAAGCCAAGCCTTAAGCAGCGTCACAAAAGCCCTTGCTCTTGTAATTTCATTTTCCATTACAACACACCCACAAACCTCACCATAAAAGGCACAACCCGCTCAATGAGATCTTTACCTACGAGCGAGCCAAACCGTTGCCACAAGCCTAATAGTTTGCCCTTCTCACATTCTGTGAGGTCTTCGACTTTCTTGCCCTTAACCGTCACTTCAATTTCGTTGAGGATTTCCATTGCCTCTGCAGGCATCTTGCCAATATCCTCTCCGAGAGCTGCCTTCCAGTAGCAAACTGAAAATTCGCTGTGCTCACACAGCACAGCGGCCAGCTTGTCAGCCTGCTTCATGAACTTGTCATAACTCTTAGAAAATCTCATGCGAGTAGCACATCCTATTAAGGCAAAACATAAAAAAAATATGCCTATTACTATTACTGCTATCTTCATATCTCCCTCCTTATCTTTTCTCTACGAAAAATATATGTTGACCAATTACTTTGGTCATTCGCATCCCTTTTACCCATTCAGGCATAGCACAATAAATTGCGATGTAATGTGTGGCTCCTGTTGTAATATCTTGGCATCCTTTCATAACTGCTAGTGCACACGTATAACAATCAAACAGTGCTCCTTCTCCTAGTAGTGTTTTATCAAGCCGATTAAAAATTTCTTCTGTAAGTATATTCTGCTCTTCTTTTAAACATTCAATTTTTTTTGCAATGCGTTCTAATAATTCACGATTTGGATCTCCAGGATTGAAACAGCTAAATTGATAAGGTTTAAGAATTTCAATTTTGTAATTTGTGTTGTTTTTTATAACTCTATTTCTAACCACGCAGCCAACAGCTAAACGGCCACAATGATCTAATCCTCTAGCTTCTCCAAAGATAACGAGGGTCAAAAGTTCTAATTCATTTAATTTATCTAACATTTTGAATATAAAAGGATAAAATTAAACTAAAATAGGTGTGTAAAATCTGCTAAAAAGAGTCTTCCCAGTTGAACGGATGCCTTCTCTCAAGATACTCTAATAAAGATGAGCGAGGGACTCTCCAGCGGCCTGCCACTTTTGTGGCATCAATTTCGCCTATCACCACTAAGCGATAGATGGTGAAGTAGTCAACTTGCAAAAAATGAGCAACCTGTTTGAGTGTTAAAAAATGTGGAAGCTGCTCTACTTCTTTTCTAATTGTTTTAATAAAAAAATTAAAAGGCATAACGCTCCTTTTAATGTAATTTGTCACTTCCTATTCCTCCGCCTGCTTTGTTTTGCCCTTTTATTGCGCTTTCTTCTCTTCTCGACCTTTTTGTCTTTCTTTGTAAAAGGCGGAAGCTTTCTGGTTGGTTGTGGTGTTCGTGTCTCCGCCAGTATAGTGGCTAGTGCCGCCCAAAACAGCATCTCTCCTGTTTTACTCATTTGATTGACTTCACTTCGCAAAATTTAGATAGGTTTTGTTTTTTAATCCATTTTAGAATCCTATCCGGGTCAAAACCGTAAATGCGATATAATTTTCCTTTTCTGCTTTCATAACCCAGCAAGTCTCCTTTGGGGAAACTGCGTGGCTTGCAGCCTTTAAGAACTCGTAAAACTACAAGACCATTATATTTTTTTGCTTCTATAGCCTCTTGTTTAAGGTCTTCTATCGTCATTTAACTCCTCTTTGGTTAAGTAAAGAACCAATAACAAACAATTCCTAAAAATATCCATAATATTACAAGTATCTCTAAAAAATCTATCATTTTCTCCTCCTTAAATTTTATACTTTCTTCTTTTGCTTTTACGATTCCTAGCCTTCACATTGCCAAATTTTATTCCTTTTAATCTTTTCGCCATTCTTCCTCTCTCTTTATATTCAATGCTTGCTCACTGTGGTTTTTGAATTGTTTTCAGCTATAAGCATTTTTTCTCCTATTCATATAGTTCATAACTAAAACTTTCCTTTAATTTTCTTTCAGTGCCCACTAAAAATAGCTTTTCATCCGTCCATTTTTCCAGGACATCCCATCTGACAGACTTACTTACTTTAATAGCCTCAGTCATACCCAGCTCCTCAAGTTTATCTAAGACCCCCCTTGCCCGCTTAATCTTCCATTCCGCATGATACAAAAGCGCCCCATGCTGAAGCTCCACTCTTTGTGTTTCAGCAAAGAGCTCCTCCCTCTCGTACTTGCAAAGGGTTTTAATCTTTTTGTCCAGTGTTTGAATAATTGACTCTAAATCTTTTATTTCTGCCACATATTTCCCCCTAATCTTAGCTATTTCCGCTTCAGCCTCATCCTGAATTGCCTTTAATCTGCATTTATATTCAGCCATTTGCATCAATAATTGATCTGCCTCTTTATGTGCCTCTGATAAATACAATTTCCTAGCTACCCTCATATCGCCTCCCTTGTTAAATTAAGTTGAATTTGCCCTATCAGTTGAGGCAAGGTTAGACGCCGCAACTTTGCTTCCATTGCCAAAGCCCTCAAGGCCCTTTGCCTGAGCTTTTTACAATATACCTCTAAATCCGAGCCCACCGAGGCTAAATAATATCCCCCTCCTGTTTGCTCGGTTGAAGAACAAATAGGTACCCCTTCTTTTCTTAGTTCCGTAATGATTTGTCTTATTTCTCTAGTGCCTGTAATTTTATCTTTTGGTTCTTTCTCAAAAACAAGTCTATAAAGCTCGGCCATACTTATAGCCCTTGCTTTACCAATATGCCTTGAAAGCACAGCCAAAAGTCGTGCTTTATACCTCTCTTGTTCTTTTTTTCTCATTTTCTCCTCCTTCTAACAACAATTGCTCTACTAGCGTGCATACCTTAATAAGCCCAGGAGCCTCCTGCCCAAACTCGTCAAGCCCCTGGCTTGATTTTAAGAATTTGTTTAATTTATGCACCTCTTCATAAGTAAGACCTGTCCTCAAAATACCTATATATGACCTAATCTTTGCCTCTATTACTTTTGCTTGTTGTTTACCCATTGCCTTCCCGCCTGCCTGTCGGGCAGGTAATCCCTAGCGACTTCTTTATTTCCCACACTATCTGTGTCTCTAGCGACCTTAATTCTTCAGCCGCCTTTTGTTCTAATTTCTCAAAAGTTTCAGGAGATACGCTAAAATCAACCCAAATCCGATATTTACTTACAGCAGGTCCTTGTTTTCGCTGTGTAGGTGGGAGTGAGTTCTTCTTTTTTAACCTTTCATAACACGCAGCGCAAAGCCCTCTAGCCTTATGGGTCTTTCTCCGTCCACATTCTGCACAAATTATTATTTTTTTACTTTCTGCCATTCTCTTCTCCTTTCTCTTATCTACTTCTTGTTCTTGACAAAGCACCTTCCACTCTGTGCAATTTTCACATACCCCAGGCATAGGAAATATATTAGGGTTTGTCCATCGCCCAATTTCTTTCAGCCTGGGCCTTTTTCTGTTTGCCTCACATTGTTTGGGAGTAATGCGACCTAAACCATGTGGACATACAAAAGTGTTATCTTTTAGCCACTTCTCTATGTCTGGCATCTTCCTTCTCGTCCCAACCGTTTTGCTACCAATTCCTTTGCTCGTTCTACCGTGTTTAAATACTCATCAATAGACCTGGCCAGTATCTCAAATCGCCTCTCACATTCCTTTAAATCTAAATTTTTCCTATTTCTCGCCACAAATGACACAAGCTCCCAAATATTATCCTCTACTGCCTCTTTATATCCCTCTAAAATCTCTCTTACCTTATCCATCTTAATCTCCTTTTTTCTTTTGTATTATCCCCGCCTGCCGGTCGGGCAGGCCCGCCTGCCTGTCGGGCAGGGGCAGACATGGCCTGCCAACATACACAGTAACAAGCACTTGCCTTTCTTCATCCAGCTTAAACAATAAATTCTGCCTGTAATTCCAGTAAATCCCAAGCACACTCTGTCCGTTGCCACTATTGCGATACGGCTGCACACAAATGGCCTCTCTTAAGAAAGATATTACCTGTTTATACCTCGGCCATTCTCCTAATCGGTCATGCCATTTTTCTTTGAAATGTTTAGAAAGCCGCATAAATCACCTTACCTCCCTTTTTTTGCTGTCTCCGCATAAATCCCCAAATGTGCCTTAACTCTTTAAAAGTTAAGAAACGCAGATCATCCTTATTAAAAACCTTCCTGCAATACCCTCTAATCCTGGCCTTCCAATTCTCTCCTAAATACCTCTCTGCCTCTGCCTCTATTTTTGTCACCATCGCCAAACGGCTATCATTCATCGCTTCCTGTAAAGTGCCCCGCTTTTTAAACACAAATCCCGCTAGCTCAAAAATCTTAATAACTCGCTGTAGCTGTTCTCTATTCATATATCCGCAGCTAGAAACTCCTGTGCAGTTTAAAAGAAACCTTCTATAATCCATCTCGCTCATTTGCCTTGTTTCTGCCCCACAACTAGGACAAACCCCTTCAAAGCAAAGCCGTCTACAATTACTGTTTGTGCAGATTCTTGCCTGATTTGCGGCAATATGAATCTTGGCTAACATCTTTTGCCTATACATGGCCTCTCCTTTAAATTTCTGTCTTTAAGCCGATAAACCGCCTCATAGCCAAACTGCGTCTTTTTTCTACCAATCTTCTCCACATAGCCTGCTCGGCAATAAAGCCTCACATATGCCTTCACCGTTTCTCTATTTGTTTCCACAAGCTGTGCAATCTCATTTACTGTCCACTGCGGACAATACCGCCACGCCCGCCAGATTTTATCTATTACCTTATTTTCAGGCCTATCCCGATACCGATACATCCCATTTTCAACCACTAACTCCCCACGCTGCAAAAAATCCCGCACCGTGTCCTTTGCGCTCTGCCTATCCACTCCCGCCGCCTCGCCAAGCTCCTTAAATCTCCCACCTGGCCAGACCCTGACTATCTTCAAAAGCTTTCTGATTTTTTTAGCCGCTCCCTTCATATTCCCTTCACCACATCCATTGTTACTGCTGAAAGCCTGTTAGTATTCATAATCCGCACTACTGAGAACGCATCCCTAACCACAAGCCGAAAATCGCCCTGTGATCTCTGCCATAAAACCTGAAGCACATCACTATTAACCGTAATACCAATTGCCGCCTGATAATAGGCAGCTATATCCGTGAGCAACACTGGCTCAAACACTACCATTTGCCTCACTCTGCTTTTTAGCCTTCTCTCACTATCAAGTGCCTTTCTTAAAGGCTCTTCGCCAACCAAAACTATTGGGCAAGCACATCTTTCGTTTAACCCCCGTAGCATCTCAAAATACCTTTTAGGCATTTTATCTGCTTCATCTATAATAATGAGCCGCCTTTGCTGAAGAGTGGCCTCGTCAATCACATCTAGACATGCCCTGAAAGTGCGTGGCCTGATGCCGCCAATCTCAAAAGCAATCTCCCGTGCTACATCCACTAGGCTAAAACCGTCTATAAAAAGCACATACACCGCCTCTGAATGCTGCACCGCATAATGTCTGGCAGCCTTTGTCTTCCCACGGCCTGCCCGTCCCATTACTACACCAATAGAAGAGGTGAGGTCTCCTTGTGGTGCTACCAACTCATCACATAAGTCATCAAACCGCTTGACATTAGCTGTTTTTACAAAAACATCGTTCTTCACCCGCAACTTCGCCTCCTGTAGGACATAGCCAGCTTCCCGCAGCTTTTCTAAAATTTCCGCTTCTACTTGACCGTCGCCACCATATTTATTATTTTTTATTTGACTGATAGTGCTTCTGGCATAGCCAGTGATCTGTGCAACATCACTAGCACTTAAATTGAGCTTCTTCATAACTTCTTTTAAACCTAGCATCTCCCAACCTCCTTTCTCTCTCTATGCTTTTCTTGCCCATAAACCCGTCTGTGTATATTCCAATACTGTCTTTCATCCTCATCCATCTTTGCCTCATATTGAGCCATAAAAGCCCTGTCTTTTGCTGTCAGCCTTTTCCCGGCAAGCTCCATATCTAGACACCAGCGATAGTATTCCCACTCGTCCTTAAATACCGGCCTTTTGCTCACCATTGGCACAACCTTTTTATCTTCCAGACTTTCTTTAACCATCCGCTCTGCGTCCCGTTTGATTTGCTCGAAATCAATCTGCGAAATCTGTTTGGCCTGCCTGGCTGCCGCTTTAGCCTGCCTTGTGCGTTTGCTGTACTCAACAATCCCAGACACTGGCCGGGTGAGGCGTCTATAATGCTCCGTAACTGCCTGTATCATCTGCCGCTTCCAAGCCATAAGTTCACTGGTTTTCTTTCTGTTTCTCATAGAAGACACAGGCACAGGCTCAAGTCTCCTGACACTCTCATCTGGAAGCACCGCTATGACCTTTGCCGGATCAAACGGGTCATATCTAATCTCAACTTCCGTTTTATCCGGTAAATGCCATAAGCCCGCCTCAAGATTGTTATTTGATAAAGCTTCTCCCTGATACCAAGTATGGTTTAAAAGAATACGCCCACGCTGAACCTTACGAGAAGTCCGTGCCAAAAGCACAAAATCAACCTCTGCCTCAGACAAATATCTGGGCACAAAACCTTCTTTTTTTACTGCCCGCCAAAGTTCCTCTATTGGCGACCTACGTAAGGCCGCATGTCTGCGTTGGTTATAGATTTCAACCGCCTTAAAGACATTAATCAAAAACTCTTCAAAGGTAAGGAGCTGGTTGGTTTCAATAAGATGCTTTAGGCGTTTATCCGCAAGGGCCTTCTCCTCTGCAACACCCTTTAACCCCCGCACAAGTCCCGGTGTCCCTAAATCTCTTAAAATACCTTCAAAAGACCTAAAAAAACGCTCAATAGGTTTCGCCTTCGCATTATAAGCACGGGCACGACGGTGCCACATCTGAGGACTGGAAACGCTCTCTATAGGTTCACCGTCAGGCCCTTCAATGACATAACCCTCATCTGTCTTATATAACTCAGCAATATCCTTAACTTGGCTGCCCCAAGCAGTAATATCATTAATTATAGTATTCACATATTCGCTAATTTCAGGCTTGCCGTTGTCAGTATAACAACTCTGAAACATACCCCACCGCATCATGCCCATTCGTATTGCATGACCCATTAGATAGCGGTCATAATGCCGGGCAATAGAAAGCCCATATATTAGCCTCGTCCGTAAATCCAGCCACAAATAACACTCAGGCCTAAAAATATTCCCTGTCTCCGCATCCCGCACCCAAAAATCAAACCGGTGCTGGTCCCCCACATTCACTTCAAATGGAGCGAGATCCTTGTATTCCCGCATAATGTAAAAGACATTATCTAAAGCTCTTCTCCCAGCACAGGCATACTTTGCTAAAAGTGGATTTAGGCTTCGCAGGTAGGCAAAAGCTGAACTCTCACTCCCAATTCGCCAGCCCTTTTTCTCTGCCTCTGCTATAACTGCTTGATACGCCCTACGCTTTGAAACCTGTCCGCACTCACGGACGGCCTTAAGATAAACGCCCTGCATAAACTCAATGGCCTCTTTATCCCATGCCACTAGACCCTTTTTCTCTCTAGGGTTAACCAACCCTGCGAGCCCCTTCTCACGATATATCTTTAAATCCCGATAAAGTGTCTTATGTGAAATTCCAAATTCAGAAGCTACCTGTCTGATCCACTCAGATTTCTTTGTCCCAGGTGGGCAGCTAAGCGCCTTTTGAATAGCCTTTATTTTTGTTGCTAATCTTTTTTTAAGATTTTCTTTTATAAACATCTCTAACCCCACACTCTCTTTAGGCGACATAAGCCTTTTAATCTCCCATTGTGCCTGAGAAGATAATCTGTTTCTGATGTATTCAGGAAGTGTTCGGGCTTTCTCTGGGTTTTGATTTACCCAGACAACCTGGGCCTCAGGTGGAAGGGAGGAAAGGGCGATTTGATAAGCTGTGCCGCCAAACTTCTTGACTTTGCGGGTTTTATATTTGGATTGTTTACAGGCTCTTTGAACACCTCTTGGAGTTATAGCCAAAAGATTAGCTACATCTACTACATAGAGCCAAACATCTTTTTCAACCACTTCAAAGTTCGCACTTTCGGTTCCTACTTTGATATTTTGGTTCGCACTAAAGTTCGCACCTTCATTTTTGAAGTGCGAACCAATCTCCCGTTCCATCATCTCTGCCTCCGTCCCCATATTTCCCAAGCCCTCTTTAAAGAGCACATATAAAAAGCCTTTTTGCCTTGATATTCTATTAATGCTAAGACATCACAACCCAATCTAGCTCTTGGAAATATCTCTTTAGGATTAAAAAGACCCCCAAAAACACCATTTTGAGCAACTTCTTTATTAAGATGATAAACAGGCAACTTGCGTAAACTATGTAATTTCTTATACCTACCAACAAGCCCCATAAAATCAGCTTTCCCAAACCCTGTGCGTATATCCATTTACTTCTTCTTCTTTAAATATTCTTTAGGACAGCCATGTTCTAAAAGCCAATTGACTACTCTTGAGGAAGTGCTTTGCCCCTGCACCACCAAAACCACCGCTACATGGCTTATACCAAGCTCTCTAGCTATCTGTGCTTTTGTAATCCCTTGCTTTTTGAGCCATTTATTTATTTTTTTAGTCTTCATATCCTTATCTCCTCTAATAACTGTCGTGTTTTTCGTGATAACTTACGCCTTTTAATCTCTACCTTTGCCCACTCAAGCAACTTAAGATCCTTCCCAGTTATAACCGTAGCCCCAAGTGGAGCCACCAACGCCTGAAGTGGTAAAATACTCCCTGTAACCCTGCAAAAAATCGGCAATACCTTCCACGGAATAATGTGAGTCGCCTCCTGAGCCACCCACTTGTCAAGTAAAGAAAGTGAAACTTTGACATGAATATTCTCAATCTTGGCCAATCTATTCATCTCATCTACAATTTGTTCCCTAGACAAACCGCACCCTTTTATCGCTTGCCTCATAGCGGCCTTCACTTTAGAAACAGGATTTAAAGAAGGACTGCTAAAAAGTGGTGTTTCTAACAACTTGTCCGAAAAAAACTGTTGACTTTCCATCACCCTCTCGGTTACAGTAGTAGTAAATTACTTGGTATTATACTCACATATGCGAGTATTGTCAAGAGGGAAATTTCTCAAATGAGAAAAAATTTTACAGAAAGATTATGGCTGATTATTAAAAAAAGATTTGATGGGAAATGGACTCAACTTGCCAAAAAAGCAAAAATATCTCCAGGATCTTTTAAGCGTTACTTAGATGGTAGTGCAAAACCAGGTTTTGCACAGATTGTTCGCATATGCGATGCTTCAAACGCAAACCCTACTTGGCTTCTCACCGGCCAGGGAGAAATGTTTATGAAACCTACTAAACTAGAATTTAAACACATGCCCACAGAAGAAATCTTAAAACAATTTCCCCAAGCTATACCTGCACATCCGGTCCCGGTAATAAATATTCAAGTCCCTGCTGGTTTCCCAGAAATACCTTTAGATAAAGAACAAATCATAGATTACCTCTACTTGCCTGATATTCCCAAAGGCTCCCTAGCAATAAAAGTAAGGGGCGCTAGTATGGAGCCTACTATAGAGGACGGTGATTACGTGGTTTTTCTCCCAATTAACAAATTAACAGAGCCAATAAAAAATGGCGATATTATTATTGTTAGAAATGAATGGAATGAACTCATATTAAAACGCTATAGAGAAAAAGAAGGTAAAGCATACCTTACCAGCGATAACCCTAAATACCCAACAATTGAGCCAAACGAAAACTATAAGATAATAGGAAAAATCATCAGAAGAGTAAAAGAAGAAAGATTTTAAAGAAATTTAAAGAAATTTAAAGTTCTTAAGGGGTTAGCTTGTAGCCAAATAAGTTCGCACCTAAGTTCGCACCTTCATTTTAAAGTTCGCACCTAAGTTCGCACCTTCATTTTTGAGGTGCGAACCAATTTCCCATTCTATCATCCCTACCTCTGTGCTTCCCCTAGCTAAAAACTCAAGCGTAGCAAGCGTTTTAGACTAGGTTTTAAAAAGCATGGTTTGAATAGGGGTTAGGTAAAATAATTGCGAAACTGGTTTAAAACTGGATTTAAAAAACTATGTTTTAAACGACGGTTAGACTAAAACAACAAAATGGTGTTATAAACGTTTATAACACTTTTCTCAATTTGTAAAATTGTCTAACGTTATGTTGCAACAACCCTCAAAACAGACAAATTTTCGTGTAAATTGCAACATAACATGAGACAAAACATTTCCGCACCACATCTACAAAAACGCCACTTTTCTCACTTCCCCCATTTTCTAATAATTAGTTACATTTTACAATAAGCTCAGAAGAA
>Ga0190303_1000286_pt1 | contig 20836 bp, 14 predicted proteins | sample 48700701_MG_FD_161672 | JGI IMG/M metagenome (GOLD analysis project Ga0190303, IMG submission 161672) | Hydrothermal vent sediment bacterial communities from Southern Trench, Guaymas Basin, Mexico - 4870-07-0-1_MG | ecosystem: Environmental > Aquatic > Marine > Hydrothermal vents > Sediment ... | reverse complement strand
TAATCTAATCAAAAAATTAGGACTAAGAAGATAATAAAGGCGCTTATTGCGCTTTTTTATTTTTTAAAAACTATGTTATAATAAAAGATATGAGGTGAGGTAATGAAAAAAACTGAAAAAAGAATAGCGTTATTACAAAAATTAGGAATTATTGCTTTAATATTAATTTCTATGAATTATTTAAATGAGTTATTTGCTCCGCAAATTAGGATATTATTTGATGCGATCAATTCCATAATTTTTCCATTAGGTGTTGCACTCTTCATTAGCTATCTTATAGCACCTATCGTTAAGTTTGTTGATAAACAAGTTAAAAAGAGATGGATTAGTGTTATTATTGTATTTATGATTATTATAGTAATTATTATTATTTTCGTAGTTTTAATAGGTAATATGATTTATGGTCAAGGTGTTATTTTCTTTTCAAGAGATTGGGGTAACATTTTAGAGTATCTTCAAAATTTCACTGAAAATAATACTAGATTTTCAGAAATATATGCTTCAATTAGCAATTACGTTAATCTTGATACTGTTTCACCTATTATCATTAATGTTATGAGCGTTTTTAAAAGTGTCACGAATGTTTTAATTAGTATTGTTTTAATTCCAGTATTTTTATTCTTTATTTTAAATGATAAAGAAAAAATATTTGAAGGTATATTAGTAGCAGTTCCAAAAAAACATAAAAAACATTTTAGAGAATTAGGCATTAGATCTAATGAAGTGATTGAAAAATACTTTAATGGACGTTTTATGTCAATGCTTATAATGAGTATCTTTTTCACAATAATGTTTTTCATTCTTGGATTACGTGAAAGAAGTATCTTTTTCGGTTTCACCTTAGGATTTTTAGATATCATTCCATATATTGGTGGATTTATTGGAATGTTAATTCCGTTATTATATTCATTAACTGTCCCAGGGACTTTGCTTTTTGGAGAATGGACATGGCTTGTCATTATTGGCGTTAATATAGTAGGACAGGGATTACAAGGCGGTATTATTCAGCCATGGATTATGGGAAGAGAAGTAAGTCTTCATCCATTACTTGTTCTATCAAGTTTCATTTTCTTTGGAGCATTATTCGGAGTTACCGGAATTATTTTAGCTATTCCTATTACTGGTATTATTAAAGTAACATTTGAATACTTTTACGAGGTTAATAATCCTCCAGAAATAAAAGCAAAACCGATAAAATAAAATATAATATTATTAAAAATTAAAAGCAAATTCGTTTGCTTTTTTTTGATAATCAACAATAGTTATCAACTATAAGTACAATTTCTATCTTTTTTTTATTATTTATGGTATTATAATAAATTGGATAAAATAAAATATAAGAAGAGAAAAGAAAAGAGGAAAAAAGAATATGACTGATGTAAGAATATTCGAGATGGATTTCGATGGAAGAAAACTAAAAGTAGAGATTGGTGAAGTAGCAAAACAAGCAGCAGGAGCTGCAATAATACGTTATGAAGATACTGCCTTATTAAGTGTAGTAGCTATATCCAAAAAACCAGTTCCAATGAATTTCTTTCCATTAATGTGTATTTATCAAGAAAAAATGTATGCTGGTGGGAAAATACCTGGCGGATTTTTAAAAAGAGAAGGAAGACCAAGTGATAACGAAACATTAACTTCAAGATTAATTGATAGACCACTTAGACCTTTATTTCCTGAAGGTTTTAGAAATGAAGTTCAAGTAATTAATCAAGTAATGAGTGGTAATCAAGATAACACTCCAGAAATGACAGCGATGTTTGGAAGTAGTATCGTTTTAGGAATTAGTGAAATTCCTTTTAATGGTCCTATTGCTGGAGTAAATGTAGGTCGAATTGATGGTAAACTTATACTTAATCCTACAGTTGAACAACAACATTTATCAGATATTGAATTAACTGTAGCTGGTACGGAATTCGCAGTTAATATGGTTGAGTCTAGTGCTAAAATAGTTAAAGAAGAAGATATGTTAGAAGCAATTAACTTTGGACATGAGTGGATTAAAAAACTTGTTAATTTCCAAAAAGAAATTATCCAAGAAGTAGGTAAAGAGAAAAAAGAATATGAGTATAAAGTAGTTAATTCAGATTTCTTTGCTGAAATAAAATCACAAGTTGAAAAAGATATAATAAAAGCTGTTCGAATTGAAGAAAAACAAGCAAGAGATGAAGGAATCGCAACTGTAACTGACGCTATTATAGCTAAATACGAAGAAAATAATCCAAATATTGATAAAGATGATCTTAAAAAAATGATTTCTGATATTAATTCTGTTTGTCACGATCTTGTAAAAGATGAATTAAGAAGATTAATTAGTATTGATAAAATCAGACCAGATGGTCGTAAATTAAATGAATTAAGACCGCTTGAATCAAAAATCGATTTGTTTGTAAGAACACACGGAAGTGCAATGTTCACTAGAGGACAAACACAAGCATTAGCATTAACAACTTTGGGTTCTCTAAGAGAATATAAAATAATTGATGGAATTGCTGAAAGAGAAGAAAAGAAATTTATGTTACATTATAATTTCCCTCCATATAGTGTTGGAGAAACAGGAAGATATATGAGTGCAGGAAGAAGAGAAATTGGTCATGGAATGCTTGGTGAACGTGCCTTAAAACAAGTAATGCCTAATGAAGAAGAATTTCCTTATACAGTAAGAGTTGTTTCTGAAATACTTGAAAGTAACGGTTCAAGTTCACAAGCAACTATCTGCGCAGGTAGTATGAGTTTAATGGCAGCTGGTGTTCCAATTAAAGCTCCTGTTGCTGGAATAGCTATGGGATTAATTAAAGAAGGCGACGAATATTCTATCTTAACTGATATTCAAGGAATGGAAGATCATAATGGAGATATGGATTTCAAAGTAGCTGGAACTAAAGATGGTATTACAGCTCTTCAAATGGATATTAAAATTTCTGGAATTACATCACAAATAATGGCAGAAGCTTTAGAACAAGCAAAAATTGCAAGACTTGAAATATTAGATAATATGAATAATGTTATAAAAGAAGCAAGACCAGAAGTTTCTGATTTTGCTCCAAAAGTAAAATTAATGCAAATTGATCCAGATAAAATCAGAGACGTTATTGGTCCTGGTGGAAAACAAATCACTAAAATCATTGAACAATGTAATGATGTAAAAATTGATATTGAACAAGATGGTAGAGTTACTATAATGCATACTAATACTGTTGATATAGCAAAAGCAATGAAAATTATTGAGCAAATTGTTAAAGTTGCTAAAGTTGGAGAAGTATATAGTGGTAAAGTAGTAAGAATTGAAAAATTTGGATGCTTTGTTGAATTATGGAAAGGTACTGATGGTTTATGTCATATTTCAAAATTAGCTCATGAAAGAGTTCATAAAACTGAAGATGTTGTTAAATTAGGAGATATTATCAATGTTAAAGTAATTGGAATTGATGATAAAGGTCGAGTTGATTTATCAAGAAAAGCAGTACTCCCAAGACCAAAAGCAACACCAAAACCTGTTCATTTAAAAGCTGCTGAAATGAAATAACTCCTTAGGAGGTTTTCAATATGAGAGATAGAAATGATATAATCTGTCATTGTCAAGAAGTGACTTATGAAACAATATTAGAAGCAATTAGAAATGGTGCAAACACAGTTGAAATAATTGGTGATATCACAGAAGCTGGTATTTCATGTGGTTCTTGTATTGAAGAATTAGAAGAAATATTAGAAGAAGAATTAAATAAATAATTAATACCTGGGTAACCGAGCAGAAATGTTAGGAAAGTCCATGCTAGCACAAGCTGAGATGCTTGTAGTGATTGTGATAGAGGAAACAATAACTCTATGCACGTGAGTGACGGCTGAGAAAATATCTGTTAAATGGTATGAGTATCTTTAAAAGTGCCACAGAGACGAGCTTTATAGGAAACTATAAAGGTGGAACGGGTAAACCCCGCAAGCTAGAAACCCAAACTATGGTAGGGGCACTTCAATTCGGTAAATGAACTGATGAGGAGACGTATTTATACGTAGATAAATGGTTACCGCCCTTTTTAAGGGTACAGAACATGGCTTATATGGTATTGATATTTAAAAAAGACACATTTTATGTGTCTTTTTTCTTGGAAATCTGTAATTTTTTAGTTTTTAACCTACAACATTATCATAATTAACAACGGATTCATCTTCATTCATTATTCTTTCAACATATCTTGAGTTATTAATTGCTAAAAATCGAACACTTTGTATAAATAAAACATATCCAATATAAATTGAAAAAATAATCATAAATACAATAGCAAAAAAAGATCCTATAATCAAACTAGCTAAATATCCGAAACCAGCGCTTATGACAACCCAAAAGATTACTAATACTATTATAAAACGTTTCATATGGCCATAAACAAATTTTTCCCATTTGATTTTAAACATTGTATCATTTAGTTTATTTAGATAATTTTGAAAAAAGTAAAATATATTCATTTGATCACTCCTACCTTGTATTTATTATATCATAATATATAATATAATCGAGGTGTTTTTATGAAAATAATTATTTCGCCAAGTAAAACAATAACTATATCTAAATCAATTTATTTAAAAGATTCAAAAATCGTTTTTCCAGAAAAACATCAAAAAATCCTTTCTTTATTACAAATAATAAGTAAAGAACAGCTAAAAAAAATAATGAAAATAAACAAAAAACTATTGGATACAACATATGATAATATTCAAAATTATAATATGTTACCCACATTACAAGCATTTGAGGGATTTAATGGCCTTGTTTTTAAAGGTCTTAAAAGAGAAGAATATCAATTTTTAGAATATAACTATATTAAATCAAATATTGTTATTTTAGATGCTTTTTATGGCATTTTATTGCCAGGAAATGTGATTAAACCGTACCGTCTTGATATGAAAATGAAAATCGGAGTAGATTTATACTCATTTTGGGATGTAAATAAATACTTTGAAAATGAAATGATTATCAATCTTGCATCTAAAGAGTTTAGTAAGATGATAACTAGTAAAAATATAATAAATATTTGTTTTTTAGAACATATCAATAATGCTTATGTGAATAAAGCAACATACTCTAAACAAGCACGGGGACAGTTTTTAAATTTTTTAATTTCAAATCAAATTATCGACTTAGAATTAATGAAGAAATTTAATAAATCTAATTACTTATATAATCAAGCATTATCTAATGATTTAAACATTGTTTTTACAAGATGAATTTAAGATATTTTCATTCCTAGTTTTCATTTTATTGTTTTCATTTTTATTGCATTAAGATTGAATATAATGTAAAATAAATTAGCGTTAAAAAGGAGATATTAATATGAGTGAAAAAATCAATTATGATGCAGTTATAAAAAGACAAGAAAATATTCGTAATTTTTCAATTATAGCACATATTGATCATGGAAAATCCACTTTAGCAGATCGTATTTTAGAAATGACTCACGCTATTTCTGATAGAGAGATGAAATCACAATTATTAGATTCAATGGATATAGAACGTGAACGTGGAATTACTATTAAACTAAACGCGGTAGAATTAAAATATACTGCATTAAATAAAAAAGAATATATTTTACACTTAATAGATACACCAGGACATGTTGATTTCACATATGAAGTATCAAGAAGTTTAGCCGCGTGTGAAGGTGCTGTATTAGTTGTTGATGCAGCTCAAGGAATTGAGGCACAAACATTAGCTAATGTTTATTTAGCGCTAGATAATGATTTAGAAATATTACCAGTAATTAATAAAATTGATCTTCCAAGTGCGGAACCTGAAAAAGTTAAACAAGAGATTGAAGATGTCATTGGACTTGATGCTAGTGAAGCGGTATTTGCTAGTGCTAAAGAAGGAATAGGAATACAAGAAATTTTGGAACAAATAGTTACTCATATTCCATCACCTGTTGGGAATCCAAAAGCAGCATTAAAAGCTCTTATATTTGATTCCTATTTTGATACTTATAGGGGTATTATTCCAAGTATTAGAGTATTTGAAGGAGTAATTCGAAAGGGCGATAAAATACAAATGATGGCTACAAAAGCTATTTATGAAGTTATTGATGTTGGTGTATTTACTCCGAAAGAAGAAAAAAGAGATTATTTAGGGCCTGGTGATGTTGGATTTTTAACTGCCTCAATTAAAAATGTTGAAGATATAAGAGTAGGAGATACAGTTACATTAAATAATAGTCCTGCTAGTTCTCCATTAGCAGGTTATCGAACACTTAATCCGATGGTCTTTTGTGGTCTATTCCCAATTGATTCAGCTCAATATAATGACTTAAGAGAAGCATTAGGCAAATTAAAACTTAATGATGCTAGTTTAGTATATGAACCAGAAACATCACAAGCGTTAGGATTTGGTTTTAGAACTGGGTTTTTAGGATTATTACATATGGAAATTATCCAAGAACGAATTGAAAGAGAATTTAATATTCCATTAATTGCGACTAGTCCTAGTGTTATTTACAAAATCTATTTAACTGATAGAACAATGATAAAAATAGATAATCCTAGTGATTTACCTCCGATTCAAAAAATAGAAAAGATAGAGGAACCACTTGTTGTAGCTACTATCTTAACCCCTGAAGAATACGTAGGAAATATCATGGAATTATGTCAATATAAACGTGGAACATTTATTGATATGAAATATCTTGGGGAAACAAGAGTTCAATTAACATATCATATGCCATTACTAGAAATTGTTTATGATTTTTTTGATAAATTAAAATCTTATTCTAAAGGATATGCATCATTTGATTATGAGTTTTATGGCTATCAAGAAAGTAAACTTGTTAAAATGGATATTTTGTTAAATGGAGAAGTTGTTGATGCATTAAGTATTATTGTCTTTAACGATTTTGCTTATAGAAGAGGGAAAGCAATGACTGAGAAACTTAAAGAAATTATACCCAGACATATGTTCGAAGTTCCTGTCCAAGCTGCGATAAATTCTAAAATCATTGCACGAAGCACTATTAAAGCAATGCGTAAAAATGTTCTTGCAAAATGTTATGGTGGAGATATTACTCGGAAGAAAAAATTACTAGAGAAACAGAAAAAAGGTAAAAAGAAAATGAAAAGCATTGGAAGTGTTGAAATACCACAAGAGGCTTTTCTTACTGTTTTGAAATTAGATGATTAATAAAATAAGCTGAATTCATGGCTTATTTTTTATTAAATCCTAAATATGATTTATTTTTAATTATTATGTGATAAAATTAGATTGAGGTGTAGATTATGTTAACTGCATTATATATTCATATTCCTTTTTGTGATAAAATATGCACTTATTGCGATTTCCATAAAGAAATCGCATCTTTAGAGAAGAAAAAAAAATATCTTTATGCTCTAATTAAGGAATTGAAAAGTCATCATAATGAATATAACAATATATCTACTATTTATATTGGTGGTGGAACGCCATCAAGTTTATCTATTGATTTATTAAAACAACTCTTTAAAGCAATTGATTCAATAATCAATGTTTCTAAATTAACAGAATATACAATTGAAACAAATCCAAATGACATAACAATTGAATTAGCACAATTATTTAAATTGCATGGTATAACTAGAGTTAGTATTGGTGTTCAGACCTTTAATGATTCTCATTTAAAGTTTTTAGGAAGAACCCATACAAGAAATGATGTTGTAATGGCTATTAATAATTTAATATCTAGTGGTATTGATAATATTAATATTGATATGATGTTTTCGTTAGTTAATCAAACAATAAAAGAACTGGAAGATGATATAAAACAAGTAACAATACTTCCGATTAAACATATTTCATATTATTCATTAATTCTTGAAGAAAAGACTAAATTATATTATTTGTATAATCAAAAGAAAATAAGCATGAATGATGAGGATATTGAAGCAATAATGTATAATAAAGTGATAGATTCTCTATCGGAATTCGGATTTAATCAGTATGAAATAAGTAATTTTTCAAAACCTGGATATGAATCACTTCATAATCTTATTTATTGGAAAAACAAAGAATATCTAGGGCTTGGAAGTGGATCGCATTCTCTTTATAAAGGCAAACGATTTTCTAATATTAGAAATGTTAGAAAGTATACTGAAAGTATTGTTAATACAGGTTATTCGTTAAAAGAAGAACATGTTATTGAACCTTTAAGAGAAGAGTTAATAATGGGATTAAGATTAATTCAAGGTGTTAATATATCTGAAATTAATTCAAAATACAATATTAATTTATTACTTTTATATCCAAAAATAAACGAGTATATTGATAACAAACTATTAAGGCTGAAAAACAATCAACTATATTTCACTAGAAAAGGATTAATGCTAGGAAATATTGTGTTTTCAATATTTTAGGTGGTAATATTATGTTAATAAGATTATTGAAAGAATACGAATATTATTTAAAAATCACTAAAGGACTTAGTACTAATTCTATAAATTCATATATTTCAGATTTAGTAGAATATGTAGAGTTTTTAATTAAAAATTATGGAATTAAAGATCCTGATAAAATTACAAAACAACACATTCGTAACTTTATTGCGAGATTGAAAAGAAAACATGATATAGCATCTACTATTTCTCGTAAAATGAGCGCTATTAGATCTTTTCATAAATATCTCTTACTTGAAAAAATAGTTTATAATAATGTTACTCTAGGGATTAGTCTACCAAAAAAAGAACAAAGACTACCACAAATTTTATCTGTAGAAGAGGTTGACGCTTTAATGAATGCGGCTGATGGAGACAAACCACTACAATTAAGAAATCGTGCAATGTTAGAACTTCTTTATGGTAGTGGTCTTAGAATTACAGAATTAATAAATATTAGATTAGGTGATTTACATCTAAACATGGGGTTTTTAAATATTCTTGGAAAAGGAAATAAAGAAAGAATAGTTCCAATTGGAGAAGAAGGAAGGTACGCTTTAAAAAAGTATCTTGATAAGGGAAGGCCCTTACTAAAAAAAATATCTGGTGATATTGTTTTTGTAAATAATAGTGGCTCCTCAATTAGCCGTGTTGGATTTTATAAAACATTAAAGAAATTAACAATAATGGCAGGAATAACTAAAGACGTTAGTCCTCACACTTTAAGACACAGTTTTGCGTCACATTTACTTGAAAATGGAGTTAATCTTAGAATGGTACAAGAATTATTGGGACATGAGGATATTTCGACAACACAAGTTTATACTCATATTAGTAAGAAACATTTAAAAGAAGTTTACGAGGAATTTCATCCTCGTTCAAAGAAAGAGGAGGAAGTATAATGTATAAAAGAATATTTTTAATAGTAATTGATAGCGTTGGAGCAGGTGAAATGCCTGATTCAGAATCTTATGGAGATAAAGGAGCTAATACAATCAAGCATATTAGTGAGGCAACAAATGGTATTTCATTACCAAATATGCAAAAACTTGGTTATGGTAATATTACTGATATTATTGGTGTTCCTAAAAATCCTAATCCAATAGGTTATTCATCAAAATTAGCAGAAATGAGTCTTGGAAAAGATACAATGACAGGACATTGGGAAATTATGGGACTAAAAATTGTAGAGCCATTTATTACTTTTACAGAAACAGGATTTCCAAAAGAACTAATTTCGGAATTAGAAAAAAGAACAGGAAGAAAAATTGTTGGTAACAAAGCAAGTAGTGGTACTGTAATTTTAGATGAACTTGGTGAACATCAAATGAAAACTGGTGACTTAATTGTTTATACATCAGCTGATTCAGTTTTACAAATCGCAGCCCATGAAGAAATAATTAGTGTTGAAGAATTATATAAAGACTGTGAGATAGCTCGTGAATTAACAATGAAAGAAGAATGGAAAGTCGGTCGTATTATCGCAAGACCCTATTTAGGAAGTAAAAAAGGTGATTTTAAAAGAACAGCTAATCGACATGATTATGCTTTAAAACCATTTGAAGATACTGCATTAGTTTATTTAAAAGAAGTGGGTTATGATGTTGTTTCATTTGGTAAAATTGTTGATATTTATGATTCAGAAGGAATTACTGAATATTATAAACAAAAATCAAATAAAGATGGTATGGAACAATATATTAAATATACCGATAATGATTTTACAGGATTGGCATATATTAATTTAGTTGATTTTGATGCTTTATATGGTCATAGAAGAAATCCAAAGGGTTATAAAGAGTGTTTAGAAGAGTTTGATGCTCAACTTGGAGAACTAATGGAAAAAATGAGCAAAGATGATTTGATTATGATTACAGCAGATCATGGAAATGATCCAACATTTCCTGGATCTGATCATACAAGAGAATTCGTTCCTCTATTAGTGTACTCACCAGGGTTAAAAGGTGGAGAAATTCCAACAAGAGAAACATTTGCTGATATAGGAGCAACAATTACTGATAATTTTAAAGTCAAAAAAGCTAGATATGGTACTAGTTTCTTAAAAGACCTTAAATAATGAATATAGAACTACTTGATGAAAATAGTAATAAATATTTTTACAAAAAAATATTTAAAATAGGGGCTCCAATCGCTTTAGCACAACTAATGGCTAGTTTATTAAGTATTATTGATATGTTTATGGTATCAAATTTAGGATCTCTTGCTGTTGACGCTGTAGGTGTAGGAGCACAATTTGCATTTCTATTATTTATGATTGTTTTTGGTTTTTTTACAGGGCTTGCTATATTTATTGCTCAATATTGGGGAAGTAAAGAAATAAATAATATTCATAAAGTATTTATTATATCATTAATTATTGGAACAATAATATCCTTGATTTTCTTCGTTATTGCTGTTTTCTTTCCCAATAATTTAATTGGTTTATTTGATCATTATGATACAGAAATGAAAAGTACATTATTTAGAAACTTTGGTACGGATTATTTAAAAATAGCAGGATTTGCTTATTTTTCAATGACTGCATCTTTTGCTATTGGTATTTTAATGCGAAGTGTTGAAAAAGTTGTATATCCTCAAATTGTTTCAATAGGAACTGTTGGATTAAATACATTTCTTAACTATTTATTAATCAATGGTAATTGGGGTTTTCCCGTATTAGGTGTTAAAGGTGCAGCTATTGCGACAACAACTTCTAGTGTGGTAGGTGCTTTATTCTTAATAGGATATCTTATATTCTCTAAAGAAGAAGTCTTAAGAATTAAATTTAATGAGATTAAAAATATAACAAAACATTTTGTTGCAAAATTATTTAAAAAAGCTTTACCAGTAGTCTTTAATGAAACAATGTGGGGGTTAGGGATGAGTTTTTATTTAATAGCTTTTGCATTTAAAGGAGAGAATTTATCAAGTATAATTATTAGTAATAGTGTGATGGGATTATTTTGGGCATTTATGTCAGGATTAAGTAGTTCTTGCGCTATTATGATTGGTAAAAAATTAGGAGAGAATAATTTAGAACTTTCTAAAAAATGGGGAATTAAGTTTACTAAACTTTCATTCATAGTCGGCATATTTTTAGGAATTATGTTGTTTTTCCTAAGTAATCCAATTTCACAGTTGTTTAGTAATTTGACTACTGATGTTCAAGAAAGTATGGCGATGATATTAAAAGTATTTTCATTCTATATTACTGTTAAATTTGTTAACGTTATTCAAATAGTAGGAACATTACGAGCAGGAGGGGATACATTTTATTCATTATTAGCGGAGGTATTACCTCTGTGGCTAATTGGCGTTCCTCTTGCATTTGTTTTAAGTATATATAGTGAATTACCATTGTACTTAATTGTCGCAATTGTTAATGTTGAAGAAATCGTAAAATTAGTACTATTGTTATTAAGATTTTTTACGTTTAAATGGGTTAAAAACCTAACAATAGAAACAATATAAATCTTTTATTTAGTATGTATTTGTACATTTTTTAACTTTGAATATCTAAGAAGATTATAGAACCTAAAAAAACATCACTCCATATGAAGTGATGTTTTTATAAACTATTAAGTAATTTCTTGTAATTGTTTTGAATTTCATTGCGTGTTTTTTTAAGTTTTTTGTTATAGTCTTTTGTTAATTCTTTTTTCTTAACATTTAATCCTTTTGAAGTAAATTTAATGTATTTTTTGTATGATTTAAATGTTTGCTTACTTATAATATTAGTTTCCTTTAATAATTTTTCATGTTTTTTTAGTCTCACAGATTTAAAATTGCTAATATTCTCAATATAGGTTTTATGTTTGTTTGTTTCATTTTTAAATAGGATAGTATAGTCTTGTTCAATGTCTGTTGCGTTTCGATATTTACTATTTTTAAATAAATTAGCCTCTAAATTCTTAATTTCAAATTTGTTTGATTCCTTTACTTTATCAAGTTCAGTTTTAATTAACTGAAGCGCTTTAGCCTTTTCTAATTCAAGTTGTTCAATTAATCCTTTATGTTCAGCTATTTTCTGTTTTTTTAATTTTCTTTGTTCATCAACAAACTCACTAGATTCTTTACTATTAGTAAGTTTTTCTAATTTTTCTTTTGTTTTAGCAATTTTCTCTATTGGTCCAGAAATTTTATCTTTGTAAAGCGTTTCAGCTTCTAAAATTGCTTTTTCAAGACGTGCAGTTGCACTGGAAATAGCGGTATTGTTAAGAACAGGCATGATACCTTTTGTTTCTTCTGTTTGGTCAGTTTCTTTAATTAAATTATATTTTTGTTCTGTTTTGTCATAAAGAATTTTAAATGAGTCTATTGTTTGAGTTTTTAAAGCTAATGCATCATTAATTGCCTCTTTTGCACGATTATCTGCTTCTTCAATAATTTTTACGTAACGAATTATATCAGGATCCTCATTTTCAACCTTTTCTATTTGTTTAATCATTGCGTTAGCTTTTGCATTTAATGTTTCTATTTTATTGTTAATTTCTTTATTATCTCTATGATCAGTAAAGAGAAGAAGTTTGTAATTTAAATCTTCAAGTTTATCATCTAATTCTTTTTTTATTTTCCCTTTTTCATAATCGTATTTTTGTCGGTAATGATTTATTTTTTTATTAGCATATTGTAATTCTTGAGCATGAGTTAAATTAATACTTTCAATTCTTATTTCGGTTTCACTTTCGGTACATTTCATTTGTTGCGAGGCAAATAATAATTGATTTTTAAGAGTAGTCTTAATAAAAGCATCATTAACTTTTACACCTAAATTAATTCTTTCGATTTGTTCTTCAGCTAAATTTCTTTCGTTTTCATATAGTGATTTAACTTTAATAAGTTGAAGATCTCTTTCTTTGTTAGCAATGTTGATCAATGATTCTAAATAGATTATTTCTGAATTAGCTTCCTCTTTAAGTTTTTCATTCTTAATTAGAGTTTCGTTACGCATTTTTAAAATTAGTTTATCAATATCCATTAGTTCTTGATCTAGTTTTATTAATTCGATACTTTTTTTGACTTGGAATTCTTGTTCAATTTTTATAATACTGTGATTATTGATATTTTCTTTTAGAACAATTAATCTTGAATTTTCAACTGTTTTTAAATCAAGTAATAATTCTTTAAATGAAATAATTAAAGATTGTTCAAGAAGCTCATTATCTTTCATTATTTGCAATTCCACAAGGCGTAACTCCAGTTTAAGATTATATATTTTCTTACTTAATAATATTTTAGTATCCAGAAAATCTTTCAAGTTTAACATTCTTTGTTTGTTTATGTCAGCATCTTTTTGTAATGAAGAAAAATCAGATTTAATTTTATAAAGAATCTTAGCTTCTTTATATTTTATGCTTTCTAAAATCATCGCATATTCAATTTTATTTAAATCTGTTATATATTTTAGTTCAAGTGTTTGAAGCTGATTAATAGATTTAGCATGTGTCTTTTTGGTAATCATTGAAAGTTCTTTAGAAAGTTTATTTCCAACCTTTAAAGACATTGATTTTTCTATTTTATCAAATTGTTTCATTAACTTTCTAGCGGTGGATATATTATTATTCTTTTCCGCATAGATTATCTTTAGTCTTGTATTTTTTAGTTTTTCATTTATTAAATCTTGTTCGACTCTTTCTCGTTCAATAAGTTTAATGTTTTCGGTTTCGAGTTTTTTACTTATAGATTTTTCATAATCAAAATAATTCCTATTTATTTCATCTTTTTTAGTTATATAAGACACCTTAATATTTTCTAAATCTTTATTTAGTTTGGTTATTGCCTCTTCATGATCGAATCGAATTTTTTCATTTATATTTGAGTCATCATCAATATCAGTAAAAATAGAAGTAGACGTATTAATAATTGATGAACATGTTTCTAAATTGGTATTTATATAATTACTAAATTCATTCTCTAATTTAATAATATTATCTGATAAATCTTTTCTTTTTTCTAATTGAGTATAAATATATTCACTTTTTTGATTGAAGAGTTCATCCATTAAACTGATTATTTCTTTTGTTATCTTAAGTTGCTTATTGAAAAGAAGAGTATTACTATTTAAAAGGCTATCACGAAATTTTTCTTCGTAGATATTTAATTTTTGAATTGAAAAAATTAAATCTTTATAAATAATATCAAGATTATCCAATCTGTCAGGTGTTTTGTCATTATCAAAAAAACGAATTTCTTGACGTGCTGAAAATATTTTATTTTCAGCATCGATCATTTCATTTAATTGTTGAATCACAGTTTCGCGATCAACTAAATCAATAGATTGATTCAAATTTAAAATCTGTTCGTCTAATTCCGCTAATTTTAATTTTGTTTTGGTAATTCTTTGATCATTTTTCTCTTTGATTTCAAGATTAGCTTTTAATACTTGATTAACAAGGTTTTTTAATAGTTTTGACTCGGATGCGATATCATTTTCAATTATAAGTGAAATATCACGATTTGCCTTGGAAATGACTTTTGGTAAATTGCTGTTAAAGATTTTCGCCATAGTAATCCTCCCTTCTATGTTATTTTAGTGTTGATTTGGATAAGATTTCTTTTTACAATTTCATGTTTTTTACTTCCTAATTCAAATAATGCATTAGCAAAAGCAATGTTATTTTCGGAAATAATAACATTCGATGAGTCCAATAAACTTCTATAGTTATCACCTATAACTTTATATTTTTCTAAATAAGTATTTAAATTATAAATCAACTGTTCATAACCTTCTTGGAAGGCTGTATATAAATTATTTTCCAATGATTGAGTAATATTAGCATGAGTTTCAGTCAGAAATTGTAATCGTTTTGTTTTAATTAAAATCTCTTCCTCAATAGCTTTTTGTGCAATACCAATTGATTCTTCTGATTTGGGATGAATTGTGTATATGTTATTTTCAAAATGTTTTGTTTTATCTAAGAGTCTTTGATTTAAAAGTTTTAAGTAATTTTCAGAATCACTTTTTAGAGTTTTAATTTTTTTATTGTTTTCATTAATGTTTGAGAAATTTACATTTTCTGATTTAACATTTGCATCATTAAAACGAGAATTAGCTGTTTCAAGAGCAATATTATAAATTTTTTCTTCATAAGCATATATTTTCTTTGCTTCTTGATCTTTTTTATGTAATTGTTCTAATGTGGTTTTATATACTTTTTCTAAATCTGATTTACGAATGTCTAACAACTCAATTTGTTTTATAATTTCTTTTTCTTCAGAGTCTTCAATTAATCTTAATTGCTCTTTTTTAATAGTAATGAGTTTATTGCTCTTGTCTTTTATTTCATTAATTTCATCTGTTGATTTTTGGCTCATTTGAGAAATTTTATCTTTAAAATCATTAATTTGTATTTCTAATTTCTCTAAATTAACTCGGCGTTCTTCTTCATGTTTTTCAATATTAATAGTTAAAAACTCATTTAATTGTTTTAATTTTTGCATTTTTTCATCATTAACAAGTTTCTTTGCTTTTTTAGCATTAGTTTCAGCATTTGAAATTATTGCTTTATTTGTTTTTGTAAGTGGAGAATAAAGAACTGTGATTTCGTCTAATATGTTCTTTTGAAGTATTTTAAGCGATGTAAAAGTAGAATCGTAAATATTGATGATTATTTCTCTTAAGATTTCAATATCATCGGTTTTTTGTTTAGAAAATTTAGATATATTACTATTTATTTTATTTTTTAAAATTAATATTTTTTCGGTTTTTGAAGAATCTAGGATATTTAACTGTTTTTTAAGTTCGAGTTCATTTTTAGTTAATTGTTTTTTAAGTTTTTTAATTCTGTTTTGGTCAATAGAAGAAGCTATTCTATTTAAAATTGATCTTTTTTCAAGTTCTTTCATAAATGACAAAGCTTCTTTTAATGAATTATAAAGATTGTTAATGTATTTTGAAGTTTCCTCATGAATTAGCATATTACTGGAAACGAATTCTTTAATTTGATTGACAGTTAGACTTTCTTCAAACAATTTTTTAGTATTCTTATTAATGAAATCAGAATAAATTGAATTATTTGTATTCAATTTATTTATTCTTTCATTAATAATACTTTCAGATTTAAGAACATTTAGAGAAAGCTCTTTAGTTTCGCGTTCAAGTGCGATATCAATATTAGAATACTTGATATTAGCTTCATTAATAACATTATCCTTTTTCTTATTTACTTCAATTGTCTCCTTAGAAATTGCTAAATCAACATTAGAAGAGAAGGTATCTTTTTCATAAACCAAGCGACTGACTTGTTCATCTTGTTTTAATAAATCTTCTTCTAAACGTTTATTGATAACCTCAATCTTATAATTTGTTTCGGTTTCAATATTTTTAATATCATTATTTAATTTTTTAGATAATAAAATATCGTCTTTTTGAACCTCAAAACGAACAATCTCTTTTTCAAAATCTAAAATTTCTAATTTAGTTTCATAATCACTTTCAAGTACATTTCCTTCTAATTTAGTACTATTAAGACGTAATTTGTATATTTCAGTTGCTTTATTATATTTCAATTTCGCTTTTTCTATTGCTTTATCTAAAATCTCTTTATTTTTTACGTTTGTAATTTCTTTATTATTTTCTGACATTAAACTTTTCATATTTGTTTCTTTAATTAAAATCCTTGTTTGTAATTCATTATTTAAAATATTTATCTCATATTCTTGTTTGGCATATTTAATATTATATCTTTCTTTAATTTCGGTAACTTCAATATTTTCACGCAGTTTATTTACTTCGATTTCTTTTAACGGTTCAGAAGTATCAAGGTATTTATTAATTTCGTCTATTTCTTGATTGATGACTGTTAATTGCTCGATTGATGATTTATTAAGCGAAAGAAGACTTTGTTTGAAGCCATCAAATAAATCAGTATATTTACGGATAAACTCTGTTTTAAGATGTTCATGTTGAACTAAATAATCATTATTTGCTCGTTCAAATACATTTAATTCTGTTTTTGTTTTAATATTAATATTTTTAAAATAATCACCAGTATCTTTGATCTCAACTTGATCATTCAATAAAAATATTTCCAATTTTTCTAAGTTACTAATTTCGTTAACTAAAGTAGTACGTAATAAATCAATTTCATTTTCTAATAATAAAATTCTTTCATTTAAAACAGATTCTTCATATTTTTTAGAAGTATATGCGCGCAAATTAAATAAATCAATTTTCATTTTTATTGTTTTTCTGCTGTTTTTTGACTTGTTTTTTTGTGTTTCTTCTTCGATGTTATTCAGTTTATTAAGATTAACTTGTAAATCTTTATCAATAATAATTTTTCTATCTTCAAACTCTGATTTTATAAATTCAATTTGTTGTTCGATTTTAGAAATATACTTTGTAAAACGTGTTTCGTATTTTTTTTGAAGGATTTCAACATTATCTCTTATACCTTTTACTTTAATATTAGAGTCTTTCTTGATTTTCTGTATTTCATTATTAAGACTTATTTCTGTTTCATGTAATTTTGTTTCACTTTGAGCATTTTCTGCCTTCTTAATTTCAATATATTTGTCAAGTTTTAAAGCGATTTCAGTATCTAATAATGATTTTACACTATCAATTTCGATAAGTTTTGCATTTAAAAGCTTTGAATATTTTTCAATTTGATCAATATGAATTTTATGATTGTTTTCATAATTATTTGTATATATTTCGAGTTTTTCAATATAAGATTTCACGTTTTCTTGATATTTTTGTTGAACAGCTTTAATATCAGCCATTTCACCTACTTTTAACTCTTGAATTACTTGTTTAACATCTGCGATTTTTGAATCAACAATTTCTGTTTCAGTAATTTTATATATGTTAAAATCATTTTTGAATCGTTGATCTTTAGAACGTAATTTGATTAGTTTATTTTCAACAGCTTTTTCTATTCTTTGGTCTTTAATAATTGCTTTCTCAACTAATAATTGAAGTTTTTCTTTAGACTTTTTTTCTTTTGCTAAAAAGTCTTTGTGTGATTTCAAAGACTTAGTTTCATGATTCTTGTTTAATTTTATTATTTTTTTCTTTATAGGCGCAATATTAGAAATATATTCGAGTTCAATATCATAAGAAGCTATATCAAAACTATTTAAATTATTCATTTTCAAATTTATGCACCTCCTAAATGTTCTAATTCAGCCATTTCTTGTCATAATTTTATCATATTTAAATCTTTTTTACAATAATAAAATACTTAATAACGATATTTAAAAAAATGATTTTGTAAAAATTACTGTTTATTGTATAATTTTAATGAGGTGACCTAATGGAAACAAAAATTTTTACAAATGAAATTCTTGAAGAAGATATCGAAATTTTATCTTTAAGACCTAAATATTTAAAAGAGTATATTGGGCAAACAAAAGTTAAGGAAATGATGGATATTTTTATTAGAGCTGCCAAGAATAGAAATGAATCATTAGATCACGTTCTTTTATATGGCCCACCAGGACTTGGTAAAACTACATTAGCTAATATAATAGCCAATGAAATCGGAGTTAACATAAAAGTTACAAGTGGACCTTCAATTGAAAGAAGCGGGGATTTAGCGGTTATTTTAACAAGCTTAACCCCAGGTGATATTTTATTCATTGATGAGATCCATAGATTGCCTAGAATTGTTGAAGAAATTTTATATCCAGCAATGGAAGATTTTGTAATTGATATTATTGTTGGAAGAGATACAACAAGTAAATCTATTAGAGTTGATTTACCACCTTTTACCTTAGTAGGAGCAACTACAAGATTTGGTGATTTAAGTTCTCCATTAAGGGATAGATTCGGTGTTGTTCATAAATTAGAATATTACAGTACTAATGAACTTAAAGAGATTTGTAAAAGAACTGCAAAAATATTTGAATGTGAAATTCATGAAGATGCCTTATATGAGATAGCTAGAAGAAGCCGTGGTACGCCAAGAATAACTAACCGATTATTTAGAAGAGTAAGAGATTTTGCGGATGTTCTAAATGATGGTGTTATTAGTATGGATATATGCAAACTAGCCTTAGAAAAATTACATATAGATGAAATAGGATTGGACTCTAAAGATTATGATTATTTACTTGGAATTATTGAAAAATTCGATGGTGGTCCTGTCGGGGTTGAAAGTTTAGCTGCTTCAATTGGAGAAGAATCAACAACTATAGAAGATGTCTACGAACCTTATTTATTACAAATAGGATTTATTAAACGTACACAAAGAGGTAGAGTAGCTACTGAAAAAGCATATAAACATTTAAAAAAGACGCATAATACGAGGTTGTTTTAATGAAAGTAAATGATTTTAATTTTAATTTACCACAAGAACTAATAGCTCAGACACCACTTAAAGATAGAAGTGCTTCAAGGCTTTTAGTTTTAAATAAAAATACTGGGAAAATTAAACATGATCAATTTTCAAATTTATTAAATTATTTAAACGAAGGTGATGTTCTTGTTTTAAATAATACATCAGTTTTACCAGCTAGATTATTTGGTATAAAAGAAGATACTTTAGCTGCGATTGAAATATTATTATTAAAACAAAAAGAAGAAAACATCTGGGAATGTTTAGTAAAAAAAGCAAAAAAAATAAAAATTGGTACGGTAGTTAATTTCGGAGAGGGAACTCTTAAAGCAAAATGCATAAAAGTATATGATGAAGGTATACGAGATTTTGAAATGATTTACTCAGGTGTGTTTTATAAAATTCTTGATGAATTAGGTGAGATGCCATTACCTCCGTATATTCATGAAAAACTAATTGATCAAAATAGATATCAAACGGTCTATAATAAATATAAAGGTAGTGCGGCAGCTCCAACTGCCGGATTACATTTCACTAAATCTTTAATCCAAAAAATCGTAGAGAAAAAGATTCAAATCGCTTATGTCACTCTTCATGTTGGATTAGGAACATTTAGACCTGTTCAAGTAGACACAGTAGAAGAACATCATATGCATTCAGAATTTTATCAAATGTCAGAAGAATGTGCAAAAATTTTAAATAATGCTAAAAAAGAAAATAGAAGGATAATCGCTGTAGGAACAACTTCTCTAAGAACCTTAGAAACAATATACAGAGATTATAATATTTTTAAAGAAACAAATGGCTGGAGTGATATATTTATATTTCCAGGTTTTAAATTCAGAGCTATTGATGCTCTAATTACTAATTTTCATTTACCAAAGTCGACATTATTAATGCTTGTGAGCGCTTTAGCAGGGAAAGAAAACATAATGAATGCTTATAATGAAGCAATTAAACAAAAATATAGATTTTTCAGTTTTGGAGATAGTATGTTCATAAACGAGAACTAAATCAAGACTACAAAGTAAAAAAAACAGACGCAAAATGTGTCTGTTTTTATTGATTATTATTATTGACTAGGTTTAATTAATTTGATAATAATGATAATCCAACCAATTATTGGTAAAAACCACCAAAAATAATTCCAACCACTATTATTTGTGTCA
>Ga0190303_1000285_pt1 | contig 20840 bp, 18 predicted proteins | sample 48700701_MG_FD_161672 | JGI IMG/M metagenome (GOLD analysis project Ga0190303, IMG submission 161672) | Hydrothermal vent sediment bacterial communities from Southern Trench, Guaymas Basin, Mexico - 4870-07-0-1_MG | ecosystem: Environmental > Aquatic > Marine > Hydrothermal vents > Sediment ... | reverse complement strand
TTTAAAGTGTTCACTAAACGCTAGAAGGTTCTGTCCTTGAAAAATATCCATTATTTCCTTATTTTATTGACTCCTAATATATGAAATTAACTACTGACCTCAATTTAACTTTTTTCATTTTATCACCATCATTCTTTAATATATAGGTGTATTCATTCTTATGAACCTTATTAAGGTTATTGATGTTTAATGAATTATTGGATGAGTTGTATGTAATTTTTATTGGTTTAATTGCATTTGATCCTGAGTTTTCAAATTTTGCTTTTAAACCCTTTCCTTTGCCGTCAATTTTAATAGCTATAATCTCATTTTTAGAATTTCTTTTTATTCCTTTAAAATTAAGTGTAATACCAAATTCCTTTTTAAAATTAGCGCTTGTTTGCTTTAAATTTTCATTAGTAGAGTTTTTGTCAATAATTAGGTCAGCCACAGTAGTGTTTACTTCATCAATTTTAACTAGCTTTTTTTCTTGAGCAACAGTTTCCATGTTGAATGAAAGTACAAAGGCTATTAGTAGTGGTAATAACAATGCGTATTTCCACTGGTTTTTATTTTGAGATCGGTTTTTGTTTAACATAAGTATTCGCTTTTTGATTAATGAATTGTAAAAATTATTTGTTATTTCTGTACAGTGATTAGCTCCGCAGGTTTTTAATAATGTGAATTGATATAATTTGTTGTTATTGGCTTTTTCTAAAGCATCAGCATCAGCTAAAAATTCTAAATTTTGTTGCACTGCTTTTTTGTACAACCAAACAAATGGGTTAAACCATAGTGTAATTACCAATAAATGTGCTAAAAGTGTATCAATAGAATGCCATTGTTGCACATGTGCCTTTTCATGATTAATTATTTGTTTTAGTTCTTCAATAGAAAATTGAGATTTGTTGTAAATAATAATGTTAAAAAATGAAAAAGGGGAAATGTTTTTTGAGGTATTAACAAAATAAAATCGACCCTTTTTTATAAGTTGATGTTTAGATAATAAGAAACCTAATGAAATTAATTGAGCCAAAAGCTTAATACTAAAAAATGCAACACCAATTAAATAGGTGTACATCAAAATTTGTATCCAATTAATAGATTGTTCTGCAATGTTTTGTGATGTTATTTCCTTATAGTCAGCTAAATTAAGTTGTGAAACAACGGTCTCAATATAAACAGGGATTTCAATTAGGGGAATTGTTAAAACAATTAATAAACCAACTATAAAATAAGTTCTAATCGATTTAAAAAATGTTTCATTTTTTAAAAATAGCATATAAAATAGAAATAATAGAATTACAATTCCACTAGCTTTTAATAAATAATTATGGATTATTTATTTTTTTTATTTTCAATTAGTTTAATAATTTCACGTAGCTCATCTGCACTAATTTTTTCTTCTTTTGCAAAAAATGAAACTACATTTTTATAAGAATCTTCAAAATAATTTTGAATGGCGTTAGAAAAATATAATTTGCTATAGTCTTCTTTTAAAATTACAGGGTAGTATCTATGCGTATTCCCAAAAGCTTCGTGTTTAATAAATCCTTTGTCTTCCATTTTTCTTATTGCTGTAGAAACTGTATTGTAATGTGGTTTTGGTTTTGGTAATTCTGCAACCACTTCTTTTACAAAAGCTTTTTTAAGTTTCCATAAAACTTGCATTATTTCTTCTTCTTTAGTTGTAAGTTTTTCCATTTAAAATTGTTTATTTGGGCGTTCCGTTTCGTTTCACTCACGTCAGGCTTTCCGCTGTATCTTTTTATAAAAAAAATAAAAAGGATGTCGCTTCAATTCTTAACGCATTACAAACTTAAACTATTTTTATAGTTACATAACTATAAAAATAGTTATTTAACAAAATTTTAAGGCAATCTAAATTTTAGGAGAGATGTAAATAAGCTATTAATTCTATTATATTTGCAAAAAACATATTTTATGAATTTACTATTAATTGTAATTGGATTGGTATTATTGATTTTAGGAGGGAATTGGCTGCTAAAATCAGCAATCGGGCTTTCATTGCGATTAAACATTCCTAAAATTGTAATTGGAATGACAGTTGTTTCATTTGCAACATCAGCTCCTGAGCTTATAGTAAGTATAAAATCGGCTTTAGAAAATCATGCAGACATTGCTTTTGGAAATGTAATAGGTTCAAACATTGCCAATTTAGGATTGGTCTTGGGAATTACAATTTTAATTTCAACCATAAGTGTTGAAAAAAGTTTTTATAAAACAGATTGGCCAGTAATGATAATTTCTTCTTTATTATTATATGGTTTTATTGCTTTTGATGGTGTTTTACAACGATACGAAGGAATTATTTTATTTTCTTTTTTAATCATATTCTTAATCTATCTATTAAGATTTCAAAAAATAGCAGTTGTAGATGAAATGCCAGAAGATGATGAGGAATTACCATTACATAAAATAGTATTGTTTTTGGCTCTTGGAGGAGTGGCGCTTTGGGGAGGCTCAGAATTGTTAATTGATGGCGCTGTTGGTATGGCTAAAAACTTTAATGTTAGCGAGCGTGTAATTGGTATCACCATTGTATCTGTGGGAACAAGTATCCCTGAGTTATCAGCTTCAATTATTGCTATTTTGAAAAAAGAAAAAGCAATTTCTTTAGGGAATTTAATTGGCTCAAATGTGTTTAACATTTTAGCGGTACTAGGAATAACATCTATAATTACACCAATTACTATTACAGATCAAGGGTTATTAGGAAATGATATTTTTTGGATGTTAGGTGTTTCATTATTAATATTGCCTCTTGTTTTTGCACCTGCTAAAATGAAGCTAAGTTGGAAAGAGGGTTTGATATTACTTACATTATATTTAGTATTTATTATACGAATGTTTAACTAATTTAGTTACATAAAAAAACACCGCAATTGCGGTGTTTTTTATGTTTATAAAAGTTATATAAAATTATAATTTAGCTGAATTTACAGTTTTAATAATTCTACTTGCAACTTTATAAGGGTCAGCATTTGAAGCGGGTCTACGATCTTCTAACCAACCTTTCCATCCTTTTTCAACAGTAATAATTGGAATACGTATTGAAGCACCTCTATCAGAAACTCCGTAGCTAAAATCTTTAACGTGTGCTGTTTCATGTAAACCAGTTAAACGCTCATCATTGTATGCTCCGTAAACACCAATGTGTTCGTCAGTTACAGGTCTAAAAGCTTCACATATTTTATTGTAAATTTCTTCAGATCCACAAGTTCTTAAAATAGTGTTAGAAAAGTTTGCGTGCATACCAGAACCATTCCAATCACCTTTAACAGGTTTTGGGTGTAATTCAATATAGTAATTGTATTTTTCTGATAATCTGTTTAATAAATAGCGTGCAATCCATATTTCATCACCTGCAGTTTTTGCGCTTTGTGCAAAACATTGAAATTCCCATTGTCCGGGAGCAACTTCTTGGTTAATTCCTTCAAAGTTAAGGCCAGCGTCAATACAAAGGTCAGCATGTTCTTCAACAAAATCTCTTCCCCAAGTATATCTACCACCAACTGAACAGTAATATTTACCTTGTGGGCCAGGGAATCCTCCACGTGGAAATCCTAAAGGTAAATCAGTTTTTGAATCCATTAAAAAATATTCTTGTTCAAATCCAAACCAGAAATCATTATCATCATCGTCAATCGTAGCTCTGTGATTTGATTCGTGTGGTGTTCCGTCAGCATTTAAAACTTCACTCATTACCAAGTATCCATTTCTTCTTGAAGGATCTGGGTATATAGCTACCGGTTTTAATAAACAGTCAGAGTTTCCTCCTTCGGCTTGTTCTGTAGACGATCCGTCAAAAGACCAAACAGCACAATCTTCTAAATTACCGCTAAAATCATTTTCAACTTTTGTTTTACTTCTTAATTCTTGAGTTGGTTGATGTCCGTCTAACCAAATGTACTCCAATTTTGATTTACTCATGCTAAGTTATTTTTTAATTCAATACAAAAAATTCTGAACAAAAATAGATATTTATAAAATACAATAAAAATATAAGGGGTAAAAAAGTGTAAAATGATATAATTTTTATAGATACCCTATTTTTTTACGGGGTTATCAAATAAAAATTAAAAAAAATATGTAAAAATGACAAATAAAATATTTTAAATTTTGTGTATATTCGTTATATATTAAAAAAAAGAGAATGGCAATACTAAGATTTAAGGCAATTCAAACAGCACATGATAGAAAACCTATTGAAGTAAGTGAAATTTCAAAAAGGTCAGAAATATTTGGTAAAAATGTATTTAGTGAAAATGCAATGCGACAATATTTAACTAAAGATGCTTTTAATGGAGTGATGAGTGCTATTGACCATGGTACTAAAATTGATCGTAAAATTGCTGATCAAGTAGCCTCGTCAATGAAAGAATGGGCATTATCTAAAGGTGTTACGCATTATACGCATTGGTTTCAGCCGTTAACTGGCGCAACAGCTGAAAAGCATGATGCATTTTTTGAAACTATTGATGGAGCAATGGCAATTGAAAAATTTGGAGGAAGCCAATTAGTTCAACAAGAGCCAGATGCTTCTAGTTTTCCAAGTGGCGGAATTAGAAATACATTTGAAGCTCGTGGTTATACAGCTTGGGATCCTACCTCACCAGCTTTTATATATGGTACAACTTTAAGTATACCAACAATATTTGTAGCCTATACTGGCGAAGCATTAGATAATAAAACACCTTTATTAAGAGCACTTCATGCGGTTGATGATGCAGCAACAGCTGTTTGTAAATATTTTGATAAGAATGTTAAAAAAGTTACCTCATCATTAGGGTGGGAGCAAGAATATTTTTTAATTGATAAAGCTCTGGCTGATAGTAGACCAGATATTACATTAACAGGAAGAACATTGTTAGGTCATTCTTCAGCAAAGGGGCAACAATTGGATGATCATTATTTTGGTTCAATCCCAACTAGGGCTTTAAATTTTATGAGAGATTTAGAAACGGAGTGTATATTATTAGGTATTCCTGTAAAAACACGTCATAATGAAGTAGCTCCTAATCAGTTTGAATTAGCACCTATATATGAAGAGTGTAACTTAGCCGTTGATCATAATTCGTTGTTAATGGATATGATGAGAAAGATTGCAGATAGACATCATTTTAGGGTATTGTTGCACGAAAAACCATTTGAAGGTGTAAATGGATCGGGGAAACATAATAATTGGTCACTTTCAACTAACACAGGTGTAAATTTATTAGGACCAGGGAAAACCCCAATGAGTAATCTTCAGTTTCTAACGTTTTTTATTAATACAATAAAAGCGGTTAACGATAACGAAGAATTGTTAAGAGCTGTAATAGCATCTGCAAGCAATGATCATAGACTTGGGGCAAATGAAGCGCCCCCAGCCATAATTTCAATTTTTATAGGTGCTCAATTAACCAAAGTATTAGAGGAGCTTGAAGGTGTAACAGCTGGGAAACTTTCTCCACAAGAAAAAACAGACCTTAAATTAAATGTAGTTGGTAAAATACCTGACGTTTTATTAGATAATACTGATAGAAACAGAACATCACCTTTTGCATTTACAGGAAATAAATTTGAGTTTAGAGCGGTTGGATCAACAGCTAATTGTGCAAAGCCAATGAAAGTGTTAAATACAATTGTTGCAAAGCAATTAAAGGATTTTAAGATTGAAGTTGACGCACTAATAGATCACAAAGATTTAAAGAAAGATGAGGCTATATTTAATGTATTAAGAGAGTATATTAAAGCCTCAAAAAATATACTTTTTGAAGGTAATGGTTATGGCTTAGCATGGGAAAAGGAGGCTGAAAAGAGAGGATTAAGCAATAATAAAACAACACCAGAAGCATTAAAGGCTAAAATTTCTGAAAAATCAATTTCACTGTTTGAAGAAATGAATGTAATGAGTAGAATAGAAACGGTAGCACGTTATGAAGTTGAAATGGAAGAATACATGATGCGTATTCAAATTGAAGGACGTGTGTTAGGTGATATTGCAAGAAACCATGTTGTTCCAACAGCAGTTCGTTATCAAAATTTGTTAATTAAGAATGTTACGGGTTTAAAAGAAATATTTGGAAAAGATTTTGAAAAGCATGCTGAAGAACAAATACAATTAATAAAAACAATTTCAGGGCATATTGAAGGAATTCATTCAAAAATAGATAAAATGATAAATGCTCGTAAAAAAGCAAATAAAATTGAAAATGTTGAAGCTATGGCTGAAGCCTATTGTTTTAAGGTGAAACCATTTTTTGAAGAGATAAGATATCATTGTGATAAATTAGAACTAATGATTGACGATGAGCTTTGGCCTTTAACTAAGTACAGAGAGCTACTGTTTACTAGGTAAAAGCATTATTTTCGCATATTAATACCAGAGAAATCCTGTTTTTTACAGGATTTTTTTATTTTTTTACCATTTGTAAGGTAAAATTAACGGTTTGCATATTTAAATATCTAAAATTTTGACAACTTGATATATATCTATACTTTAGACCTAGAATTATAAACGTAAATTAAAGTTTGTAATTTAAAATAGCTATATCCCCACACCCCACAAATTAAACCTCAATAAAGTGGATACCTATTGTATAAGTTATAAAACTTAATTAAATATATATGTTAGACACGTATATTCATTAATGTTTGCGAATTTATATTAATTTTTATTTACTAATGTTTAAAAATGTTTAAAAATCTTTAAATTTAAAATTATGAAAAAACAATTATTAAGTTTAGCAGTATTGTTGATGGGTTCATCAATAGTAGTTGCACAGGTAAACACCAGTGATGTAAACTCAAATGGTGTAGGAAATACAGCTGTTGTATTACAAGTAGGTGGTGGTAATGACTCTGACATTGATCAAGATGGTTCAATGAATCTTTTAGGAGGTGTAGGTAACTGGGCTGATGTTGATCAAGATGGGTTTGACAATGCTGCAGTTATTGACCAACAAGGTAATTATAATAGAGCGTATGCAGTTCAAGTTGGAAATGATAATTATTCTAACCAATCACAAGGTGTGGGCTGGGCAGAAAATAATTCTCAATCTTTATACCAAGAAGGTAATGATAATAAGTCTTATCAATTACAACGTTGGGATAATAATACAGGTATTGTAATACAAGTTGGAGATGGTAATTATTCTGATCAAGAGCAACGTACTTTATCAAATGGAGCTATGGGTAACTATGGATATGTTGAGCAGAATGGGGATAGAAATTATGCATATCAAACTCAACTAGGATCTAATAACCGAGCTGAAGCATATCAAACAAAGTTTGATAACTTCTCAGATCAGTATCAAGAAGGTAATGGGAATAAGGCTTATGTAAAGCAATGGGGTAGAAATAATAGAGCTTATGAATATCAATATGGAAATGATAATGATTCTTATACTAGAAATCATGGTAAGTCTAACATCAGTGGGACTTTACAAATAGGTAATGGAAATACTGCAGACACTAGACAGTTTGGAGAAGGTAATAAGAGCGGAACTTTACAAGTACTTGAAGGAAACAATTCAAAAACTTTCCAAAATGGGGACTATAACTTATCTTTGACTGGTCAATTTGGTTTTTATAATACATCAAAAACAAAGCAAACAGGAGGAGATTGGAATAGAAGTGGTACTTTACAAGTTGGATTTGATAATGTTGCAAACACTACACAATTTGGTTCATCAAACTTATCATTAACAGGACAATTTGGAAATGGACATATGAGTAATGTTTCCCAATCAGGAAATTCAAATGCATCATTTGTACTTCAAACTAACTAATTTTTTATATTTAAAAATATATTAAAATTAATAATAATAATAAAAGGGAGGGTAAATCCCTCCTTTTTTTATAAATTTGAAACTAATGATGAAAGCGTCCCATTATATATTAGTTCTATTTTTATCGCTAATGAGTGTTTCTTTTTTGGAAATAAAAGCACAGCAAGTAGATGAAGATGCCCAAATAATTGAGAAATATTTTAAAAATTTAAACTCAGAACAGCTATTAAATGACCTAGTAAATTTTAATAATGAGGTTAATAATACGTTAAACGTATTTAATACTTCAAAATTAAGTGTGCTACAAAATGGTGACTATAACTTAATTCATGTTAAATCATCCATAAATAAGTTAAGTATTGGCCAGGTTGGAGATTATAATAGTTACGAGTTTTTGAGTTATTTTAGTAGAGATGATTTAAATTTGGAAGTTCAACAACTAGGTAGTAATAATTCAATTCAGATTTTAGGAGAAAATTCATTGATAAATAACATGAAAATTATCCAAAAATCAAATTATAAAAATATTACTATCACAAATTACTAATTATAGTATTGAAAAAACTATTAGTAAAAATATTCGTATTGTCCCTATTTCTATTCATTAGAAATTCAGCTTTCTCACAAGAAAGCGTGCAAGCTAGGATTGTAACAAAAAAAACAGATAATTTAGTTGATATTAACGGATTTGCACAAAATAATGATGCAACCTATAAAGATGGTTATACATTTTTATTATTTTCATTAAAAAAAGGCAAAGAAGGTAATTATTCTAAAAATGTACAATCCGGAGAATTTTCTTTGGAACCTACAGCTGAAAAAAAGTTAGCAACATTAAAAATTAATGTACAAGAAGGAGAAGAATGTAAAGTCTTTTTTTTTATTAGAAAAGACGATAAGTTAGTTTCAAAAGATTCATTAATAGTTTATGGTGCTGAAAAATTAGAGGCTGAAAAAGTAGTTTCTGAGACCGATATTGAAATTAAGGGTTTGGTAATTGAAGATGTTAAAACAAAGTTGGGTAAAGATTTTTATGATTTTTTTTATCAAAAATATATGACATCAGGGTTGCAATATCCATTTATAATTAACATTACTGAAAAACCAAGTATAGGTAGAGGGAGTAAAGTGTCAATTATAATTGATGATAGAACTGTATTTGAATTTATGACTAGACCGAATGATGAGTATATACAATCTGCTGTTAACTTGGCGTTGCGGAATATTTATAATTATTCAACACAAAGAAAATTATTATATAAAAACAAAAAAATTTAAAATCTTTTAATATATTGTGATATGATAAAAGTAAAAACATTACTGTTATTAGCTATGCTAAGCATCATACCTTTTGCTATGCAATCTCAACAAATTGTTTACAAACCAATTAATCCTGCATTTGGAGGGGATACGTTCAATTACCAATGGTTGTTAAGTTCGGCAGAAGCTCAAAATAAATTTAAAGAAGATACGGGTTTAGGGTTTGAACAACAAACCGAATTAGAAAGGTTTACAGAGACATTGAATAGACAATTGTTAAACTCTTTATCTCAAGACCTCTTTGCACAAGAATTTGGTGATAGTGCTTTGACTGAAGGAACGTATGTTTTTGGTAGTTTAGTTGTAGATATTTCACCTACAACAGGAGGTTTATTAATTAATGTATTGGATACTCAAACAGGTGATCAAACTCAAATTATTATCCCAAATTAAATAAAATATGAAAAAGATTAAGAATTGTGTACTACTGTCACTATTTTTAGTATTAACAGGTTGTGGAGCTTTTTTTAATCAACCATTAGAAATAAATAAAGCACGTTTAGGAGAAAATACAACTAAAAATAAAATTATAGACAGTATATTACCTATCACTCCAATAGTAGTTGGGGTTTATAAATTTAGAGATCAAACAGGTCAATATAAATTAGTAGAAAATGGTGCAAGTTGGAGCACTGCCGTTACTCAAGGAGGAACTTCAATATTATTAAAATCATTAGAAGACTCTAAATGGTTTACTCCAATTGAAAGAGAGAATGTTAGTAATTTATTAAATGAGAGGCAAATTATTCGTTCTACGAGACAAGAATATGCTAAAAATAAAAGCAAAGAACAAATAACATCTATACCTCCATTGTTATTTGCTGGAATTTTGTTAGAAGGTGGAGTTGTGTCTTATGATACAAATATTATTACAGGAGGATCAGGAGCAAGATATTTTGGGGCAGGTGGTTCTGTTAAATATAGACAAGATAGGATTACAATTTATTTAAGAGCAGTCTCAACATCCAATGGGAAAATATTAAAAACGGTATATATTTCTAAGACAATATTGTCACAAGGTATTTCAGCTAATTTATTTAGATATGTTAATTTAAAGCGATTATTGGAAGTTGAAACAGGTGTGACAAGAAATGAACCTACACAGTTAGCCGTTAAAGAAGCTATTGATAAAGCAGTTGAAACACTAATTATTGAAGGTGTTATTGATGGTCTTTGGAAACCTCAAGGAGGGCAAGCGGATATTGATGCAATAAAAGCAAGATATATTAAAGAAAAACAAGAAGCTGCATCAACAGCTTTGTTAGATAGAAAATTTGAAGATAGAAGAGGTAAAGGTTCCGTAGGGGTATCCTCTGGAATTACTCAAATGGCAGGAGACTATTCAAATTCTAAAAGTCATTTGACAAGTAATGTTGATTTTAAATTATTTTTAAATAATTCAAAATTAAATTTAAACTTTGGATTGGGGTATTTTCAATTAGAAAATGAAGGAGCATTTAAAAATGATTTTATATCTTTTGATTTAAGTTTGCAATATAATATATTACCTTACGACAACCTATCACCTTTTATGTATGCAGGTATTGGAACAATATCAGATGTTGAGATAGAAAACCCCTTTGTTAAATTTCAATATGGTGTTGGTCTTGAATATTTACCTATAAATAATTTGGGGATAAAAGTTTTTGGAGAACAAAACCTTTTATTAGAAGACACTTTAGATGGCCTTGTACAAGGGAAAAGAGATGATTATTATTGGAGAGTAGGGATAGGTTTAAATTTTTATATAGGAAAACCTTACAATAAAGCAAAATCATTAATTTTTGAATAATAAAAAAAACAGAAATGAAAAAAATAGTTAATCTACTAATTTTAGTAACTCTCAGTTTATTCATAAATTGTGGAGAGGATACCGTAGACTTGATTGGGTTAGGAACCATAACAGGTAGGGTTGTTGAAGCAAATAGCTTTGATCCAATAGAAAATACAAAAGTCACAATTAGTCCTTCAAATAATACTGTATTTTCAGATGCTAATGGGGATTTTATATTTGAAAATATTGAAGCTGGAGAGTATTCAGTAAATGCTACAAAAGAAGGCTATTTGACTAGTTTTGAATCAGCTACAGTAACCGCTGACATAGATGTAAATGTAATTTTTGAAATGGATGATGAAACTGTTTTAAATAGACCGCCTTCAACACCAGAATTAGTTACCCCAACAGACGGTATTGAAGAGCAAGAGCTTTCAGTAGAACTAATATGGACTTCTAAAGATCCTGATGATGATGTAATTTCATATAGGCTTGAACTAAGAAACGATGAAAACAATGACCTAATTGAAATTGAAAGTATTGTAGATACAACGTATGTGATTTCAGATTTGAAATATGGCATAAAATATTTCTGGCAAATTGCAGCAACAGATGATATAAATCCTGAAGTTTTGAGTTCAGTTAGTACTTTTAAAACAAAAACGAACCCTAATAATAGGTACTTCTTCGTTAATAAAAGTACAAACAATAACAATGTAATTTATTCAGGAAATTATAATGAAACGGATATTTCACCTGAAAATGAAGTGAAACTAACTTCAGAAGACCAAAATAGTTGGAGGCCAAGAAAAAATCAGGCGTCAAGTTTAATAGCTTTTTTAAGAACAATTAATAATGAAACTCACTTATTTACAATGAATCAAGATGGTTCAGACATTCATCAAGTTACTTCTGCAGTTTCTGTAGCTGGGAATAATTTAAATGAAATTGAGTTTTCATGGGCGTCAAATGGTGATAGATTATTATATTCACATTACGATAAGTTATATGTAATAAATAAAGATGGTAGTGGATTGCAGTTAATTTATCAAACTTCAGATGGAAGTTATATTACAGAGTGTGATTGGAGTAATGACGAAAGTATAATTGCACTTAAAACAAATGATATTACAGGTTATAATATAGCCATATACACAATTAATATGTCTGGAGAAATTTTAACAACTGTTTTAACAGGTGTAAATGGTGCTGCAGGAGGACTAAATATTTCAATAGATAATAAATTATTATTATACACCTATGATGTTTCGGGATTTGAAAGCTCAAGTAATAGACAATTGGAAACTGATATTTTTGTTTATAATTTCACGACATTAATAGCTACAAATATTTCAGTAGGAAAAGAGCCAGGAACTTTAGACCTTGATCCAAGGTTTTCACCAAATGAAGCTGATGTAATATTTGTAAATACTTCAAATGATGGTATTTCAACAAATATAATTCATAAAATGGATGCTAAAGTAGACAATGAAAGAATTCAATTATTTCTTAATGCAACAATGCCAGATTGGGAATAATTTTATAGAATAATAAAAAAAACCGAATGAGATATCATTCGGTTTTTTTATGTCAACTATTTAAAAAAGAAAAATTACTTTTGCATTACAACATAACTAAGTATTAATGAGTTCAGAAATAAGTAAAAGATATAGCGAAAGAGGCGTTTCAGCTTCAAAAGAGGATGTTCATAATGCTATTAAAAATGTGGATAAGGGATTGTTCCCAAAAGCATTTTGTAAAATCGTACCCGATTATTTGACAAATGATGATAATTATTGCTTAATAATGCACGCAGATGGAGCAGGTACAAAATCATCATTAGCATATATGTATTGGAAAGAAACGGGAGATGTTTCTGTATGGAAAGGAATAGCACAAGATGCCTTAATTATGAATATTGACGATTTAATTTGTGTTGGAGCTACTGATAACATTTTATTATCATCAACCATTGGACGAAATAAAAATTTAATTACAGGTGAAGTACTTTCGCAAATAATTAATGGTACTGAAGAATTATTGCAAGATTTAAAAGAGTTTGGTGTAAAGATTCATTCTACAGGAGGTGAAACTGCAGATGTTGGCGATTTGGTTAGAACGATAATAGTAGATTCTACAGTAACTGCAAGAATGAAAAGAGATGATGTTATTGATAATGCTAACATAAAACCTGGAGATGTAATTGTTGGTTTAGCCTCTTTTGGGCAAGCAACCTATGAAAAAGAATACAATGGAGGAATGGGGTCTAATGGGCTAACATCTGCACGTCATGATGTATTCCATAAATATTTGGCTTCAACATATCCTGAAAGTTTTGATTCAGCAGTACCTGAGAATTTAGTATATTCTGGAAATGTTAAATTGACTGATGAGGTTGAAAACTCTCCTATAAATGCGGGTAAATTAGTGTTGTCGCCAACAAGAACATATGCGCCAATTATTAAAGAAATTTTGAAGGAATACACATCAAAAGATATTCATGGAATGGTGCATTGTAGTGGAGGGGCACAAACAAAAATTCTTCATTTTATAGATAATTTACATATTATAAAAGACAATATGTTTACAATTCCACCATTATTTAAATTAATTCAAGGGCAATCTAAAACTGACTGGAAAGAAATGTATCAGGTGTTTAATTGTGGACATAGAATGGAATTATATGTCTCTCCAGAAATTGCAGACGATATTATTAAAATTTCAAAAAGCTTTAATGTTGATGCTCAAATTATTGGTAGGGTAGAAGCTTCAGAAGTAAAAAAGCTAACTATAAAAAGTGAGTTTGGCGAGTTTGTTTATTAAAAATTATATCGTTTTAAATTTGTAAATTTGCAATCCAATTAAAAGAAGAAGATGTTAGATAAGTTAAGAATAGTAAAACAACGTTTTGATGAAGTATCTGATTTAATTATCCAGCCAGATATTATTTCAGACCAAAAACGCTATATAAAAATTAATAAAGAATATAAAGATTTAAGCGTAGTAATGAAAATTGCTGAAGAGTATGAATTGTTATTAAATAATATTGAAGAAGCAAAAGAAATTATTGCTGACGGATCTGATGAAGAGATGACTGAAATGGCAAAAATGGAATTGGAAGACGCTACAAATCTTTTACCAAAGTTAGAAGATGACATTAAGTTTATGCTAATTCCAAAAGATCCTGAAGATGCTAAAAATGTTATTGTTGAAATAAGAGCAGGTACAGGAGGAGATGAAGCAAGTATTTTTGCTGGTGATTTGTATAGAATGTACACAAAATATTGTTCTGATAGAAAATGGAAGGTTGAAATAGAAGATATTAGTGAAGGAACTTCAGGCGGTTTTAAAGAAATAATATTTAGTATTACAGGTACAGATGTTTATGGAGATATGAAGTTTGAATCGGGTGTGCATCGTGTACAACGTGTTCCGCAAACTGAAACTCAAGGGCGTGTACACACATCAGCTGCTACCGTAATGGTATTACCTGAAGCTGAAGAGTTTGATATTGATTTAAAAACAAGTGATATTCGTGTAGATTATTTTTGTTCTTCAGGACCAGGAGGTCAATCTGTAAATACTACCTATTCTGCAGTGCGTTTAACACACGTTCCATCCGGATTGGTTGCTCAATGTCAAGATCAAAAATCACAACATAAAAACAAAGAAAAAGCAATGAAAGTGTTGCGTTCTCGTTTATATGAGCAAGAGTTAGAGAAAAAATTGGCAGCAGATTCAGCAAAAAGAAACTCATTAGTTGCAAGTGGTGACCGTTCAGCAAAAATTAGAACGTATAATTATCCACAGGGTCGTGTTACTGAACATAGAATTGGATTAACGTTATATGATTTGTCAAATGTAATTAATGGAGATATTCATAAAATTATTGATGAACTTAAACTAGCAGAGAATACAGAAAAGTTAAAAGAATTAGGAGAAGTACTATAATATCCTTTTAAAATAATTGGAAAGCAAGAATGTAACGTTCTTGCTTTTTTGTTTATAAATCACTTAGGTAGCAGCTTTAGAATAAAACTTTCCATGTATATTTGCGGCTTTCAAAAAATAGAATAATGATTACAGTTAATGATATTTCAGTGCAATTTGGAGGAACAACATTGTTTGATAATGTTTCATTTGCAATTAATGAAAATGATAAAATTGCCTTAATGGGTAAAAACGGTGCAGGAAAATCTACACTGTTAAAAATAATAGCGGGTGTTAAAAAACCTTCTTCAGGAAATGTTTCAGTGCCTAGAGAAGCAAAAATTGCTTATTTGCCTCAACATTTATTAGCAAAAGATAATACAACCGTGTTTGAAGAAACTTCTAAAGCATTTGCTGAAGTTTTTAAAATGAAAGCTGAAATTGATGAAATAAACGAAGCACTAACAGTTCGTACGGATTATGAAAGTGATGAATATATGAAGTTGATTGAACGTGTTTCTGAATTAAGTGAAGCGTTTTATTCAATTGAAGAAATAAATTATGAAGCTGAAGTAGAAATTGTTTTAAAAGGACTTGGCTTTGAACGTAAAGATTTTACACGTTTAACTTCTGAATTTTCTGGTGGTTGGCGTGTGCGAATTGAATTGGCTAAAATTTTATTGCAAAAACCCGATCTAATTTTATTAGATGAGCCAACAAATCATATAGATATTGAAAGTGTACAGTGGTTGGAGAATTTTTTAATAAATTCAGCAAAAGCTGTTATTGTTATTTCTCATGATAGAGCATTTGTAGATACTATTACAAATAGAACTATTGAAGTAACAATGGGAAGAATTTACGATTATAAGGCTACATATTCTCATTATTTAGAATTGCGAAAAGATCGTAGAGTACATCAGCAAAAAGCATATGACGAGCAACAAAAAATGATTGCAGAAAACACGGAGTTTATTGAGCGATTTAGAGGGACATATTCTAAAACAAATCAAGTACAGTCGCGAGTTAAAATGTTAGAAAAGTTAAAGCTTATTGAAGTTGATGAAATTGATAATTTGGCATTACGTTTAAAATTCCCTTCATCTCCAAGAAGTGGTCAATATCCTGTAGTTATTAATGATTTATCTAAAAATTATGATGAGCATATAGTTTTTAAAAATGCAAATCTAGTTATTGAACGTGGTGAGAAGGTTGCTTTTGTTGGTAAAAATGGAGAAGGGAAATCAACAATGATTAAAGCAATTATGGGTGAAATAGATTTTGATGGAACTACGGAAATTCCTCACAATGTTAAAATTGGTTATTTCGCTCAAAATCAAGCTTCATTATTAGATGATAGTTTAACGGTTTTTGAAACTATTGATCAAATAGCAGTGGGTAATATTAGAACTAAAATAAAAGGGCTTCTAGGCGCATTTATGTTTAGTGGTGATGATATTACAAAAAAAGTTAAAGTATTGTCAGGAGGAGAAAAAACACGTTTAGCGATGATTAAGTTATTGTTAGAGCCGGTAAATGTTTTAATACTTGATGAGCCAACAAATCATTTAGATATGAAAACCAAAGATATTATTAAAGCTGCGTTAAAAGATTTTGATGGAACTTTAATTCTAGTTTCTCACGATAGAGATTTTTTAGATGATTTGGCTGCAAAGGTTTTCGAATTTGGAAACAAACGTGTAAAAGAACATTTTGAAGGTATTTCAGGCTTTATGGAACTTAAAAAAATGGAAAGCTTGCGTGAAATAGAAAAGAAATAAGAATAAATTTAACTATAATAAATAAAAAACCCAATCAAATTGATTGGGTTTCCTATATATAAGCAAGAAATTAAAAATCTATTTTACTTGATCTACGACAGCCTTAAAAGCTTCTGGATTGTTCATCGCTAAATCTGCAAGAACCTTACGGTTCAAGTCAATATTATTAGCTTTTACTTTTCCCATAAACTGTGAGTAAGACAATCCATACTGTCTTGCTCCAGCGTTAATACGTTGAATCCATAAAGCACGGAAAGTTCTCTTTTTGTTTTTACGGTCTCTATAAGAATATAGCATTGCTTTTTCAACCGCATTTTTTGCTACTGTATAAACGTTTTTTCTACGTCCAAAGTAACCTTTTGCTTGCTTCAATATCTTTTTTCTTCTAGCTCTTGAAGCAACTGAATTTACTGATCTTGGCATAATTTCATTTGTTTTTTGTAGTAGGCGGTAAACTATATTTACACTTGTACTTGCTCTACTCCAAGGTTAATAATTAAATTCCCTAACTTTATTATTTTAAAGTTAATTGTTGTAAAATGTTAGCTCTATCTGATTTATGTACTAAACCGTCATGAGTTAACTTTAATTTACGTTTTTTACTTTTTTTAGTCAAAATATGACTTTTAAAAGCATGCTTTCTTTTAATTTTTCCAGAACCAGTAAGCTTAAAACGCTTCTTAGCACTAGATTTGGTTTTCATTTTAGGCATCTTTCTTCTACTTTTTTATCTTGCTTATTATCTTATTTCTTTTTTGGAGCTAGGTACATAATCATACGCTTACCTTCTAACTTAGGCATTTGCTCTACTTTACCATATTCCTCAAGTTCTGTTGCCAGCCTTAAAAGTAATATATGTCCTTGATCTTTATAAATAATAGATCTTCCTTTAAAAAACACAAATGCTTTTAGTTTTGCACCATCCTGTAAAAACTTAATGGCATGTTTCTTTTTAAATTCAAAGTCATGCTCATCGGTATTTGGTCCAAACCTAATTTCTTTAACTACAACCTTTGTAGCTTTAGATTTTTGCGCTTTCTCTCTCTTTTTTTGCTCGTACAAAAACTTTTTATAGTCTATAATTTTACATACAGGCGGATCAGCTTTGGGAGAGATTTCAACCAAATCTAATTCTTGTTCCCTAGCTATTGATTTTGCTTTAGAAATTGAATACACTCCAACTTCTACGTTATCACCAACTAAACGTACTTCGTCAACAAATTTAATGTGCTCATTAATTCTATGTTGATCTTCTTTGATTATTCTCCAGGGTCTTCTTCCCCCTCTTCTCTTGATTGCTATAACTGTAAATTTTAAATTAAACTAAAATTGCTCTAATGTACTATTAATCTCTTTATTTATAAACGATGTGAATTCATTAATTGTTAATGTACCCATATCACCTTCTCCTTGTTTTCTTACAGAAACTGTACCATTTTCTTCTTCCTTCTCACCTACAATTAACATAAATGGTATTTTGTTTAATTCAGCATCTCTAATTTTTCTACCAGTCTTTTCACTTCTACTGTCTATAAGTGCGCGAATTTCGGAATTTTCTAACAAATGTAAAACTTTTTCGGCATATTTTTGATATTTATCACTAATTGGTAGTATAATTACCTGCTCAGGAGTTAACCAAAGTGGGAATTTACCAGCTGTATGCTCTAATAAAACTGCAATAAATCGTTCCATGGAGCCAAAAGGTGCTCTATGAATCATCACAGGTCTATGTAATTTGTTGTCAGCGCCTTTATAAGTTAAATCAAATCGTTCAGGTAAATTATAGTCAACTTGAATAGTTCCTAACTGCCAACTTCTACCTAAAGCATCTTTAACCATAAAATCTAATTTAGGACCATAAAAAGCAGCCTCACCATATTCAACTGTATAATCTAATCCCTTTTCTTTTACTGCATTTAAAATCGCATCTTCAGCTTTTTTCCAATTTTCATCACTACCTATATACTTATCGCTTTTTTCTTTATCTCTCAAAGAAACTTGTGTAGTGAAATTTTCAAAGCTTAAAGATTTAAACACATATAGTACTAAATCAATAACTGACTTAAATTCTTCATTTAATTGATCTGGAGTGCAAAATATATGAGCATCATCTTGGGTAAAACACCTAACACGCGTTAAACCGTGTAATTCTCCACTTTGTTCATATCTATATACTGTACCAAATTCAGCAAAGCGTTTAGGTAATTCTTTATATGAATATGGTTTATGATTGTAGATTTCACAGTGGTGTGGACAGTTCATTGGTTTTAATAAATACTCCTCATCCATTTTAGGAGTTTTAATAGGCTGAAAACTATCTTCTCCGTATTTTTCATAATGACCAGAAGTAACATATAGTTCTTTTTGTCCAATGTGAGGAGTGATCACCATTTCATAACCAGCTTTTTTTTGAGCTTTTTTCAGAAAGTTCTCTAAGCGTTCACGTAACGCGGCACCTTTAGGGAGCCACAAAGGCAACCCTTGACCTACTTTTGCTGAAAATGTAAATAGTTCTAATTCTTTTCCTAATTTTCTATGATCTCGTTTTTTTGCTTCTTCTAATAGTTCTAAATATTCAGTAAGCATTTTTTGCTTTGGAAACGAAATACCATAAATACGTGTAAGTTGATTATTTTTTTCATCACCACGCCAATAAGCTCCAGCAACACTCATTACTTTTACAGCTTTAATAATGCCAGTATTTGGAATATGTCCACCGCGACATAAATCTGTAAAATCTGAATGATCACAAAAAGTAATATCTCCATCAGTTAAATTTTCAATTAATTCAACTTTATATTGGTTACCCTGACTTTTATAGAAATTTAAAGCATCTTCTTTTGAAACTTTACGCATTTTAAACTCATGTTTCTCACGAGCAAACACCAGCATCTTTTGTTCAATAGCTTTGAAATCTTTATCTGAAATTACTTGATCATCTAAATCAACATCATAGTAGTAACCATTTTCTATTGCAGGTCCAATTGTTAACTTTACATTAGGATAGAATGAAGTAATAGCTTGCGCTAATACGTGTGCAGAAGAATGCCAAAAAGTCTTTTTTCCTTCAACATCTTTAAATGTAAATAAAGTTAAGCTCCCATTTTTAGTAAGTGGGGTAGAGGTTTCCACGATAGTATCATTAAATTTTGCTGAAATTACATTTCTAGCAAAACCTTCACTTATATTTTTAGCAACATCCATAGGAGTGCTTCCCTTTTGAAAATCTTTAACTGTTCCGTCTGGTAACGTTATTTGAATCATATATTTTTATTAAAGTTGCAAAGGTATTGGAAAACTATCATTTTAGCAATAACTTTTTGTAATCTAAGTTGTAATTATTTTGAAGGGGGTAATTTCCGTTATACCTTTTGCATGATATTGATTTGTTTCATGATTCTATTCACTAATTTTTTTTAAGTTTTTTCAATTTTCAATTTTCTTTTGCTTTCTAAGTATCGGATATTCAGTGTTATAAAATGGGGGTTTAGAAATAGTTAAAAAACTTTTAAAAAAAGGGTTGTGAGAATAAAAAAAGATATTAGATTTGCAGCCGCTAACGGGAATATTTGTTGGTGATAAGTTCAGGGACATTGTAATATTAGAAACTTTAAAAAAAGCCAAATTTTTATTTGGTGATTAGGAAAAAGGGTTTTACATTTGCACCCCGCAAACGAAGAGATTTGTTTTGGGAAAATGTTCTAAAAGGGTTGGTAGATTTATTTCAAAAAAAGACAAATTTTTATTTGGTGATTAAGAAATAAGGTTTTACATTTGCAGCCGCTTAGAGAAATACTGAGCAAGAATAGAGAAAAGAAGTTCATTGAAAATATTGAAATTGACAGCGTAAATTGAGTAAGAACCTAAGTTTTAAAACTTAGACAATTCTTTTGAGAAACTATAACATCGTACATTATTAAAAATACATACGATGAAGAGTTTGATCCTGGCTCAGGATGAACGCTAGCGGCAGGCTTAACACATGCAAGTCGAGGGGTAACAGGGCGAAGCTTGCTTTTCCGCTGACGACCGGCGCACGGGTGCGTAACGCGTATAGAACCTACCTTTTACAGGGGAATAGCCCAGAGAAATTTGGATTAATGCCCCATAGTATTATTGAATGGCATCATTTAATAATTAAACATTTATGGGTAAAAGATGGCTATGCGTTCTATTAGCTAGATGGTAAGGTAACGGCTTACCATGGCGACGATAGATAGGGGTCCTGAGAGGGAGATCCCCCACACTGGTACTGAGACA